>Ga0302272_1001432_pt1 | contig 10705 bp, 9 predicted proteins | sample III_Bog_N1_2_FD_198772 | JGI IMG/M metagenome (GOLD analysis project Ga0302272, IMG submission 198772) | Peat permafrost microbial communities from Stordalen Mire near Abisko, Sweden - III_Bog_N1_2 | ecosystem: Environmental > Terrestrial > Soil > Wetlands > Peat | place: Sweden: Abisko...
TTTCAGTACGGCATCTTCCTAAAGAGCATTATCCCACCACCGTTGCCACCACCCAGCGTGCTCCCCCATGGTTGCGAAACTCACACAGGTAAATTCCTTGCCAGGTACCCATATTCAATCGTCCACTGGTGATGGGAATAGTGAGGCTCACTCCAGCTAATGTCGCTTTGGCATGAGCCGGCATATCGTCATTGCCTTCTAAAGTATGTTCGTAGTAGGGCTCGCGTTCACGTACAAGACGATCGAAAATTCGCCCCATATCCACCTGCACATCGGGGTCGGCATTTTCGTTGATGGTAAGCGCTGCCGAAGTGTGTTGCAAAAAGAGGTGCAACAGTCCGGTCTGAGGCAATGCCGGCAAATTGCGGACAATCTCGTCCGTCACTAAATGAAAGCCCCTTGACCGGGGACGCAGTGAAAACTCGGTTTGAGAAACCATATTTAGCTTATTGTATTGAAAAAACGAGTTATTATGACAGTCCTGCTCTATTTAAACCACTTCTTTACCGGCACATCATATCCGGTGCCTTGCATGTAGTTATAGGTTGCCAGATTCAGCCCTTTGCCGTAATAGTCCAATTCAATTTCGTGAGGAGTAGTAAACGGTATTTCGTTGTTGGCAAAGCTTCCGGCAGGAATTTTTACGTGTACAGCGCCCACACTTTCCGGATGTTGTCCCGACGGACTGTGAATGGTCATGGCATAGCGATGCCAAAAAGCCGATTGCAGCCAACCGTTGGCAAACAAATCGCGCACCACTTCCAGCGAGTCGATGGTTTCCTGAGCCGTTTCGGTGGGAAAACCGTACATCAGATAGGCGTGAGTCATAATGCCGACTTCGGTAAAATTCTTCATGCTTTCGCGAGCAGTTTCAATGGTAATTCCCTTATTGATAAGTTTCAGAATGCCGGGTGACGCCACTTCCAATCCGCCCGAAATGGCAATGCAACCCGACTTAGCCATTAGGTAACACAGCTCCGGTGTAAACGATTTTTCGAATCGTACATTGGTCCAGTAGCTTACCGTCAGTTTGCGGCGGATAATCTCTTCGCTCAATTTTCGGAGTAAAGCCGGAGGAGCAGCTTCGTCCACAAAATGAAATCCCGACTGTCCGGTTTGTTGCATCAGCGCCTCCATTCGGTCCACAATCATTTCTACGGGAGCCGTTTCATAACGCTGAATATAATCGAGCGCACCATCGCAAAAGGCGCATTTCCCCCAGTAACAACCGTGTGCCAGCATCATTTTGTTCCAGCGTCCGTTGCTCCACAACGCGTGCATGGGGTTGGTAAGTTCTATCAGGTGAATGTAATGATTGTGTAAGAGTCCTTCGTAATCGGGCGTTCCGCTTTCGGCAAACGGAATATTCTCTTTGCTGTCGAAATTTACCCGTACTATTTCTCCCTTTTCGTTACGGTAGAGTGTCCGAATCATTTCACCGCCTTGTATAAGTCGAAGCAATGGCAATTCTCCGTCATCGAAAGTAAGAAAATCGATATAATCAAACAGAGTCGGGTCGGTGATACTGCGCAATTCGGTATTGACGTAGCCGCCGCCCATGCCTGTTTTTATGGACGGATACTCCTGGCGAAGCCATTGCGCACAACGCAAAGCGCTGAAAAGGTTTCCGGGAAAAGGGACACTAAAGCCCACCATATCGGGTTTGCATTGGCGGATGCGTTCAGCAAATATAGCCAGCATAAGGCTGTCAATCAACGAGGGAGCCTTTTGCAACTCCTTTTGCAATGGATCAAACTGTGGCAAGCGCAGACAGAGCGACTCGGCATAGCGAATCAGTTCAAAATGCGGGTCGATGGTTTGTTGTATAAAATCGCAAATATCGCGTAGAAACAAGGTGCATAAGTGAGTGGCACGGTCGTGGTTGCCAATCAGCCCAAAACCCCATTCGAGGTCATCCTCCGAAGGGAGCCGTTTGCCGGACGGCCAAAAATCGCGATTGCTGAATCGCACCGCCAAGCTGCTATCGCACCCGCTCAAAAACCGCATCACGGGGTCAATGGTATTGCTGTAGAAATCGGCTTGCGAAAGGAATCTTTTTGCCTGTTTGGAAAGTGTGGGGAGCGAGGCCGCTACCTCAAACAGCTCTTGAAGCTTTTCCCGCGTGAAAAGTCGCGTTATCAGCTCAATACTCAAATCCATCTGCTCAGCCTCCACACCTTGCTTGCGAAGAAATCCTTGCAACTGGCAGGTAGCCGGATAAGGGGTATTGAGTTGCGTAAGCGGCGGAGTAACAAGCAGAATCTTCATGCGGAATATTTTTCTGCAAACTTACAGATTTATTTTCGGAAAATGGCCAATGCCTTGGCTTCGGGGACAAGCGACTTCCCTGTCGCTTGAAAAGGTTACGGGACAAGCGACTTCCAGTCGCTTGTCCCGTAAATCTTAAGACGCGATAAATCGCATCTCTACCCTATCCACAACAACTCCGGCTGAACTTCGATAGCAAAATTCAGCCGGAGGTTCAGGTTTATCAGCTAGGCATTTCCAATACAAAAAGATGCTTTTAACTATGATTCAGATAGTTGGCAGAGTTGAACAAACTGATGGCAATATCTATATGCAAAGGAGGGGATCAAGCAGTTTCTTTCAATCTACTGCATTAGATCCGGTTATATTAAAGTCTTACTCACCCGCAATGTCATTCTTTTTCTCCTCTTTGTTTTTTTTTCCTGTAATAAATTTCCAAATTCCTGTGCCCGCAGCTATAAGGGCTATAATAATAATTTTGGCAAATTTGGCTATCATCACAAAAAATCCTGTCTTTGCCAATATGGTGCCAGCTACTAAACCTCCAATTGTCCATTCTGCCACTTTATCCACACCTGGTTTGAAATCAGCGTAAGTACTACCTTTACCAAACTTTATACTCGCCAGTACCTGATCTATACTTTGACTTACATCTTTCAGTTCGTGCATAGTAGCCACAGCATTTAAAACAAAAACGCCATCTTTGCCCAGTATACGCAAATTATAATTCAGTGTAGTCACGCTATCCTTACCGAATCTAAGCTCTTTAGCCCAGTACAATACCTTTTTGTCTTTATCGTAATGCGGGGTTGCTGCCCATCCTAACAGTGCTATTGTTGGGTATCCCTGTTTGGTTCTCAATTCATTACTATCCTGCGCATCTTTCTGCATGGATGTCAATAACTCCTTGTAATCAATATCAGCTGCATCATCATCCTTCACATATCCCATATTTTCGAAGCTTATGGTATAAGCCCAGCCATTGGCCTCCAGAACGCCTTGGTTTGCTGGAACCAACATACCTAATATCGTGCTGTCGGAAGGATTACCCCACAACTCATGCAAAACAAAATTGCTTTGTTTTGCATCTAAGTATTTGAATCCAGCGGGCACAGACAGTGTCGCATTGCACGAGCGAAATGTAATGTTTCCGGTTTGATAATGAAGTGATTGTTCAATTTTAGCTGCTTTAATTTTACTGCTGTCGGTTTGCGCAGATACACCAGGGAGAATTACTAACAGAAAAAATGCAACAAATCCATAAATTTTTGCTCTCATAATCAAGATATTAGTTAAAGGGGTTATATTAAGTAAGGGTTATAAATTCTGAACTTAATTGTACTCATTTTGTGCTTACGCTTTGAGTATCTTTATTTTAAAAAGCTGCAATATATCCTTGTGGTTATAATAATACAGATATTATAACTGTCTCATAAACAGATATAAAGCGAGTAACACAAGTATCTTTTGAAACCATATTTCACCCTGCAAATTTACATTTAATTTTGATAAAACTTTACGAAACAAATTTTTATTTCCGTCTTGTTGAAACTCTACTACACAAAAAGACAGCGCTGCAAGCATATTGCTTACAGCGCTGTCAGTATAAGTTGAAAAGAGCAGATTAGTTTCTGCGTCCACCCATATAAATCATGATGTAGTAGAACAGTGTGGCCATTGAGCCGAGCGCAGCTACAATATAGGTATAGGCGGCTGTTTTCAGCGCATCCTTGGCCGGTTCGTAAGTGGTGGCATTGGTAATGCCCGAACGGCTCAACCATGCCAGCGCACGGGCACTTGCATTAATCTCCACCGGCAATGTAATAACACTAAACAATGTGGTGACTGCAAAGAGCACAATACCTGCAAGTAACAATTGCGGAAATGAACGCACCATCAATATACCTGCCAGCAAAATCCATTGCACCCAGTTGGAAGCAAAGCTCATCGCAGGCACCAGTGCCGAACGCAACTTAAGTGGAGCATACAGAGTAGCATGTTGCACAGCGTGTCCACACTCGTGAGCCGCTACAGCAGCCGCAGCCACACTGTTGCTCATATACACGGCTTCGCTCAGGTTTACCGTTTTATCGGCAGGATTGTAGTGGTCGGTAAGAGTGCCTTCTACAGAAGTAATCTTCACGTCGTATATGCCATTGTCATGCAGCATCTTTTCAGCCACATCGCGTCCCGTCATACCGTTTGGAATTGGAATGAGGGAATATTTTTTGAATTTCGATTGCAAACTCCGTTGTATCAACCAACTGATAAGCGCAAAGACACCAAAAATCAGATAAATCATAGTTTTAAAATTAGAAATTACATTGCAATAGTAGCAAATTGTTTGCCAACTGAAATTTTGTCAGTCTCCCTGAGTGAACAATGATTGTGTTAAATCAGTTCTTTTCGTCTCAGTAAAATTTCCATATCCTTTTGCACCTTTATTGCTTCATTGCGGGCACATTTTGCAAAAGAAATGTCCGATTCGGCATAAAGTATCTGACGCGAAGAGTTGACAAGGAGTCCACACTGACTGTTCATGCCATATTTGCACACCTCGTAGAGGTCGCCACCTTGCGCTCCCACACCCGGAACCAACAAGAAATGATTGGGCACAAATTTACGGACATCGGCAAACATATTGCCCTGAGTAGCACCCACCACAAACATAAGATTTTCTGTTGTGCCCCACTGCTGCGCTTTTGCAAGTACATTTTCAAACAATCGCAAACCTGTTTCGTCGGTGGCAAACTGGAAATCCTGAGATCCCCTATTGGACGTCAAGGCCAACAAAATCACCCATTTGCCGGGATAAGTAAGAAAAGGTTTCACCGAATCCTCCCCCATATAAGGTGCCACAGTCACCGAATCGAAATTGAATTGAGAAAAGAAAGCACGGGCATACATCTCTGAAGTATTGCCTATATCGCCCCGTTTTGCATCGGCAATCAGGAACTGATCCGGATAGTTTTGCCGAATATATTTCACCGTCTTATCTAAAGCCAGCCAGCCCTTTATACCAAGACTTTCGTAAAAAGCCAGATTCGGTTTATAAGCCACACACAGGTCGGCAGTAGCATCAATAATCGCTTTATTAAAGTCAAAAATAGGATCTTCGTTCGTCAATAAATGCGATGGAATTTTTTTAGGATCGGTATCCAACCCCACACATAGAAAAGATTTTTTACGTTGAATATTGGCAGAAAGTTCTTGAGAGGTCATAATTGCTTTAAGTTGGATGAGAAGTTATCTATTCAGGCTGCAAAGATACGTATTTGTCTGTTTACAACCGAGAGCGAAACCGACTTTTTGATAGGTTCAGCTTCATTTTTTATTCGTTGTCATATAAAACTCGTCACGCCTTTCGGAAATCGTTCTCATTGCAAGGCGGAATAATTTTGACTACTTTTGCAGTCCAATTCTCAACACATGACAATACTGTACGAAGACAACCACGTAATTGCAGTCAACAAAACCTGTTCGGAGATTGTGCAGGGCGACAAAACCGGCGATACTCCCCTTTCGGAAACTGTAAAGCGATATATTAAAGAGCATTACAACAAACCCGGAAATGTGTTTGTGGGGGTTACTCATCGGCTCGACCGACCTGTAAGCGGGGTTACTTTGTTTGCCAAAACAAGCAAAGCCTTAGCCCGACTCAACGAGATGTTCAAAAATCACGAGGTGAAGAAAAGTTACTGGGCTATTGTGAAACAAGCCCCGAAGGAACAAGAGGCTACTCTCACTAACTTTTTGGTACGCAACGAGAAGCAAAACAAAACATACGTCTATAGCACCGAGCGACACGATAGTAAAAAAGCAATTCTTCACTACAAAGTGATTGCCTCTTCGGACAATTATTTTTTATTAGAAATTGATTTGCAAACCGGGCGTCACCACCAGATACGCTGCCAGTTGGCACAGATAGGCTGCCCAATTAAAGGCGATTTGAAATACGGGTTTGCACGTTCTAACCCCGACGGCAGTATTTCGTTGCATGCCCGCAGTTTGTCGTTTGTCCATCCTGTCTCCAAAGAAGAAATCAGCATCATTGCTCCGGTGCCTGACGATACCCTGTGGAAAATGTTTGAGAAGAGTCAACAATAAGGAAAATGGGGTAATGTGTTAATTGGTTAATGGGGTAATGAATCTGAATCGGGAATAAAATTTAGAGCAGTTTATTCACATTTTAAAGCTTCTAATGCCTCCCAATAGGCAAATTGTCGTATTGACCCACTACCAAATTAATTCAGATTTGGATTTTGCGGAAAGTCAGCCCATCGTTTATATTTGCCTCCCATAGCTTTCATTGAGCGACCCCACAGTGTTTCGGTTCCCGATAGCAGGAGAGCCTCATCCTGCGAAGCCATCTTAGATACCAGCCACGATTGATGTTTAATCTCTTCCTCTAATTGTTTGTTGTCCCAACCTGCATACCCTAAAAAGAAACGTACTTTTCCCTCCAGTCCGAGACCGGCATTGACAACATCGAGTAAATACAAAAAATCGCCGCCAAGAAACAGGTCTTTTGTAATGGATAAACTTTGTGGAATTTCCGCAATGTTGTGCAGATAAAAAAGCGATTTCGACCCGACCGGACCACCACAATATACAGGGATATTCTCCTCTATTGTAATCCCTTCCACTATTTCGTGGAGAAACAGTTTAAGCGGCTTGTTAAGCACCAATCCCATACTCCCTTTTTCCGAATGTTGGCTAAGTAACACCACCGAGCGACCAAAGTAAGGTTCGTTCATAAACGGTTGAGCAATCAACAAGCGCCCTGCGGCAGGTTGAAAACCGGAGTCGATATTTAAGAAAGAGGAGTCGAGAAACATATTTTCACCAATTAATATAGCAAAAATAGTGTGCTTTCAGCGATTTGATTCCTTTTAGGCCTGTTTTTTCTTGCGAACTGTCTTTTTAGGCTCTTTCACCTCGCTGTTCACAATTTCCAAGCAAGCTTCATACGACAATTCTGCAGGTTCCGTTTTGGCTGGAATCTTGTAGTTTTTCTTTTTGTAGGAAATGTATGGCCCGTAACGCCCGTTAAGCAGCTTCATTTCGGCATCCTGTTCAAACACCTTGATTTGGCGGTTTTTATCGGCTTCGCGTTTGGCAAGAATCAGTTCGATGGCTGTTTCGGAAGTGACTGTCATCGGGTCTTCGGTCTTGGGTAACGAGCAGAAAATACTATTGTGACGAATATATGCGCCAAAACGACCAATAGCAGCGGTCATCTCTTTGCCCTCAAATTCGCCCAGACTACGTGGCAATTTAAATAGCTCAAGTGCCTCTTCAATGGTGATTGTGTCAATCATCTGCCCTTTGTTGAGCGAAGCAAACTGAGGTTTTTCCTCATCTTCTTTTACTCCCACCTGCACCATCGGTCCAAAACGACCGATACGTACCGATATCTGACGGCCTGTTTTGGGGTCAGTGCCAAGGATTCGTTCACCATTGCGGCGTTCCGAATTGGTAATGGCATCTTCCACCGTAGGATGGAATTTTTTATAAAAGCTATCGAGTGCTTCCACCCAATCTAATTCGCCTTCGGCTATATCATCAAACTCTTTTTCGACGTTGGCAGTAAAATTATAATCAAGAATATCAGGGAAATAGTCGGTCAGAAAGTCATTCACCACCATTCCGATGTCGGTAGGAATAAGTTTCCCCTTATCGGCTCCGAATCGTTCGCTTTTAATCTCGTCCTTGATTTTTCCTTTAGAAAGAGTAAGGAGTACAAAATCGCGCAACTCACCGTCAAGATTCGATTTTTCTACATATTTGCGTTTCTGAATGGTAGATATGGTCGGAGCATAAGTAGATGGACGTCCAATACCCAACTCTTCGAGTTTGCGTACAAGCGCTGCTTCGTTGTAGCGCGGCGGACGTTGCGAGAAGCGTTCCTGCGCCACTACTTGCTTCATATCAAGCACTTGCTTAATGTTGAGCGGTGGCAACAACGGTTCGGCATCCTTTTCCGTCTCTTCGTCCGACGACTCCATATACACACGCAAAAAACCGTCGAACTTAATTACTTCGCCGGTTGCCAGAAATTTCTCCGGAGAGTTGTTCAAGCCAATAGTGACAGTAGTGCGTTCGAGTTGTGCATCGCTCATTTGCGAAGCAATGGTACGTTTCCAAATCAGGCTATAGAGGTTCTTTTCCTGTGCCGATCCTGAAATTTCGTGCTTATCCATGTAGGTGGGACGAATGGCCTCATGCGCCTCTTGTGCCCCCTTGCTTTTAGTCTGAAACTTACGAAACTGCCAATATTGCTCGCCCATTGTATCAAAAATCTCCTTCTTGGAAGTTCCCAAAGCCAAATCGGAAAGATTGACCGAATCAGTACGCATATAAGTGATTTGCCCGGCTTCATAGAGCCTTTGAGCAATCATCATAGTTTGCGATACCGAATAGCCCAACTTGCGGGCTGCTTCCTGTTGCAAAGTAGAAGTGGTAAATGGAGGTGCGGGCGACCGTTTGGAAGGTCGCGTCACGATATCGTCAATGGTGTAAAGGCTCTCTTTGCATTTTTCGAGAAATGCATACGCCTCTTCTTTTGTCTTAAAACGGTGTTGTAGTTCGGCTTTCAGCTCTACAGCTTTGCCTTCGGCATCTTTTACAAGGAAAATGGCAATGACACGGAACGAAGCTTCGGAGACAAAGGCCTGAACCTCGCGCTCGCGATCCACCACAAGGCGCACAGCCACCGATTGTACACGACCGGCTGAAAGCGATGATTTGACTTTGCGCCACAACACGGGCGAAAGCTCAAAACCTACAATCCGGTCGAGAATGCGGCGTGCCTGTTGGGCATTCACCAGGTCAATATCAATATCGCGGGGTTGCTCTATGGCTTGCAGAATAGCCGTCTTTGTAATTTCGTGAAAGGCAATACGGCGCGTATTTTCCTTTTTCAGTTTCAACGTTTCAAATAAATGCCATGCAATTGCTTCTCCTTCGCGATCCTCATCAGATGCCAACCAAATAATCTCCGCAGCATCGGCAGCCTTCTTCAAATCGCTGACTAACTTCTTTTTATCGGATGACACAGTATAAGAAGGAGTAAAGCCATTTGCCACATCTACCCCAAAGTCGTGTTCCTTTAAATCACGGATATGCCCAAAACTCGACATGACAGTGTAATCACTGCCCAGGAATTTTTCAATCGTTTTCGCCTTGGCCGGCGACTCAACAATCACCAAGTTTTTTGACATACCATATAATTTTTGAAAGGATAAGTAAGCCTGAATAAAAAACAAACAATATTGATTTGTCTATTAATCAACCTTATAGCACAAAAGTGCAGAAATACACCTTCCTTGTGTTAATCGGGTGCAAAGTAACAAAATGTATTGCTTAACTGCCAAATTTTCAGCATTATTTTTTCATAAAGATGCATTCTATCTGTATTTTCATTGTAAATTTGCATTTTCGAAAACCATACCCCATTGACTTAAAGCCAATTATGAAAAATGATTTAAAAACAATTTTTGAAAGAAAAGGTTTGGTAATGAATAAATTGTCTGTTTTATAGTGGGGAAAACAAGATTTTATCCGAAAAACTTGGGCATAAAGAAAAAAATGTAACTTTGCATCATGATGAAGAAAAACGAATTTATCGGAGTGATACTCCTTTTCTCGCTTTTGCGGGTGATTTTAGTATCGGTCATGGGGCTAATGCCTCAGGATGCCTATTATTGTTATTATGGCGACCATCCGGCACTCTCTTACTTTGATCATCCGCCGATGATTGCGTATATGTTGAAACTTTTTGTGATGCTTTTGGGCAAATCGGTACTTACTCTGCATATTGCCGATTTTGTAGTCACTTCCTTTACGCTCTACTTTATTTATCTTTTTTTACGCCATTTATTGCATGGTGAGGAGCTGAAAAGAGCTTTCCTGCTTATCGTGACAGCACCTTTTATTACCTTATTATGTATAAACAGCACGCCCGATGTGCCTTTGCTGTTCTTTTGGTCGCTGAGTTTACTGCTTATCTATCGTGCCGTTACCGGCAACCGCTGGTATTATTGGCTTGCGGGTGGCCTTGCAGCAGGATGTGCCTTCGACAGCAAATATACGGCGCTTTTTCTTGTATTCGGTCTCTTCCTGTTTTTACTCTTCTCGCAGGAACATCGTTGGAAACTATTATCCTGGAAATTTCTGCTCTTTTTGTTGGCATTTTCAGTGGCTGTATTGCCTGTTGTGATTTGGAATATTCAGAACGAATTTATTTCGCTGAAGTATCAATCGACCCAACGGGCATCTAATATGACAGGGTTGAAAATAGACCCACGCTTCTTCTTCGGATACGTTGGATCTCAATTAATTCTTGCGCTTCCTCTATTTTTCTTAGTGCTTTTTCGGTCGGCGGTTGACATCATCAGACAGTATATGATGCGAATCCGTATTGAAGAAAAACAAT
>Ga0302272_1001433_pt1 | contig 10704 bp, 5 predicted proteins | sample III_Bog_N1_2_FD_198772 | JGI IMG/M metagenome (GOLD analysis project Ga0302272, IMG submission 198772) | Peat permafrost microbial communities from Stordalen Mire near Abisko, Sweden - III_Bog_N1_2 | ecosystem: Environmental > Terrestrial > Soil > Wetlands > Peat | place: Sweden: Abisko...
GAGTTTAACAACCACGCTGGTGATGATAAAACGATCTTTCAACTGATTTTTGAAAATGCTGTTGCGGTAATCGTACTGACAATCAGCTACTCCGATGGTATACTCTGTTTGAGTTTCCAAATCAAAACCGGTTACCGATTCAATCCGGTTCCGGATCTCCATGCCATAAGCGCCAATGTTTTGAACCGCTGCTGCACCAACTTTTCCAGGTATCAGCGATAAATTTTCGATGCCTCCCCAATCATTAAAAACAGCATATTCTACCAGGCTGTCCCAAACAACTCCTGCACCAGCTTCGAGCCAGATGTTATTTAGGTCTTCGTGCGTGATTCTGATTCCGGGAATATTCGGATTAATTACCAATCCTTGAAAGTCATTGACAAACAATAGGTTGCTTCCTTCGCCCAAAATCAGGATTTGCCAGTTTTGCCAATCGTGGTTAGTGGCTAAAAAACCTGCCAGGTCTTCATTCTCAGTGAATTCGAAGTAGTATTTGGTTGTGGCATCGGTGCCGAATGTATGGTGTTTTTTAAGCGAATAATCGGAATATGCGCGGATCATCTGAATTATTTTTTTGACAAATATAACAGAAGAACCTGCTATTTCGTTTAACTTGGCAGTGTTAATAGCCTCCCCCTAACCCCCTCCAAAAGAGGGGGAACAAAAAGTTCGCTGAACGAGGGATGTGTTGAAATAACAATTTTGGATTTTAATACTTAGATATTCAATTTGTTACAGCTTTTTGGATAAGCATTTTAAAGTTAAAGTTTCCGGACTGGACTCACTATTACAAAAGTGAAAAAAACATGAAAAAAGTTTCGCTCAGCGTAATCAACGATTTGGTAACCGACAACCGGGTACATAAAGTGGCTGTCAGCTTGCAAAAGATGGGTTTTGAACCTGTGCTGATTGGCCGTTTATTGCCTGAAAGTCATCCGGTTGAGCGCAATTATCAAACACACCGGATGAAACTGATGTTTCGAAAAGGTGTCATGTTTTATGTTGAATATAATTGTCGCTTATTTTTCCATTTGCTGAAATCGGATCTGGATATTTTGGTTGCCAACGATCTGGATACTTTACCTGCTAATTTTCTGGCAAGTCGGTTCAAGCGTAAACCTTTGGTGTTCGATAGTCACGAGTATTTTACTGAAGTTCCTGAATTGATTGGCCGGCCTGTTGTAAAATCGATTTGGACCATGCTCGAAAAACTACTGGTTCCACGGGTTGACGCGGCTTATACGGTTTGCGATTCGATTGCTGAAGTGTATCACGATTTGTACAGAATTGATTTTAAGGTGGTTCGTAACCTTCCGGTATGTTCACTAATCGAACATGTTGCCACTGAAGATTCCACAAACAGTGATTCACCCAAAATTATTTTGTACCAGGGAGCGCTCAACCAGGGGCGAGGCATCGAAGCGGCCATTCGTGCCATGCCGTATTTGGAAGGTGTAGTACTTTGGATTGCGGGTGACGGCGACATTACCAATCAACTCAAACAAATGGTTGCTGAACTGAAATTAGACGAAAAAGTCAGGTTTTTAGGACGCTTGCCACTCGATGAATTAAGTAAAATAACCCGACAAGCTGATTTGGGAATTTCGCTGGAAGAAGACCTGGGCTTGAATTATCGCTTTGCCTTGCCTAACAAACTGTTCGATTACATTCAGGCCGGAGTTCCTGTTTTGGTCTCCAATTTGCCTGAAATGAGACACATTGTTGAGCATTATCAGATTGGCGCCATTGCCGAAACTCACCAGCGAAAAGACCTGGCCGAAATGCTAAAATCGGCGCTTTTTGATCAGGAGAAAAGAGAAATTTGGAAACAAAACCTTCCGAAAGCCGCCAACGAACTGTGTTGGGAAAACGAGGAAGCGGTTTTGCAGGAAATATACAAATCGATTCTGCATATATTGTAGGGCAATTAATAAATTTTGATGACTATAATAAATTTTGCTAGAAATCTTGACTTTGTTATAAGATGATTCATTAATATTACGGAACAATTCAATCTATGAAAATATTACATTACATAAAAATTCGCAATTTCAAAATATTTGGAGACGAAATCGAAGTCAAGTTAGATCAACCATCGGTGTTAATCGGGCCAAATAATTCAGGGAAAACATCGGTTTTGCAGGCTTTGGCTTTATGGTCGTTCGGGGTAAAATCTTGGTTTCAATCTAAAGGCGAAACAAAAGCAACCAAGAATTTGTCTTCGGGCATTAATAGGTTAAATTTAACTCAACTACCGGTTCAAAATGCACGTTTTCTTTGGAATAATACTGAAGTAAGAAAAGGAAGTACGGAATTGATTCCACTTGAGATTACTATTGGCATTGAGTATAATGGGATAATTCACGATTGTATGATGAGCTTCACACAACAATCAGCAGAAATCATCTATTGTTTGCCGAATAAATCGTTTTATGAAAATAAAGGGTTGGTGAATTTTGCATCAACCATAAATGTCAATTTGCTTTATTCCATGTCTGGTGTTGCAATCGAAGAAGTTCTTTTACCCGAAGGTAGGATCAATTCATTGATCGGGCAAGGGCAAACCTCAGAAGTGCTACGAAATCTCTGTTTTATGATTTATGAGAAAGAGAATAAGGAAGATTGGAAAGAAATGGTTCGTTTAATGGCACAGTTATTTCAAGTACAGATTCAGCCTCCTAAGTTTATTGTTTCCCGTGGTATTATTGAACTCAAATACAAATCGAATGATGTAAAAAATAATCTTGATATTGCCATGGCAGGAAGGGGTTTGCAACAATTCTTACTTCTTTTCTCGTACCTATATTCACATAAAAATTCGGTACTTCTTTTGGATGAACCGGATGCACATCTTGAAATATTAAGACAGAAAACTATATATACCATCCTAAAAAGATTGACACAGAAAAATGGCAATCAACTTATTATTGCAACACATTCTGAAGTTATCCTTAATGAAGCATCTGATACTAATCTCGAATTGATTTTGGTTGGCGAAGCCATTCATTTGGCAGAGAAAGATAACGTCAAAAAAACTTTGCGGGATTTTGGGATTGAACATTATTACAAAGCAAAGCAAAAAAGGACAATTCTTTATGTAGAGGGAAGTACGGATATTGATATGTTGAAAGAGTTTGCTCTACTTATAAATAACGAAACAGCATTTAATCTTTTAGACTCGAACCTAAATTATTACTACACTCAAAATACCGAATCCGAAAATACAACTGAAAACGAGATAGCTCGTGATTATGGCTACTTTTCAACGCATTTTAAAAAACATTTTAATGCATTAAAAAGTGTAGTGCCGGATTTTAAGGGTATTGCTGTTTTGGATAGTGACGGAAATCAGAAAATAACAGAAAAGGACGAAAAATTTGCTACTGTTTATTGGAAAAGATATGAATTGGAGAACTACTTTATTAAGCCGCAGGTAATAGACAATTGGATGGAGAGTAAACTGAATATTAGAGGAACATTTTCTGAAGTATTTTTTCATGAAGCAATGAATGCTTGTATGCTTAAATCTGTATTTAATGACAATCAACAAGCTTTAGAGGAGTTTAATGCCCTTACTTCAGCGCTAAAAGATTCGTATTGGATCAATAATACCAGAAATATTAAACTTAGTCATTTTTTTGAAAATGTCTTGTCTGAGTATAGCCAACGATCAGGCCAGTACATACCAATAAATAAGGGGCAATTTTACGAACTGATTCAGTATTTGCCTAAGGAACAAGTAGATGCTGAAATCTCCAACGCGTTGGATTTGATTGTTGAATATTTAACGCCTAATAATTCTGAAAGCAGTACTGTCTAAATCCGAATTTTAGACATTGTCAATGTTTTCCTTTTTCCTTTTTTTTGATGACGAATGACTTCCTTATTACTGATTTTCTTTTCTGGTAATGACCGTCTCAAATATTTTCTGGTCGTCAACGGTAATGATTCGTGCCGGAAATTTGCGGATGATCGGATAATCGTGTGTAGCAATCACTACGGTTTTTCCTTGTTCATTCAAATCTTTAAAAATCTGCATCAGTTCGATCGAAGTCTGCGGGTCAAGATTACCTGTTGGTTCATCGGCTAAAATAATATCGGGATCGTTCAGCAAAGCCCTGGCAATCACAATTCGTTGCTGCTCGCCGGCGGATAGTTGATGAGGCATCGATTTTGATTTATGCTTCATCGAAACCATTTCAAGAACAGAATTCACGCATTCCGCAATTTCCTTTTCATCATCCCAGTCGGTAGCTTTCAATACAAAGGTCAGATTGTTGTAAACATCGCGGTCGCCAAGTAACCTGAAATCCTGGAAAACAACACCTAAATTGCGCCTCAGGAAAGGAATGTCGCGGGTTTTAATGCCCGAAAGGTCAAATCCGGCAACTTTGCCTTCGCCTTTTTCGAGCGTCAATTCGGCATTCAGGGTTTTAATCAGGCTCGTTTTTCCACTTCCAACTTTCCCAATTAGGTACACAAATTCGCCTTTTTTAATCTCCAGGCTAATGTCGGTTAATACCACATGATCACCTTGGACAATGTCGGCATTAATGAGTTCGATGATATTTTCTTCTGACATTGGAAATACGAATTGGTCTGATGCAAAACTAATTTTTTTTATCCTTCCAGATACTAATTCAGAATAAATAACAGTTTTTGTTTAGATTGCAACAAAATATCAAGATATAAAATGAAGACAAACCGATTCGTATTCATGCTGTTTCTTCTGGTTTTTGTGCCAGTTCTGATCAAAGCGCAGCAAACGGTTTATTATCAGTCAATCAGTCAGGATGTTCAAAAGGCCAAAGAATTGTATTTAGCCCGAAATTATATCTCGGCGCTGAATCAATTTGATCAGATTGTACTAAAAACTGGCGAAAATTCAGATGTTCGTGCCGAAGCAATGTTCTATAAAGCCTTGTGCGCACTTAAACTCGATAACGGAAACGCCGAAGTACAGATTGCCGATTTCATAAACCAGTATCCCGAAAGTTCACTTCGGAACAGGGCTTTGTTCGAACAGGCTGTTTATCAGTTCGATAAAAAGAAATATTCGGCTGTTATAAAATCATTCGAAGGGTTAAACAAAGCCGAACTGACCAAAGATGAACTAACCTATTTTTATTACCTGAGAGGTTATTCCTATTTTGAGCTTGAAAAGATGGATGCTGCGGCCACTGATTTTGCGGAGATAAAGGAAGGAAATTCGATGTATGCAGCGCCAGCCCAGTATTATTTTGGGCATATTCATTACCTGAAAGGGAATTACGAATCGGCGCTTCAGGAATTCCTGAAGTTGAAGAACAATCCGGTTTTCGAAAAAGTGATTCCGTTTTACATCAGCCAGATTTACTATAAACAAGCTAAATACCGCGACGTGGTTGAATACATCACGCCTATAATTAATTCTGTATCAGTCGATCAACAGCCTGAACTGGCTCGCATTCTGGGCGATTCACATTTTCATTTGCGCGAGTTTAAAGACGCCATCCAGTTTTTGGAATTTTATCTGTCGGATAAAAACAACAAAGGGCGCGAAGAAAATTACATGTTGGGCTATTGTTATTATCTGAACAGCGAAGAAGCCAAGGCCGTGCCGCACCTCGAAATAGCAGCCAAAGGAAAAGACGAACTGGCTCAAAATGCCTATTACCATTTAGCTGATTGTTATGTAGTTACAAACGATAAAAATAAAGCCCGGCAAGCTTTTGAAGCCGCTTCGGGTTTCGATTTTGATGCGAAGATTAAGGAAGATGCCCTTTTCAATTATGCTAAGATCACTTACGAATTATCGTATTCGCCATTTAATGAGACGATTAAAGCTTTTGATAAATACATTGCTTCCTATCCGAATGCGGAACGAAACGATGTGGCTTACGATTACCTCGTTAAGGTTTACATGAGTACGAATAATTTCCGTGATGCCATGGCTTCAATCGAAAACATTAAGGTGAAAAGTCCTTCGGTAAAAAAAGCGTACCAGCGGGTAGCCTATTACCGTGCGCTCGAGTGTTTTACAAATCTGGATTATAAAACGGCCATCCAAAATTTCGACAAATCAATCGAAGCGGGCGACTTCAATAAAAACTACCGTTCACTTGCCCTGTTTTGGAAAGCCGAAGCCTTTTACCGACTGAATGATTTCAACAAGGCCATTTCAGGTTACACCAGCTTTATTAAATCGCCTGGGGCATTTTCGCTTCCGGAGTATAAAACAGCCCATTACGACCTGGCATATTCCTTCTTTCAGTTGAAAGACTATGCAAATGCAAGCGATTATTTCAGGAAATACCTAAACCTTGAAAATGAATTAAGAAGCGAAAAAGTGGCAGATGCCAACAACCGGTTGGGCGACTGCAATTATCTGAACCGTGATTATAGTTCGGCTATTTCGAACTATGATAAAGCATTGATGCTGAATGTTTACGATGCTGATTATGCCCTTTTTCAGAAAGCTTTTTGCCTGGGTTTGCAGCGCGATAACCAGGCTAAAATCGGTATTTTGCAGTCGTTGATCCAGAATTATCCAAAATCATCGTATTCCGACGATGCTTTATACGAGTTGGGCCGGACTTACGAGCGCATCAATCAGCCTCAAATGGCCATCAGTCAATACAAAGATTTGATTAGTAAATATCCGCAAAGCAGCTTTGTAACTAAAGCCATGGTTCAGCTCGGGCTGGCTTATTACAATTTGAACGATTTTCCGACGTCTATCGGGTATTACAAACAGGTTATCGGCCGTTCGCCAAATAGCCCGGAAACACAGGCTGCGCTGGCCGGAATGAAGAACAGTTATGTTGAGATGAATGATGTCGACACGTTCTTTAGTTACACCAGTAAATTGGGTTCCGGAGTTCAGGTTTCGATTAACGAACAGGATTCGCTTTCGTACCGTGCAGCCGAGAAGTTGTACCTGAGTCGTGATGAAAAAGCCAAAGCGCAATTTGAACGGTATCTTACTCAGTTTCCAAAAGGTAGCTTTGTATTGAATTCACACTTTTACCTGGCCGAAATACTCTATAATGCCGGAGAAAATGCCCGCGCATTGGCTGAATATGAATTAGTTATTGCTCAACCAGACAATTATTTCACACCCACTTCGTTGCTCAAAGCTGCCGGACTTTATTACAATGCGAATAATTTCAAGCAGGCGCTGGCATATTTCGAGCGCTTTACCAAAACCTCTGATGCAGGAACTAAAATGCAGGATGCCAGTGTCGGAATCATGCGTTGCCAGTTTAAACTAGCTAATTATCAGGCATGTGCCGATGTAGCGAATCTGGTGTTAGCGTCCGAAAAAGTTTCGGATATTCTGAAGCGCGAAACCAATTACATGCTGGCAATATCGTATTACAAACAGGGAAATTTGGACAAAGCTTTTCCAATTCTGAGCCTGCTCTCGAAAGATACCAATTCGGCGGAGGGTGCTGAATCCAAGTTTCTGGTGGCCGAAATATTATTCGAAAAACAAAAGTTAAAAGAGGCTGAAAATGAGATCATGGATTTCATTGATAAAAATTCGCCACATCAGTTCTGGCTTGCCAAAAGCTTCATTTTGCTTTCGGATATTTACCTGAAAAACAATGATGAATTTGAGGCAAAACACACCTTGAAAAGTATCGAGGAAAACTATCCGGAACAAAACGACGGAATTTTGGAGATTACACGCAAGAAGCTTCAGTTGATAGAAGCTAGTGAAGCCGGCCAGACCAAAAATCAGAGTAAGCCACTCGAAATCAATATTGGCGGAGGAAAGAAATAAAATAGAAAGCCCCTTCCCCAACCCTTCCCCAAAATAGGGAAGGGAGCTTAGGGCCTGAAGATTAGGAATTTACTCTTTGAAAAAATACCTTTATAACTTGCACTGCGCAAAGCCCTCCCTTTTGGGTAGGGTGGGGTGGGGCAAAAAAAACAATACATGAAACAACAACAATATTTAGCCGCAAGTCTGTTAACTTTCCTATTGTTTGGAGCAGTTAACGCAATGGCACAAAAAGATTCGACCAAGCTAAGGCAGGAGGTTGAAGTTACCAAAGCCTATCAGCCAACCATTACGGATGTGCTTAAAATCAACGATATACCAAAAATTCAGACCGAACAAACCGAGGTTCCTGTATTCGATTATTCGATTTACAGCAAACCAGTGTTTTCAACTTTTGATGTTACTCCCATTACGGCTGCCAAAATGGTTGGCGATCCCAGACCTGAAATGGGTAAGGGTTTGTTGAAGCTTGGTCTTGGAAATTACCTGACACCTTATGGCGAGCTTTTTTTTAATGCTCAACCCGATAAAAATTCGACCTTCGGGATGCACTTTAAACATCTTTCTTCGTCAGGAAAAATAAAACTTTTAAACGGTGACAAGGTTGAAGCTCCTCAATCAGAAGATGTTGCAGAAATATTTGGGTCAAGGTTTTTCAAAAAATCGACCCTATCCGGAAGCCTGAAATTCGACCATCAATCGTTTGATTATTATGGTTATGCAGGCGATATTTTGACCGACGACCTGAAAAAGCAGATCATTCCATTTTGGGAGAACAAACAATACTTTTCGAAAGGTACTGCGGAAGTACATTTGAAAAGTCAAACCCTTTCGACTTCCGAATTAACCTACGATTTGGGGCTCAATTACCATTATTTGGTCAGTAAAACCGGGCAAACCGAGAATGAAGTCTTACTCACAGGCGATTTGGGTAAAAAAGTCGGTAATACTTATGCTGCTCTGAACACCTCCGTTACCTATTACAGGGCCGACAGTATCATGAATCGTGTGTCGAATGTTTACGGGCAAAAACAGCAAATCCTGGTTAAAATAAATCCTTCGGTAAAGTGGTTGACCAAAAGTGCCCTCTTGCAACTGGGTTTGAATTCGACAATGGTTTTCGACGATGATGCAAATGCTTCTTTCCTCGTTTGGCCAAAGGTAAAAGCCGAATGGTCGCCTGTTGAGCGAATATTAACCCTGTTTGCCGGTGTCGATGGTTATTTGCAGCACAATACCTATTCGGCCATCGCAGCCGAAAATCCATACATCAATCCGTATCACGATGTGGCAAACTCCAATTACAAATACGTTTTTTCAGGCGGATTGAAAGGGAAACTGAGCTCAAAAACCAATTATATAGCCGAAGTTACCTATTCGAAGGTAAGCGATCAGCATTTTTATATTATCAATAGTTACGATCTCAACAATCTATATCCGATCGGGTCGCGGAGCCTTTCCAATACGTTCGACTGCATTTATGATGATGTTAACATCCTGAAATTGTCAGGTGAAGTTCTTCATTCTGTTTCGGATAATTTTTCACTTCATCTCTTAAGTAATTATTATTCATACAATTTGAAATCAATTCAAAAAGCATGGCAGATGCCTGTTTTTGATCTTACATTTTCGGGCATTTATAAGCCAACCGAACAGTTGAAATTTAATGCCGATATTTTTGTGGCCGGGAGTCGAACCGCATTAATGCGCGATTACTGGGCTGAGGCCTCTGGTTATAGTGGTTATGGAGGTTATGGGTCTGGGTATTATTACCGTGTAGCTGATGAGAAAGCTTATCAAATGGACCCAATCATCGACCTGAATTTAGGCGCTGAATACCAATATTCGAAATCGATTAGCTTCTTTGCCAAACTCAATAATTTTGGTTTTCAGAAATACGAACAATGGCTGGGATATACCTCTAAAAGCTTAAATTGGATGGCTGGCGCCAGTTATTCTTTCTGATAAATCGACCCATATAGTTTTTCATTTTCCATTGCTTTTTGTTATTCTTCAAACTTATTGTAATTTATTGATTTTCAAGATTTATAAAGTTCATAAGTTGTTAAAAAGTTTAACGTTTTGGTTACATATTCGGCGGTCGGCGGTACCGACATTTTTCCTATATTTGCGACTTAGTTGTTGATGGAATTTGGAAGTGAAGAATTTACTGAAAATCAAATATCTGGTTTTATTACCCAATCCGGCAATTTTTGAAATCACAGAAGAAGATTTGTTTTTTGTAACTGGTTTTAGCCCTTCTATTTAGGGCTATATGGGTAAAGTATTGTTAATTAAAATTTTTGATCGATGAGAGAAATTGAAGAAACCCAGGACTGGGGAACACAAAATGAAAATGGGAATTACGATGCCGACAGCATTCAGGTACTCGAAGGTTTAGAAGCAGTACGTAAACGCCCGGCCATGTATATTGGCGATGTAAACGAAAAAGGTTTGCATCATTTGGTATATGAAGTTGTAGATAATTCGATAGATGAAGCCTTAGCCGGATATTGCAAAAATATTGATGTCATTATTAACCAGGACAATTCGGTAACTGTTATCGACGATGGTCGTGGTATCCCGACCGAACTTCATACCAAGGAAAATCGATCAGCACTCGAAGTAGTTATGACTGTTTTGCATGCCGGTGGAAAATTCGATAAGGGGAGTTACAAAGTATCCGGAGGTTTGCATGGGGTAGGAGTTTCGTGCGTCAATGCATTATCCATTTTGCTTAAGGTTCAGGTTCACCGCGATGGTAAAATCTGGCAGCAGGAATATAGCAAAGGTAAACCGCTCTATGATGTAAAAGAAGTTGGAGTAACCGACCATACAGGCACAACCGTAACCTTTAAACCCGATGATGAAATTTTTCTGGTAACCGAATATAAATTCGAAATTATAGCCGCACGTTTGCGCGAGCTTGCCTTCCT
>Ga0302272_1001446_pt1 | contig 10649 bp, 10 predicted proteins | sample III_Bog_N1_2_FD_198772 | JGI IMG/M metagenome (GOLD analysis project Ga0302272, IMG submission 198772) | Peat permafrost microbial communities from Stordalen Mire near Abisko, Sweden - III_Bog_N1_2 | ecosystem: Environmental > Terrestrial > Soil > Wetlands > Peat | place: Sweden: Abisko...
TGCCCCCTCTCTTTTGAAAAGAGAGGGGAAAAGACCGATTTATCGGTCTTCGGGGTGAGTAATATTTAATACGACAATATATTATTCCTATTACTTAATTGTTCGACAAATATTAATGTAAAAAAATCGAAATTCAAATAGTTGAAAAATATTCTTGTTGCAGTTTTTCAGCATTATCTTAGCTGCTCCGGATATTGTCCAAAGCTGCTGGTGCTGATTTGTAATCAGCACCAGCGGCTTTGGATCTGTGATCCTTTTGAATGCTTACATCAGTACAATTTCAACCAAACCTTTTTCTTCAGAATAATCACGTGACGAACTGTAAAGGTAAAGAATTTAAATATTATGATGAGAGTTTCTCTGGGATTAAAAATCTCTTGCTTACCAGTGCTAATTTGCAATTAGCACTGGTAAGCAAGAGATTTTGTGCATATCCGGAGAAATGGGATACAAAATCGTTTTAGTAATTTCGGCTGCAAAAATGTAAACCGCAACGATTAGTACTCGCAGACATAGGATTTGTAATCCTTGTATAAATCAATTCAATTTGATTTTCAGTTATGGGAAATGAAATAACGTTTAGCTACGCTTACTTCGTAACATTGACAATTTGGATTACAATTGCAAATCAGCGAAGCTAAATCCAAAACATGATTACGCGGATTGCAATTAAAAATCAGCGAAGCGATTTCCGCAACAGCGCAGGATATCAGGATGGCTTCGTGATTTTAAGCTTTATGTTTGATTTTGAAGATAAGTTCTTACCTTTGGAATAATTTAAAATGAATATCCGCAACATTACCCAATGAAATTTTCATTCTGAGGAATAAAGTCATTTATATTCACTTGTAGTCATTTGAGTGACAAACAATGACCATTTAATGACTCCATTTGAAAATTAGGCATTGTATCGGATACTCATTTAATTTTATTAACTTTTATTTCAGAAAAACACTTTGGAGAGTCAGGGTAATTGTTCTTTTAACTGTCATCATTAATGCGAAAGAAGTATGCGTATTAATACAATATAAGTCTTACAATATAACTGATTTATTATTAGTAATTTAATACAATTCAAGCTATGAAAAGTAAAATTTTCTTATTAACAATTTTTGTTCTGACTTTATCTGTTAGTGCTTTTGCTCAAAAGTCAGGAAAGAAGTATTACATTACCGGACAGGTTCTTGACGCAAACGATCAACCTGTATCTGGTGCTATGGTGTTTATTGATAACAAAAAATCTGATGCGATTTCCGACGACAAAGGTATGTATAAGGTTAAGGTAAAGGCTGATGCAGTAAAAATATCTATTCTCAAACTATTAAGCGATCTTATGAATGAAGAAATTAATGGCAGAACTGTAATCAATTTCAAACTTAACGATGAATTACCTCGTGAAGAAATGGCGGAACAAGAAAATACTGATAATGAACTAGTAAATATCGGTTATGGATTAGCTCAGAAGAAAGACCTTACAGGCACCATTAATAATATAGATGGACAAAATAATAGATATTCATCATATCAAAGTATTTTTGATGTTATTAAGGAGCTTCCAGGTGTTCTGGTGGTAGACAAAAAAATAAAAATCAGAGGTGTAGGCACAATAAATGGTTCATCCGATCCATTGATACTTGTTGACGACATTGAAATATCGCTCGATGGACTCGATGCGATTGATCCTCGAATGGTTAAATCTATAAATGTTCTTAATGGTTCCGATGCATCCATTTATGGTTCAAAAGGAGCAAACGGAATAATATTGATAACGCTGATTGGAAAATAGCAATTACTGGGTCTATCGTCTTCTATTTAAATTCTATCTTTTGTTTATCGCAAACAAAAAAAATAAGCCGATTCCACCGAAAACGGCAACTCTGATAAATATAAATTTATAATAGTCAGCCTGATTTTTTTTGAATTTAATTAACCCGATTACTGCCACAATAGAAAGGCAGACGAGTCCAAAACATAAATTAATAGAAGCACGTGGCCATGATTGAATTTTAAATAGGATTCCTATTAAAGTTGTCGCTAATGCAAAGCCCGTCCCAACCGATCCAAGTATTCTAAACTTATTGATGTTCTTATAACTATCATTTTCGAAAATCTTTCCTATAGGAATGTTGTTCAATATTGCAAACCCCAAATAAAAATACATCGTCGATAGGATTAAAATTGTCAAAACTGTCAACAAGGTACCTCCTGGAATTGAGAGCAAATTCATTCCAAGCGCAATCAATGTAAGTGAAGCAATAATTATTTCCGCTTTTTTCATATCTGTTAAGTGTTAAGATGTCGCAATTATAATGGTGCATAACGGTGGTGGTATGGCCAGTAAGGAATTGCGGGGATTTCCTGTCCTTTTGAAAATACTCAATTCACAGAAGTTGGTTTTGATTTTTATTTTCTTGTCATCTTATTATCCAGTTCGGAAATAAGTTTAAATGCTTCATTATGTGCCGCTATTTTGAATTTAAAATCTGAAATAGCCGGCATAATAAAAGCAAAAGACATTAGCAAAATCATAATCGAAATCCAGCCAAAGTAAAATCCTAAAAAAAAATCCTTGTTATATGGTCTAATTAAGTGTTGAAAACACATAAATCCAAAAACAGGTAGGAAAATGATAAATGGAAATATGCTGTGTTTTATCTTAAAATGATTCTTCCATAAAGCACGGTTCTCTATTGTATTTTCGTCTCCGAGCAACATGGATATTTTTCCTAAATGATAATCTAATGCCGTTTTACAACTGTCTGACAAATAATATTTTTCAAAAACTTTTTGTTCTAAATACGACTTTTGCTTAAAAAAGGCCCAGATAGAAACAAGCATTATTACTCCAAAGGATAGAAACAAAAACCATGAATTTCGGTGAAAGAGGTCGTATGTTCCATAAATTGGAAAGTATAAGAAAAGAACCGGAAGAAAAAATAAAATTTTCTGCCCACCTGATAATTTGCTGAAATATAATTCTCTCCAGGATGTTTTTTTGAAAACGTATTCCAAGATTATATTTGTACCGCTGTTGTTAACTGTTGTAATTTCCATTTTATATGATTTTTATATTGAAATACCCTTAGCTCCTCCGGATATTCATTCATGTTGTTCAAAGCCGCTGCGAGCTTTTGTGTATATCTGGAGGAACGGGGTGTTAGCGGGCGTGTTTATTTCAATCCCAAACCAAGTCCTAGAGACCAAAATATATCATTTGATTTTGAAAAACAAAAGAATTGACTTTTATTTAAAGTATCAAACCTAAATCCAGTTACCTGCATTTTCAAACTAACTTTATCAGAAATGAAATACATCAATTCTGGTTCAAGAGAAAATGAATAATAGGATTTGTCAATATTATAACTAGATCCCTTTAAAAAAGGCAAATTATTATTAGGGTATTTTACACCCATTGCTGAAATAGTCTCAGATTTTGTATTCTTAAAGCCAATGCCATTTTTAAAATTCAATCCAACAAACCATTTATCAGAAATATATTTGAATAATTTTAAATTCAATGATGGTAAAAAAGTAGAATTCTGAAGAGAAATAGAATTCTGAAGTAGAAATGTATTATTGTTGGCATCATCATTATTAAAATAAGAAATATCTTGCTTTTCGCTCCAGTTCAAATAGTCAAAGTCAAATCCAATATATAAAAAGTTGTTAATCCTATAATTAAATCCAAATGAGACTTTTCCACTTTTTGTTGTAGATTCATTATCATTGCCTCCAATTGAAACATTATCCTTATGATTATAATAACCACCTCTAATATCTATAAGTATTTTCTTTTCATTACTCTGACCATGCAAAATCAATATTGGAAAGACCATAAGAATCATTAGATACATTTTTTTCATACGAATTTCTATTTAATTAAATTATCAAATACTGTCGTGTGTTTTAACATGCCCGTCACGTTTGTATATCCACAAACCTGTGGATATATCGTTATTAGTTTAAGCGGTGATATATTTGTTAAAATGCAATTTGTTTGTAAGGTATGTTTGTAGAGGTTCATTTTCAATAAATTTAGGTTTCGAAAAACGGCCAAGCGTTTGATTGAATAAAACATAACTGGTATTACGAACAAATTTAGATTAATCGAATTACATATCCAATTTATCCAATGTTTTTTATTAATCAATAGCATTTAAAAATTACAATTAGTGTCTGATTATAAATGGCAAACAGTTTTCATTGTATGTAAGTGAATGGTTCAAACAGGAATTAAAACCGAATCTGTTTCAAGATACAGGAAAGAAACATGGCAAAAAGAAATAAACAGGACTACTAAAACATCGGAAATGCAAATCAGTAATAAAGTCTATGTTTGTATTCTCTTCAAGTAAATAGTATAAATCTGTCAGGTTATTTTAGGGAAAGTCACATCCAGATGCCAATCTTCGATATCCAGATGCCTGTTCACGAATATCAGATGTTTACTTGCTACTTTGAGCCAGTTTGATGTGTGAATGATGTAACTTTTATCAGAAATTCTGTAACGTTTACCAGGTGTATCTCAGCGATCTTTGATCTGTGAAAATGGTTTTACCAAACAAATATCTTATCATGAAAAAAATAACATTTTGCATACTGGCTGCATTCTTTGTGCTGTCGGTTATTCCAACCCAAATCAAAGCCGCAACAAAAAGTAATCCGGTTGCCGTAACCTCTACCACTGACATTAAATCGGCTGGCTCAAATGTAGATGCCATAAGGTTAAGCGAGATCAAATCAATTGATATGCCAGCTTTAAATTCAACTGATAATAAAGAGGCTCTTAAAAAAGGAGTTAGCCCGCTAAATAATGATCAGGAAGAACATAGCAGAGGATACAAAAACAGACATCAACAAAGAAATGTTGACGCAACAATTACTTCAGAACATCAGACGCGCGGTGATGGTGCAAATCAAGGACGCCACAGTCATGCCCGCGCATATATTGGCGGTTGCGGTATAATAATTATCATCATTATGTTGATCCTTATCAATTAGAATGGTTGTTACTAAAAATAAGTAATGAGAATGCAATGTCGTTTAGTTAACGCCGTCATTGCGAACGCGAGGCACGAAGCTGGAAGCAATCTGTTGATTTATAAATTGCTTCGTTCCTGGCAATGACGATTTTAACTAAGATATTTTCTTAACTAAACGACATTGATACAGGAATACTGAAACATCAGGAAAACAAATCAGGAATAAAGTTTATGTTTGTATTCTCTTCAAGTAAATAGTATAAATCTGTCAGGTTATTTTAGGGAAAGTCAATTCTCAATTCTATTTTAGGCGTTCCGTTTGACCAAATAGCCGTTCGAGTTGTCATATATTGCATTCGCAATTGTATTTTACCCAGTCGCGTTGTTATATATTGCGTTCCGGTCGTCATATTACCCGTGCGTGTTGTCATATATTGCATTCGCAATTGTATTTTACCCAGTCGCGTCGTCATATATTGCATTCGCAATTGTATTTTTCCCATACGTGTTGTTATATATTGCATACGCAATTGTATTTTTCCCATACATGTTGTCATTTATTGCATTCGAAATTGTATTTTTCCCATACTTGTTGTTATTTATTGCATACGTAATTGTATTTTTCCCATACATGTTGTCATTTATTGCATTCGCAATTGTATTTTTCCCATACGTGTTGTTATATATTGCATACGCAATTGTATTTTTCCCATACGTGTTGTTATATATTGCATTCGCAATTGTATTTTTCCCATACATGTTGTCATTTATTGCATTCGCAATTGTATTTTTCCCATACGTGTTGTTATATATTGCATTCCGGTTAATATCCTTCCGTGAGTCGATTGCCGACATCTGGAAACAGCTATTTAATTACTCATCGGATGACTTCGAGTCATCCGATGAGTTGAACGAACCGACGCCAGCCAGTTTGTTGAAGATGGATGCCGACAGGAAAAGCTGTATTAATTGCAGAAAAGAATATTCAGTTTTTTACCTCCATCCGAACGATGAAAACCCTAAATGCATTGAAGCCAGCATAAAAGGCAAAATAAACAATAATTAATTTTGATATGTAAACTTAACCGTTTAAATTTAGCCCATATAAAGAACTAACCAACAATGAAAAGTAGTGGAATGAAAACAATCGAGGTATAGAAAAAGTACTATAAGCTTTCCGCTATTTGCTAGTTGTGCGTCATTCTATTGCGGCACATCATTTTGACAAGCGTTGAATTAGATTAACAATTACTATCAAAAACTAAATATGGGAAGTATAATATACAATTTTCTAGCTGACTCAATTCTTTTTGATGACAGAGAAATTGAAAATCAATATTCCTCGTTGACTGATGGCCAACTTGAAATAATTTTAAATAATTACCGTGAGCATTGTTTATTAAACATTGATGAACTGACAGAAGAAATAACTAAAAATGAATCTTCTTTAAAAGTTTTATCAAGTATCGAAAAAATGCCATTTGAAACTCTCAAACAAAGTGCATTGTACTTTGACCAATTTGTCATATACGATCCACTATTTCCGCTTACACACCCTACCGGAAATATGACAAATGTTATGGCAGAATATTTGGGGTATGAAAAAAATGGTTTAGACCGAAGATCCATAGCCAATACCGCAAAATTATTGAAGTCAATTACTCCGATGATTGCCGCTGATTTTGTAAAAATGTTGCCATTAAGTAAAAGCTTTGAACCGCCAAAGGAAATTCCAATCATGCTACCCATAAATTATTATGCAGATGATTTGCCAAAAGAAATAATGAATTATTGTCGTGCGAAGGCAAATGTTGAATCAATGAAACAAGTGGAGAAAGGTTGGCAAATTTTAGATAAACTTGATTTGACACCAGCAATACATGTGAACTTTGATGGACTTGAAAGTAAAAGAGGACTTATTTACAACTACTTTCTTCAAGAGATCGAAAAAACAGATGTTCCAAATAAATTTCTCACAAAGATGAAATTAGCGGAATATCCTATGGACAAAGACGCTTGGGATATTTGGGTATACCAATCAGTAAACCGATCTGCGAAAGTTGTAGTTGACAAAATCTATTATGAAAATCTGGTCGCAAATAAATTGAAAGCGACTTACCTGACAGAGAACACATTCACAGCAGATCTTTTGACCAAAAATCTTGAAGTAAAAGAAACTGTAGAAACTTCATCCGCCTCTCAATTTATGAATTTAGAGTTGCCGTTCTTAGAGAAAATAGATATAGATAAACTCATGAAAATACGAACTTATGAAGCAGATACATTTACAAACTTTAGAATAGAATTAGAGAAGCAGTTTAGAGAATTAAGGACAGTCACAGACCCGAGAGAAATCAAATTGCGTCAAGAAAATATTTTACATGAATTAGGTGTGGTGCAAGTAAAAAAGATTAACCAAAAACTTAGCAGCTTAAAACGGAAAGGATTTGCAGACGCACTTCTACTTGTTGGTGGACTTGCAGGGACGGTTCAGACAGCGGGATGGAGCTTACTTGCGTCTGCATTAGCGACGGTATCGGGTTATAAATCTTACAGGGAGTATAAAGACAATTTAACGGACAACCCTTCATATCTTTTATGGAAGGTTCTCAAAAAATAGTAGCAACACGACTTTTGGACAAAAAGAAAGAACGAACGCACAACATCAGCTACCCGGCAAGTGCGGCAGCGGTGGTTTTCGGTGTGCATCTTTCCGCTCAGTCCTGGTTAACCGGGATTGATCCCGATACATCGGGACAATCCGCCCTTGTTTGTTGCTTCCTACGATATGCACCATTTTGCTACACCGTTCGTGTTGATAATTTTGTTGTGAAATTTAAAGGATAGATAAATGAAAAGACTTGCATCTATATTAATCATGTTCATAATGATAATGATTGTTGCTTCTTGTAAAAAGGATAGTAATAAAAGGGATTTGATTACGATAAGTCAAGATACTCCTATAGTCTTGATTAGTTGCAAAGGAATAGTTTTGAATAATGATACTGTTAGATTACGATCGACTAGTCTAAAGGATTTCATAAGCAGGGTTGATACAATTTCATCAAAATTTTGCACTAAATATAGTTATCAAGGATTAACATCCAGTCACATGGATTCTCCTCCTCCAGGATATACAGGTGATTATATTCATCAACCTGACGATAATTATACCTATTATTATGGAGTGGTTTCATCAGATAGTATTGAGATAAGGTTTTCATATTCAAAAAACGGTATATTCGATATTTATCCATCAAACATTGCTGATAGTTTAGTCTTTAATTCAATTGAGATAAAAAGTCCAAGAAAAGCAACTGTTAATAATAATGTTTCGATTGGAGATGATTATAGTAAACTATTTCAATTTTATAAAAGACCGAATTATTACAATGATAACGATGTTCTAAGAAAAGAATATTCTTACGATAATGAGAGATTAATTTTTAAACTAGATAATAATACATCTAGCCCTAATTATGGTAAGATTATAGGAATAATAATACGATAAAAAAAACGGTGCATAATCGAGCAGACTACCCCGCCAGTAATTAGCTGACAATAACTTCAACTTTGCTCAGTAAATTGAACCTTTCAATCAGTTATTTGCAATCAGTTATTTGCAATCAAACATACAACCTAAATGCGTCCGTTCAACAGGCTCAATGTATTTCATCCTTTTGAAATCTCAAACATAAACACACGAATGTTAAAATTCGTTCGTGAAATAGCATAACCTTTAATACTTTTGTGACGTCAAAAAATCCGAACTGAAAATGCATTATTTTAGACCTTTTGAAAGTAGGGTTTCCCGGCTTTCGCAGTCAGAAAATCCATTATTGAAGCAAAACAAATAAGCATGAAAAAAGAGAATCTATTTACTAAAACCGGACCCATTTTAGTCCTGTTCATTTTATCTCCTGTTATCGCTGAATTGTTATCCGGTTCTACACCCATAAGCCGAGGTGGACAATTAATTTTTGAATCAATCTTTTATGGCTCGGCTGCTTTATTGATTCGGGAATTTGTAAGACGTTATAAACTCGGATGGCTTTCAACGATTCTGCTTGGCCTTGCATTTGGTATTATTGAAGAGTGTTTATTGCTTCAATCGGCATTTAACCCACACTTTTTAAATTTTGATATTTCTTTTGGAAGATTATGGGGCGTTAATTGGGCTTGGTCTGAGATTATTATTATCAATCATTCCATCTGGAGCATAACCATCCCTATTTTGTTTGCAGAATTGATTTTTCCGGGTCGAAAAGCTCAGCCATGGTTAAACAAATCAGGAATCGGAATCTTTGCTCTTTTATATTTACTAAGCAGTTATGGTTTTTGCGCCACTTTTTATAAAATGTCTGGTTTTGCTACAACGTGGGTACATTACACGGTAGCTGGACTATTAGCTTTAGGAATAATTATCCTGGCAATCAATTTGCCTGTTAAATCATTGGTGAAATATCAGATTAAAACACCACCAGCATGGATAACCGGAATTATTTCATTTTTAGTAAGTGCACTTTGGCTTAATCTTCTATCATTGGTGTTTAAGAAAGAACCTTCGGAATCGGCCTGGATTATCGGATTATCGGGTATTGTACTTATAACTGTTTGGTTTTTATTTATTTCAGGATGGATAAATAACAAATGGAACGATATTTATCGCTTTTCGTTAGCTTGTGGCGCATTGTATGCAGGTATGGTTTTTGGACTTATTATACTTGTCCAATCAAAGAATAATCTGGATATCTTTTGTCAAATCGGGTTTATTCTAACAATTAGTATTTTATTTGTTTCATTCAGAAAAGGCCTATTAAGAAGCGTTTCATCGCCGGCGATTAATAACCATGAAGCTTAACAGCGCTATTCCGAAAGATTTCAGAACAATAAAGAGTATATAAAAAAACTATTATGGACCAAAAAGCTAACCGGATTATCCTACAACAAATTGCACGAAGCGCCATGATTTCAAGAGGATTAGTACCCGATTTTCCGGAAGAGGTACTTGCCGAAATAAAGAGAATAACTGCTCCGGCAACCTATAAACCTGCGTTATCAAAGGATATGCGTGAACTGTTGTGGTGTTCGGTTGATAATACTGATTCGCTTGACCTCGACCAGTTATCGTATGCCGAACAGTTGCCGGGTAATAAAGTCCGGTTGCTGGTTGCCATTGCCGATGTGGATGCATTGGTTCTCACGCAATCAAATATCGACAATCACGCCAGCCTAAACACAGCAACGATTTACACCATAGCCGAGATGTTTCCGATGCTTCCGGAGAAATTATCGACCGATTTAACTTCACTTCGTATGGATGCCGACCGCTGTGCCGTAGTAGTTGAAATGGTTGTGGGCGATGATGGGGCTGTGCAACAATCGGATGTTTATTGTGCAACCGTTTGCAACCGTGCAAAGCTTCAATACGAAAGTTTAGCTGCCTGGCTCGAAAGGAATGGCCCAATTCCTTCGGAAATAACAAAAGTAAAAGGGCTTGCTGAAAATATACAATTGCAAGACCGGATCGCTCAACAAATGAAAGAATTGCGCTATGATCATGGCGCGTTGGAATTTGAAACAATTGATACCAGGCCTGTCTTTGACGGAGATTCGTTAAGCGAAATGAAGGCAGAGCAGAAAAACAGGGCCAAAAGTTTGATCGAA
>Ga0302272_1001447_pt1 | contig 10642 bp, 5 predicted proteins | sample III_Bog_N1_2_FD_198772 | JGI IMG/M metagenome (GOLD analysis project Ga0302272, IMG submission 198772) | Peat permafrost microbial communities from Stordalen Mire near Abisko, Sweden - III_Bog_N1_2 | ecosystem: Environmental > Terrestrial > Soil > Wetlands > Peat | place: Sweden: Abisko...
TTTACTGCCGCTTTGCCTTTTAATGAATCGGTGACAAACGCCTGCGACCACCCTACTGTGCAAAATAGAAGAAGCGTGATGAATAAAACAATTCGTTGCATGGTTAATTCTAAAAGAGATTATTTTGCTTGCTTTTGAGCAGTCGCAGATGGAGCCAATTTATAGATTTCGCTTCCGGCTAAAAGGAAACAACCTAAACCATAATCTTCAAAATCAGGAATTTTATCATAGCCAACAGGCTGACCATCTTTGGGTTCTTTGCCGGTTCCCTGCACGAATCCCAACATTCCATCGGGGTGAACAGACTCTTTGTCCATTGCATTCCATGCCCTGGCGATAACAGGAAGATAGAGTTTTTTGTCGAGCAATCCGTGACGAACACCCCAGGCCATGCCATAAATAAACAACGAGGTACCCGAAGTCTCCTTTCCTGCAAAATGAGTGGCATCGTGTAAACTCACATTCCAAAAACCATCAGGACGTTGCAAACGAGGCAAAGCTTTCATCATCTCCAAGTAAGTTTTTTGATATTCGTTGTAACCCACTGTTGTTTTGGGCATAATATCCATCACCCGCACAAGAGCAGCCACCACCCAACCGTTGCCACGCGCCCAATAACAATCTTGTCCATTGGGTTCGGCATAGGGAGCCACGAAGGCTTTATCTCTCCACCAAAGGCTATCTTTGGTGTTGTAGAGACCACCGCCTTGCTTTGTTTTAGTGTCCAAATACATTTCGTACATGCGTTGGAAGTATTTATCATCCTTGTAAATAACACCAAGTTCGGCAAACACAGGCATTGCCATTTGCAGGGCATCAATCCACCACCAGTCGTCCACTTTGTCTGTAGCCACCATTTTGTCAATGGATGCTTTGATGTTCTCAATACGTTCCGGTTTCGATTTATCCATTTTGTACAAATCAATATAAGTCTGTCCACAGCACTGATTATCGGCATTGCGGGTTGTAATGCCATCGCGTAGATTCCATTTATGAAACTCGCTCCAATCGAGTGCATACTGTTTGTATTCCGCCTTGGGATTAATGGAAAGAAGGGCCATCAATCCTTCATAATACACGCCACGTGTCCAGATATTACTTGGACGTACTTTATCAGTCACCATAGGTTTTGACGGGTCGGCATACTTTTTCATAAAATAGCTGTTGACCAACTCCATTTTTTGCATCACCGCCTTTTTTGCAGGCAATGTCTGGGCAAAAGCACTTGTAACCAGACATGCTGCAAGAATCATTGGAAATAGTTTTTTGTTCATAGGTTTGAAATTTAACCTCTCCTCCAATCCCTCCCCGAGATGGAGATGTGGGAGAAGTGTGCGTTATGTATAAGTTAATTAATACGTTTGATTTTCAGCCTTTTCAATCACAGTATCTTTAATACCACGACAATTGAAAGTACGAAAACCGGTGACATTTTTCAATGAAAATGCCGATGGTGCCTCCGGTTGACGAATCACCACATTGTCGAATGTGATGTCCTGCACATCATCCAGACAAACCGAAGGACGAAAATCAGGTCTCATAAATTGCGCTTCCACATCTCTCACTTCCACATTTTTAGCATGGCGAATATAAAACGTGGAGGCCGGAAGCGGACCGAACATTGTCTGTTCGGGATATTTTTTCTCCTTTTCTTCAATCACCAGCGAAGCCATTGCTTTAGTGCCACCGCCCTGCTGATAAAGACGAATATTGCTCAATTTTACATCTTCGATGGAATGACCGGGTATGCCGGTAATAAGACACACATACATGGAGTCGGAATTATAGACACGCACATTGTCAATATTTACGCGGCGTAAATGACCTACAGGCGTACCTTTCGGGCTGCGCATACGGGCCCCTAAACGCAGAAAAATCGGTGCGGCATTAATATCGCGCATCACAATATTAGACACGGTAACATCTTCCAAATCGCCACCGTCTACCGTTTCTAATGCCAAACCACGACTGCGTTCGAAGATACAATTACTAATGGTAATATTTTTGTAGCCTCCGCTCGATTCGGTACCGAGTTTGATGCGTCCGCAAGGAAACGATTGGTCAGGAGCTTGCGGAATATCGCGACGAAATGTGCCGTCCATCACTGTACCCAAATCGTAACCACTTACAAAACAGTTGGTAATGGTTACATTTTCGGTATTGCGAAAAAAACCAAGACCATAGCTTGCTTTCAGTACAATGGCATCATCGTAGGGTGAATTGACAGAGCAATTGGAAACACGCACATTGCGGCAACAGTCAATATCCAGCCCATCACGATTGGTGTCAATCAGCAGATTATCGACTATCAGGTTATCGACTCCGGTAGCCAGCAGGGCAAAATGACCACATTTCAGCATACGCACATCTTTCAATGTTACATTGCGGCAAAGTTTCAGTGCAATCACCTTATTACCAACACCTTTTATATGACTCTCTTCGCGGGTTAATCCGTTGCCGGCAATCAATCCCTGACCGCAAATTGTCACATTTTCGAGGCCGATACCCCAAATCAAGCTATTTTTCCAATGACTATGCCCAAAATCCTGAAACATATCGGTGGCATTGGGTTCTATCACGTCAAAACCATCGGTTTCGGTAGGATAAGCAGCCAACAAGGTTGCGCCTGCATCGAGAAACAAGGTAATGTTACTTTGCAAACGGACAGAATAAGAAGCATACGTTCCGGCAGGGAAATAGACAGTTCCTCCACCCTCTTTTACTGCGGCTTCAATAGCTTTGTTGATTGAAGGTGAATCAATGGTTTTGCCATCACCCTTTGCCCCGTAATCTTTCACGTTGAAATAAGGAGATGCTTGCATAGCCGTAGCCACCATTACTATTACTACAAACAAAAATTTCTTTATCATGATGTTCTTTTTTAGTGTCAAAATTTAATGGTTCCAAAAAAGCAAAGCTTCTCAAAGACTGATTATTGAGTACAAAATTACCGCATCAATGTCACTGCCATTATGCCGATAACCACCTCATTTGCCATTGTTTCGAGTGTCAGGCTTTTCAATGTTTTTGTTTTATTGAGGGGCAAGTCGAGAATAACACCTGCACCACCGTCAATTTCACGACCCGAAGCCGGAGAAACGGGAGTTTCTATATAATCACCACCGTTCCGCTTTGTGGCATCGGTAGCCTGCTTTTCTTTTGTCACCATCATTTCGCGACTCACAGCTCCTGTTTTCAGATACACCCTGTATGGGCGGGGAGCTTTCAATTGAAAGGCATATCCATCCTCGTAATAATCCTGCTCAATGGGGCACCAGCTCTGGGGATTGATAAGTTCAAGCACCTCCGAAGTGCCATCGGTATAAGTTACTTTCACCACCCCATTTGTGAAATGAGTTTGCATGTGATTGGTAGAACCCGCCATCAACAAATAAGCATGAGTCGCTTTTCCCGTTAATGGAACAGTAACCGAAGCGGGGTAATTATTCCAAAGTGAAGTAAAAGCAATGTTTTTAGCCTCAGCCGACGATGCCGTGCGGAAAGGCACTCCCATCGGAGTTTGCAATAATCCGTTCACCGATGCTTTTCGCAAGCCGCTATCATCAATCGAAGCCGTGGTAAGCGGATGTGTCCATTCTCCGATACCCTGCGTGGAAGTCTGCAAGGTGGTATAAGGTGAACGAGGTGACAAGTACTTGTTTTTGAAAATTTGCGTCACCTTATCATTCAGTATATTATCCATATTTACAGTCTCATAGACAGCCGTTTCCTTATTTTTTGCCTCCCAATCAATAAATTTAAATGTTGTTTCAATTCCCTTATCGGAAATGAATGTCAGTTTATTTGTTCCACAGGTCAAAGGTTCAACAAGTGAATTAAAATTGGCCCAACTATTGGCGTTGATTGCTAATTGTTTTCGGGTCGCTCCATCATCATTATAGAGTAAATATCCGTTTATCGGTTTATGAGTGTGATTATTGATTGAAAAATAATGATCATTCATGTGTGTGTTATTTACAAGAAGTTCCAATGGCTCACTTATTTCCATATCCTCCGGTTTCCACCAACGCAAAGCACCTTGCTGTACAAATACAAATATTGTTCGATATCCCACTTCACCTTTTACAATTCCTGATAGGTTATGATCTGCCATTTTAATATCAAAAAAAACGGTTTGAGGATCATAGATTTTTTTTATTGTTTGAAAAACATTGCACTTAAATTCTTCTCCTCTAGTACCGTATGCACATAAATCTGCCCTATATATTTCACTGCCACCCCAATCAATCACTATGTTATAAACAGAATCATTTCCACAATAGACGATGATTGAAGGTGTCAAACCCACAGAAATCGTATCCGACTCCCAAATTGCCGATTTACCATTTACCGTAACGCTTTTAACCTGGTCAGAAAGAGCTTTCACATGCAGTTCCAGATTTAGTTGCTTTGGCAAATGCTGCGCAATAGTATAATGCTCGCTGATATCCTGCTTTTTATAATCGAATGAAATATCGGGAGTTTCAAACCTTGCAAATTTCCATGTGGTGGGAAATCCCGGACGAATCACCAATTTACCGTTCATTGCATCGGGCAGAATACCGAATAAGCCCTGCACCACATCGCGTGAAAACATGCCGATGGGGTCGCCAAAATCGCGATAACTCTCTCCACGTGCTGCATCGTAAAAACTTATCTGACCGATATTTCCGGGGCTTCCACCCAAATACATTCCATCGAGTACCGAGCTTTTGAACAACTTAAATGCTGCTTCGTTTCTACCGCTTTGCCAATAGGCCAAAGCTGTATGCCACACTTCACCAAAAGCCACATTATTGGTTGACCAGCAGTAAGGCATCCAATCGGAAGAGGAGACGGTTGCCCAACCTTCATCTTTCAAGCCTTTGGCACGCACAGAAATATGCGGAATCTCCGTATCCACATATCGTGTGGCTTGATAGGCCTGAAACGCATCTCCGGCCTCCGAGTCGATAGCATGATAAACCGTCCAAAGTGCAGCACTTGAGTGCAACAGTTTATGCCCCATAAAATCCTTGTATTCAGCCCACCATCCCTTGTCTGCCATCCAGAGTTGAGACGAAAGCGCTTTCCATATTTTGTCGGCCTCCTTTTCGTATGGAACAGGGTCTTCACCTATTTTTTTTGCAATTTCGGCAGCCATTTTATTGGCTCTGTAATTATAAGCCGTTGAATGTGTGGCTCCTCCACTATTATACTGCAAGCCATCGCTCGCCCAGATAGCCGCGTAACCATCATAAAGTCCGTCATCGTCAGGATCGAAATTCCGTTTTTCCCATGCCAGACTTAATGTGAGCACCGGCCACATCTTTTTGGCATAAACCAAATCACCTGTCCAGTTGAAATGCCACAACAATTCATCGATATAACACAAGTTCATATCGTAATGATGCATTTCGTTGTTTTTCTGGGGATTGCGACAAATATAACCATTGCTGTACATGGGTGTACCCCATTTTTTGAGCGATCGAGCCAAATTCATAGCAGAATCCTGTGCGGGATGCGGAATGGTGTTGGGCACATCCACCACCTGCGAAGCGGCATAATCATTGAAATGAGCCCGCGCACGGTCGTGCCAGCCAAGCACATCGCCCGAATAAGCTCCCCGCCAGCCAGCCAACCGCATTCGCCAACCGATAGCGCCGTGAAGGAATGAATTCGGTTCCCAAATAGCATCGGCAACCACCGCCAAAGTGCCACCCAAAGTATTAATAAAAGGGTCGGGAGTGATTATTTTAATTCGGGATGACAGCTGTTGACGAGCTGCCTCTGCAAGTTCAAATTTGGAGGATAGTGTATTATATGACAATGAATTATCCGAATTGTCTTTAATGATTGAAATAAAAAAAGGCATATTTGGAATTACCGTAAAGCGTGACATTGCCACCGGATTTGCAGCCGCCACATCGGCATTCCATTGAGCAAACGGCGAAGAAACAACAGCCGGATTTCCCATTCGCATCACGCTTTGTGTAGGAAAAATACCTGTCAATTGAATCGCACCCACTTTCTTGGTAGGCGGTAGCACAAGCTGAAAATTATTTGCTCTGAAAGTATATGTATTTCCGGCACAATACTCCGGTTTCAGGTCAAAGCAATCGGCAGGATCCACGCCCATATCACCCTCACGCGAAAAGCGTTTGCCTGAAGCACCGCCATACACGGCTATCAATTCCACTTTTTTAGAAACATTTTTCAGCTCCCCTTTCAAAATGAACCCTTCGGCATCGCTCATTGCCAGCATTGTAAGCTTTAATTCTCCGACACCTAACAACTCATCGGTTATCGTGTAGATGCGGGAACCAGCCCTATAGCGCGATTCGATAAATTGCGCATCGTTTAGCCATTTGGTCTGTCCGTCTACTACCAGTCCAAAATGCAGATTTCCACCCATGCCGGGCAGATACATGGCAAATTCAGGCACATCGCCGGTCTCCACCCGAAATGCGGTGTGGGTGCCGTACAATGCCCTGTTGAACTTCATTTTTCCATTGACAATCACAAAATCTTCGCCATCAGGATGATATCGAAGCTCACGCTCTTTGTCATGCCAATCACCATTGCCCGCATAAGCAGGAGGAAAAAGGGAAAAAGCGCAAAGAAAGAAGATAAAAGCCTCCCCCTTCCCCCTCCAAAGGAGGGGGGTGAATCTGTATTTGAAGCGTTGTATATGGTTTGTCAATTTAATCATTATCTATCAAAAATGGCTAATGCCGATTATTCTCATCCTTTGGAGAGGTTAGGGAAGATTTTTTAACGGTGTCAACGTCACTGGGCCTAACAGACCGGAAGGAACGACTCCCCAATTGGCATAATTTTCAGGTTTATAAAAGAGATTCACCATATTGATTTCGTTAAAGATACGCCATTTCACACCACGACGATCATAGTCGGAAATGCGATTGGCAGGAAGGTTGGTCACTTCCACTTCCAGTGTGTTTTTGCCCGGACGAAGGTATTTCGCTACATTGGCAGCATAAGGTACGGCCCACAAAGTTGCAACCTCCTTACCGTTGATGCGGACACGGGCACTTTCGCGCACATCGCCCAAATTGAGTTGCCACTCGGCTGCCTGAGTTGAAGGCATAACGAAAGAAACAGTATATTTTGCCGTACCGCGATTTATTTTTGTATTTGGGTCTTTAAGCTCCGTCCACGATTTCAGTGTATCCATAGCGAAAGTTCCTGCAATGGCAGGATCGCTCTCCACAAAACTTAATGACCATCCTGAAGAAAGATTCACCGACTCGGGCTTCGGTTCAAGATAGCTCCATGCTGTCACATTGGCAACCGGTTTGTCAAATGTTTTCAAAAGAGTGGACTCGCCGGATTTGAGTTGCAGATAAACCTGTGTTTTATCCTCTTGTTGACGAATTTTTGCCAAGCCGCTGTTGCCCGTCATGGGGTCGAAAAGCATTGCCGAAGCCGCTTTCACACCCAATGTCACCCAACCGTCTACACCTTTCTCCTGCAAAGAAGAGATAAAATAGTGATAGCCCGTTTCGTTCGTGCGGCGGATACAGGAAAGTCCGAGGTCAGTACGCATATCCTCCTTCGACACCTTGCAGACTGCCAGTGCCGACGCATAGTCATTGGCTATTATGATTTGTCCTTTGCCTATTGGATAACTCTTTGTTTGTGTAAAAGAGGCAACTTTAGGCAAAAAGGCTAATGATTTTTGCAATCCGGCACGGCGAAGTTCCAGTTTATTGAGTCCCGGAACATCCTGCGGATATTGACCTACAAATACAATAGTAGCACCGTCCTGCGCCATTTTCACAAGTTTCGCTAACACATCATCAGGCATTGTTTGGATAGATGGCAGAATAATTGCCTTATATTCCGAACCTCCGATTGTACGCAGTTTTCCATTGGCCACTGTGGTACTTCTCAGAAAATTATCCGAAATATAATCCACGTCATACCCGCTTTTGATAATAGTGTGAATGGCATCTATAAACTTCGGAGCCCGTTCGGCCATGGTGTGGATAGTGAATGCCAGATATGGTTTCGCTAAATCAGTTTTCCACATATCGTAAATAGGCAAATATACCAGAAAATCGTTGTCGGGTCGGCCTTCCTGCAAAAACGACTGGCAACGTGTGATGTACTGGAACAAAGGAGCTGCATCACGCCAGATTGAATTGGTTGGCGACATATCGACGGCAGCATAAAACTTCCATCCCGGCCATGCTGCCTCTTTCGGTGAATAAGTAGTTCCATGAAAATAGACATGATTTACGCCTGCTACAAACATCAAATCCACATCGGGCTTGCATTGCGACAAAGAGGTGCGAAAATGGTCGGTGAGCCAGGTAAATGTTTCGGACGAAGTCAACGGTTTACCTGAGATATGTGCGGCTGAAGAGGCATATTTCAGCATTGAAATATCAGAATCGTTCTTTTTACGGATAGAATCCACTCGGAGGCCTTTGATGTGAAAATCGGAAATACCAAACGACTCGCACTCGGGAATATCCACTGTAGCGTAAAGGTCAATAAGGTTGCCGGGAGAACCATGTGCCTGATTGCGGGTTATGCTGCCATGACCGTGCGCCCAGTCAGTCCATGTTTTTGTGAAATTTTCCTGCAAAAGTTCCGACAAGGTTTCGCGGTAATCGGAAATCACGCGGGCAACGACATCGGGATTACCCTGTCCACGAAATTCCGGCAGATATTCTTCCAATTTATATCCGCGTTTTGTCTGAAATTGCTCAAACAAATCGGGTGTCCAGTCTGCCTCAAACACTTCATACGAATCGTTGAAAAAAGTATTGGGATAAGCTGTATTGGATTGTTTGAATGCCCGTTCGAAACGACCAAGATAATTTGTAACTGCTTGTTTTGAAAAATGGTTCATCACATAACCTTCGCCACCGGGAGCGGCGCGTTTCACCTTTTGCAAGGTTTTTCCGGCAAAAACAGCTGTCAGATTCCATTCACCGCCGGGTGCTTTCCATTGCAAATGACCCTCTTTATCCACTTTATCTGTCAGATTCAGTTTTTGTCCGGTTTTAGAAAATGCCATCAAACGCGATAGTCTCGCAACCGTTTGTTGTTTAGGGTCTTTGACCAACACAACTTCAACCAGATTCTCACCGTTTTTCAACGTGTAATCCTGAAAAATAACCTTTGAGGCGGCATCTTCGATGGTCACCTCAGGACTGCCGAATGGCCATCCGGTGCCGGTATTCATGTCAATCTTCATACCCAGCCGTGTAGCTTCGCTTTCGGTATGAGTGAGCATTGCCATCCACTGGGGAGACAAGTAGCTAATATTATTAGCATCATTGCCCTGCACCCCATAAATAGGTGTAATTTCAAGACCACCAAGGCCTTTAGCAGCATACTCCGACATATTGTAAGTCAGGTTTTCTTTGTCGACGGCACTACCCAGCCACCACCAACGCGCCCATGGCTTGGCTTCTGTTTTCGGGGTCGGCCAAGCGGTCAATTGAGCAAAGAGTGTGATTGCCGAAGCAAACATCAGCACAATAATGATTGAGGATTTAATTAAATTTTTCATATCAATGAGTGTGTTTTACAAATGGCTTAGTTCTTATAGATTTCATTAGCATATTGCCACATTTTCAGATTGTTTTAGTGATTCTGCGGTTTTCCGGCTTTAGTCTCTTCAAAAACAGCAGGCAAACGGTAGTAATCCACATCATAATTGGTGGCCGGTTTATAGAAACTACAATAGTAGTTTTGTCCGTTTTTGAGTGGAAACATGCCTGTTAAAGCTTGTGCATTGGTTCTATGTCCCGAGTTGTAAAACTCCCATGGCGATGATTGCTTATTTGCATCCGACAAACGAGCCGATGTTTCGACAGGAAACATGGTATAGAAAACAGAAAAATTCATCCCTTTCGGATAATAGAGAATCACGCCGTTGCGCTCTACAATAAATACATTATTTGCACAATCTCCAGGAAGCAATCCATCGTGACACTCCGCTTGAGGCTTACCGCAAGCTGCACCATAAGACCAAATGATCGACAAACTATCGGGCAGATTGGCACCCGAAATTTTAATAATCAGCCCATCGGTTTGATAAAGCGGCAATACCTCAAACACCAGTTTGCCTTTATTCAAAAAAACACCTGTTACGGTGTATTGCAAGCCTTTGCCACTTGCTTTACACACGGTTTTCAATTCGCTTAGCCATATGCTTTTATTGCCTTTCACCAGACCAAAATTTGCAGAAGAGGCTTTGTCGGGCAAATAGAAAGAAAACTCGGGCGTATCACCCGCTTTAATCACCGAAGTGGTATTTTTCGGCATAATAGTACGGGGAAAAGTTGCCCCCTGCGTCATAGCCAAAAATGAGGCAAAGAGCATCAGCCCTAAGGCTATGCTCTTTTTTAAAAAACTAACTACCAATCCTCTCTGCCTCATTTTATCACCTTTACATTTACATCATTCGTGATTTTCAGACCACTTTTATCCGGTGTATTGAACAATACATTTTTCAATGTCCAGTTTTTCCCATAATTAATTTCGCCTGCTTTTTCGACATTAAACACACAATTATCCAACGAAAAATTGTTCAACATCGATTTCTCCATTCCTATGGCATTGATTCCTTCAGGGGTGTCAGTGACCACCACATCCGAAATATGAATATCACGGAAAGTAGGCA
>Ga0302272_1001450_pt1 | contig 10634 bp, 6 predicted proteins | sample III_Bog_N1_2_FD_198772 | JGI IMG/M metagenome (GOLD analysis project Ga0302272, IMG submission 198772) | Peat permafrost microbial communities from Stordalen Mire near Abisko, Sweden - III_Bog_N1_2 | ecosystem: Environmental > Terrestrial > Soil > Wetlands > Peat | place: Sweden: Abisko...
TGTCAACCGTCAATAATCTGAAATAGATATAATAAATTGGGAATGCCATGAGAGATGCGTATTGTAATATAACATCAAACCATGGATAAATTTCAGGATAAGGTGCGAAATAGAACAGATGAGAGACAAAGATAATAACGGGGAAAAGCATAAACTTTCCTAAGAACTTTCGGGGTGTGCTGTGTTTTTTATCTTTTCCTGCCAATGCTACTGACCAAAACAAGGTAACATATATAGGCAATAAAAGGATTATTGTACGTATCATAATTTGATGATTATAACGTTGTGGAAGGGAAACAGATAATTGTCAAATTTTACCTGGATATAACAGTTGGGATCATGGAACTCGTTGTTTATTCAATAATTTATTATCCAACCTGTTGTTGTGACACATTTTGATTCTTCCATTCCGTGATCGACAATCCTGTTTTTGCATAGACAGAACGTCTAAGCGAACTCACTGAGCCGAAGCCACAATATTCTGCTAAAGATTCATTCGTATATTCGGGATTATCTGCATAAACCCGTTGTAATTCCTGCATACGGAAATTATTGACAAAAGAGCAAAAATTCTGATTATATTGTTGGTTGATCACCGATGAAATATAGCTTCGGTTTGCTCCCACTGCCTGCACAACATCCAGTATATTTAATTGACTATTGAGATAAATTTTATTTACTTCGAACTCTGTTAAAAGCTTTTGAAGTAATATATTATATACTGCCGGAAATTCTTGTTCGGAACTGGATTCTGCATAAAAATTTGATATTAAATCGAAAGTCGGATTAATTGCCTTTTGCTTATATCCCATATAGCCAACTAAATAAACATAAATCGCATAAATGGACGGGAATATATAGACCATCCATGAATACCGTAAAAAAATGATATAGCAAATAATGGTTACAACAGCGTTTATAACTATCATATAATTCAACATATTGGCGTTATTATATTTTCCATCCTCAATATCCGAATAAAATTGTTCAGCTCTGTTGCCATATTTTCTGAGGAGAATAGTGTTTCGAACCAGATAATAAATTACCTGAAATACAACATAACAATTTAACAAAGGACGCATTATATTCAAAAAATGCACCTGTGGTGAATCCGGGAAAGCATGTCTATTAAAAAGCCATGTTTTAAATTCAATTCCGGGGGTTAAAAAGGTTGAAACTCCGTAGATTGAGACTAAAACAGTAGGAAGAATTAAAAACCGTGCATGGGCTTTCCACGAAAATTTTTCATCTATTGTCAACAGCCTGAAATAAATATGATAAAACGGGAAAATCAGGCACCCTGCATACATGTGAATTACATCAAGATAGGGGTATACATCAGGTAGGGGTTCAAAATTAAAGAATTTAACCGTAAAAAGCACAACCATTAAAAGCATAAGTTTTGCAAGAAAAGAGCGGGACCTGCTATGATTTTTCCTGTCTGACTGAAGAATAATGGCCCAAAACAGGGATACAAATACCGGAGTTAACAGTGCAATAATTCTAAACATGAAATTTAATTTCTACAAAGATAAAAAATAAAATGATAGTGTAATTTGTGTAAATGTTAATCTATTTCTCTTTTGACTTTTAAATTTTACCTATTGGAGCATGGAAATACCTTTTGATTAAAATTATTTACACTTTGGAGTGTTTTAAATCTAACAAGTGCAAATTCATGAAGAAAATACAAGGGAAAAAACTGAGAGCTGTATATTCAAAATCAACCTGTCCACTATCATTTTCGTTATAAAGAGTGTCTTATTATCCTAAAACCTGATGCTTTAGGATTTTCCTATTTACATAACCCTGACAATGTCGAAGATCTACCAGGGTTTAATAAAAAAACGGTCAGACAAGCAATCTGTATGTCCGTTTCTTATCTCAATTATTTTCATTCTTGTCTCAAATTGAACTAAATTCATCACGATTACAGGTCAAGAATGGGATATAAGTAATCAAATATATTTATTGATCAATCTGATAATACACAAAAACTTAAATTCAGATGCTTGACAATTATTTAATTTTAATTCTTAATTTCTAATTTCCTATCGTAGTAAGGAAAAACATGTTTTATCATTAATGAAATAATTCTTTAATTAGTTTGTTTTTCCAATTACTAATTGAATTTAATTTGGTAATTTTGTGCCCGAATTCAGATTTATACACGAATCGACTTTCAAGAAGACAATTAGAACTGTAATTAGCTTAATACCAAGCAAAAGAATAATTGAAAAATAACTCAGATATGCAACAACCTTTCAAATTTGTGACTGCCGAAGAAGCAGCCAGCTATGTAAACAACGGAGATGTAGTCGGATTTAGCGGATTTACACCTGCAGGATGCCCTAAAGAAGTACCAACAGCCATTGCTAATCGTGCTGAAGCTTTTCATGCTGATGGTAAAGAATTTAAAATCGGAATGTATACAGGTGCTTCTACCGGTGACTCTTTGGATGGCGCCCTTGCCCGTGCCAATGCCATTTTATTCCGTACCCCCTATCAATCTAATAAAGACCTCCGGGTAGCTCTGAATGCAGAACGTGCACCTTATTTCGACATGCATTTATCTATGTTGGCACAGGAATTACGCTTCGGTTTTATGCCAAAACCTAAATTTGCCATTATTGAAGTATGTGATTTGACAGATGATGGTGAGATGGTACTTACTTCGGGAGTGGGAATTTCACCTACCATTGCACAATTAGCCGATTACATTATAATTGAATGGAATCACCATCACCCAAAAGAACTACGAGGATTTCATGATAATTATCAACCTCTTGATCCACCACGTCGCAGAGAAATTCCAATTTACTCACCATCTGATCGTATCGGTTCACCCGTTATCAAAGTGGATCCATCCAAGATATTGTGCGTTGTTAAAACCAATCGAAATGACGAAGTAGGGGGCTTTTCACCTACCGATGAAATTACTGACAAAATCGGGGCTAATGTAGCTTCTTTTCTGGCAAACGAAATTAAATCAGGACGCATTCCGAAAGAATTTTTACCTATTCAGTCGGGTGTAGGAAATATCGCCAATGCGGTTATGGCTTCATTGGGAGCTAACCCTGATATTCCTCCTTTCGAAATGTATACGGAAGTGATTCAGGATTCTGTTATTGATCTTATTCGTGAAGGCAATATTAAATTTGCAAGCGGGTGTTCACTGACAGTTACCAATCCTGTATTGGAAAGTATTTATACTGAACTGGATTTCTTCCGTGATAAAATTGTACTTCGTCCATCCGAGATTTCCAACAACCCTGAAATTGCCCGTCGTCTGGGTCTGATTACTATAAATACGGCATTGGAAGCTGATCTTTTCGGAAATGTAAACAGCACCCATGTATTGGGATCTAAAATGATGAATGGAATCGGCGGTTCAGCCGACTTTACCCGCAATGCTTATATATCAATTTTCACCACACCTTCCACAGCCAAAGGTGGTAAAATAAGTTCGATTGTACCTATGGTTTCGCATGTTGATCAAACCGAACATTCGGTCAATGTAATTATTACTGAACATGGTATTGCAGACTTCCGTGGAAAATCGCCTATCCAGCGGGCAGAGGAAATGATTGATAACTGTGTTGCTCCCGAATACAAACAAATGCTGCGCGATTATCTGGATCTATCCGGGCCGGTGCATACACCGCAAAGTCTGTCAGCATGTTTTGGCATGCATACTCATTTTGCCAAAACAGGGAGTATGCTTGGTACAAATTGGGGAGACTATAAATAATTGTTTTTTTTCTACAAAAAGGCCTGATAAATCAATTGATTTATCAGGCCTTTTTGTTTTACAATCAAATATTCAAAGAGTATTTATTGTTTATTCATCAAATCATAATACGCATTTTAGAATAATTCTCTCTGAATTCTTTAGGTGTAAAACCTTTTCTTTTTTTGAAAATTCTGTTGAAATTCGATAAATTATTATAGCCACATTCATAACTGATTTCTGCAACTGTTTTACTAGTATCAATTAAAAATCGGGATGCAATTCCTAAGCGTAAATCGTTAAGATATTCAATATAGTTTTTTCCGGTTCGCTTTTTCATAAATCTGCTGAATGATACTTCGGACATATTAACATGATTTGCAACATCCAATAAACGAATCTCTTTATGGTAATTACAATTTAAATAAGTTATAACCTTTTGAATTCTTCGGCTTTCAGATGAATCATCTTGTTTATTAAAAGTACTGCTGCAAAGGATACGTGAATTCTCATCATTCGAAAGTTCATAAAGGATAGTCAATAATTCTAAAACAGAATAAAACCCATTTTGTCTTTTGTTTAAAAAATCCAGTTTATCTTTTACTTTTTCAATTACAGGACGTGAAAACAGCATACCTTTTTTTGCATTTTCGAGCATTACCGCAATTGAATGAAATTGTTTCTTATTCAAGAGACTCTCTAAAAACAAATCTTTATGAAACTGGATGGTAATCTCATGAATTTCTTTGGATTCACAATGATAAGTCATCCAGGCATGCTCCAGACTTGGATTCCCGATCAGACATAATTCAAGATTATCTATTTCTTCGATAGAATCGCCAACAATGCGTTGAGCACCTTTTGCATTTTCTATGAAGTTAAGTTCATATTCAGGATGAACATGAATCGGATAAGAAAATTCGGTTTTAAGTCGGTTGATTATTACAAAACAGTCTTCTGTTGAAAGCGGTGTTACTTCGCGAAAAACACTAGATATTTGCATAATTAAGATTTAAGAGATTACAAATAAATGAATTTATACTTGAATAATCTCAATAAAACTTATAAAAAAACATAATAAAATAGAATATTTTTCTTTCCTTTTATCTTGAAATTACCTATCGTAATGATTTATTTCACATTACGTTCGCGGATTGAAAAACGACATATTTTTCCCCAACTTTTCAAAAGACTATCATCCCAGTTGCCGGTAGCCAATGCACGCGGTAACAACATGGAACAGGTTTCATTTTTATCTGAGACGGACCATACTATCCAGCTCAATTTATCATTGTCCATCCAGTCAAGATAAGCTTTCCATTCAGGTTGGTCTATGAGGCCATCTCCTGATGCATCCATACCGGCACATTCGGAAATGAAAACAGGGATTCCTTTAGCTATTGCAGCATCAGTCCGGTCACGTAACCATTTCTTATGGGTTCCTGCGTAGAAATGCATGGTGTACATTATATTTTTCTGTCCCAAAACCGGATCACCTGCTACCGAATCAATATCCTGATCCCAATGAGAAGATCCGACAAGAATAATATTATCTTTATCGATTGAACGAATAGTTGAAATGATTTCTTCAGAATATTTTTTTACTGTTTTCCATGAATAATAATCAGGTTCATTCCAGATTTCGTAGAGAACGTTTGGAGTATCTTTATATTTCTTCGCCATACCGGTAAAGAATATTTTTGCTTCATCTGTATGGATCTTATGACTATGAAAATCTATTAATACATAAATTCCTTGTTTAATAGATCCATCAATGACCTTTGTCATGCATTGTAGAGCATACTCCGGATTTTCGAGATAACTATCATCCAAACCAACACCCATAGAAGCACGTATTACATTGCATTTCCAGTCAGAGGTGAGCCATGCGACAGCATCTTCATTATAAAACCGTGGCCATAGGTTATGCCACCCTAAACTTGCTCCACGAAGGACTAAAGGTTTTCCTTCACTGTTTGATAATTGAGTTCCAATTACCTGTAGTCTTCCATTTAAAGCAACAGGAGAGTTTTTGGGAGCTGTACTTATCCCAGTTTCAGTTTCCGAATAGCAAAATGCTACCTGAATCAAAACAATAAAAAGGGTTATTGTTTTTTTTGTGATTTTCATAATGAGTAAAATTTAAGGGGTTTTGATTTCAAATAAACTTCAATAAGATTAATTCGGAATTCGTCTCATTAATTCCAGGCACATTCGGCTATTATGATATGGACATTTCCAGAAACCTGCTTTATCATTCAGTTCATCCACTTTACCTGTTGCAGATACAGACCAATGCCATTCACCATTTTTTTTGTCAATAAGATTTTCACTAATAAATTCCCACGCATTTAAAGACTTATTTCCATATGATTCATCCTTCGTAAGCTCATAGGCATTAAAAAAACCTATCAATGATTCGGCTTGAGGCCACCAGTCGCAGTTTGTATCAATATGTCCTGAAGCAAAGTTTTTCTCGTTCACAATCGAACCGTTTTGTTGTAGTCCCTCTGACGCAGCGTCAGCAATTTTTATGGAAGCTGCCTGAACTTTTCTGATCAGATCTATATCACCCAGTACCTGAGAAGCTTCGTCAATCAACCAGGAAGCTTCAATATCATGTCCATATGAAACCAATGTTGATTTACATTCCCAATTCTCATCAAAGAAAAGATCAAGATGATTAGTTTGCTTATTTACAATCTTTTCCAGAAAGAGTTCTATTAAATTTCTGAGTTGTTTTTCAAGTAAAGGATTATCCCAGACCCTAAACAGATTTGTATAGGCTTCAAGGATATGTAAATGTGTATTCATTGTTTTTTTTTCGTTTGCATCTTTATCGCTCAAACGTAAGTCTTCCAACAATACCCAATCTTTACTGTAAGCTTCAAAATAACCATTCTGCTTTGAATCAAAACTATATTTTTCAATGAGTTGAAAAAGCTCAATCGCTTTATTCAGACATTCTGCATCATTTGTAAAACGATAATATTCAACTAAACCATATATAAAGAATGCTTGGTTGTAAATTTGTTTTTTAGTATCGGCCGGACTTCCGTCTGCATTCAACATCCAATAAACTCCACCATTTTCCGTATCAAAAAAATGGGTTAAAATATAATCCTTTGACCGTTTAGCATAATCAAAATAAAACGGACTTTTGAAGTAAATTGCAGCAGATGAAAATGTCCACAAAATCCGGGCGTTTAAAACGCCACCTTTAGGAGCATCAGTTATCAATTGATTTTTACCTGTCATCTGTCCATAGAAACCTCCATTTTGATCGTCAGTCATAATATTCATCCAAAATGGAAGAATGTTGTGAGTCAACTCATCTTTGAGTTCTTGTTTGAGCTGAAGAAATTCAAATTTCATATTTGATATGATTTATTTTAACCTATACTAAGTAAGTGGAACAATATAATGTCCTGTTTAATTTATTACAGATAACCGACCTCTCCCCCTGCCCTCTCCAAATCCCGATAGCTATCGGGAGAGTGTGATAGAGCTGTGAAAGGCACAAGTTTTATTGAAAATAATAGGGCATTATTTATTTCCTACTACTTAAAAGCATAAAACCAGGAAAATAAACATTATTTTATATCATAATAACTTCCACCTTATAAGTTGCTCCGGCCTTCATAAATGGGATGGTATCTCCTTCTATAAGCTTGCCATCAACTTTTAGTGATGCTACACCTTTCATCGCCCCATTTGGATTTTTTACATCAATCTGGTAAGTAGCTCCCCTGAATTTACGGACAACACTAAAACCTTTCCAATCGGGAGATATACATGGATTTACCATTAGGCCTGAATATGTCGGACGAATACCAAGAATATACTGAGTAATAGCATAATAATTCCATGAAGCAGTTCCTGTTAACCACGAATTTTTAGCTTCCCCGGGGAGGTATGCATCTTTCCCCGATATCATTTGAGCATAAACATAAGGTTCTGTGCGGTGTAAATCGCTTTTCTCCTCAAGGTATGCCGGACAAATTTTACGGAAATATTCCCATGCCCGGTCACCACGCCCCTGCACAGTCTCACCAATCATAATCCATGGATTATTGTGGCAAAATACTCCGGCATTTTCTTTATAACCGGGAGGATAAGTGGATATTTCACCGTATTCAATATAGTATTTTGTAAATGGAGGATTGTTAAGAACTATGCCATGTTCGCTGTCTAATCGTTCTTTTACAGAATCAAGTGCTTTAGCAACCATACCTTCATGTAAGCCAATACCTGCCATGGTGCACCAACCATTCGATTCAATAAAAATTTTAGACTCCTCATTTTCAGTCGAACCTACTTTCCTTCCATAATAATCGTATGCCCTTATAAACCATTCACCATCCCAGCCGTAACTTTTCACGTTTGCGACCATGGCATCTATATGTTGTTGAGCACGTTCAGCTTCAACTATGTTTCCTGTTTTTTTACACAATTCCACATACTCTCTTCCGTACACGACAAATAGACCTGAAATCATCAAACTCTCTGCTTTACTCCCTTCCGTTTTATTTTCAGTAGTCTGAAAACTTTCATTCGGATCATTTGAAAAGCAATTCAGGTTCAGACAATCATTCCAGTCAGCACGACCGCTCAAGGGCAAACCATGAGGTCCCAGATTATTTACAACATGATTGAACGAAACAGTAAGATGTTGGAATAGTGATACTTCAGAGCCTTCTTTATTATCAAACGGTACAGGTTCATCCAGTATGCCGAAATCGCCCGTTTCTTTTATATAGCAGGTGGTTCCGAGGATTAACCAAATCGGATCATCATTAAACCCTTGTCCTATTTCATTGTTTCCTTTTTTAGTTAAAGGTTGATATTGATGATAACAACCTCCATCGGAGAATTGTGTGGAAGCAATATCGATAATCCTTTCCCTTGCACGTTCAGGGATTTGATGAACAAAACCTACCAAATCCTGATTGGAATCTCTGAATCCCATACCACGGCCAATACCACTTTCAAAGAATGAAGCTGACCGCGAAAAGCAGAAAGTAATCATACATTGGTATTGATTCCAGACATTTACCATTCTATCCAGTTTTTCTTCACCTGTATTGATGGTAAATACATTCAATAAGTTATCCCAATAAGTTCTTAATTCTGCTAACGCAGTATCAACTTTTGCTGCTGTATTAAAAAGTGCTATTGTTTCTTTTGCTTTTATTTTATTGATGATATTTTTGCTTTCCCATTTTTCATCCTGTGCATTTTCAACATAACCTAACACATAGACTAAATCTTTTGACTCTCCCGGTTGAAGTGTCACTTCTACAAAATGGGATGCAATGGGTGACCAACCGTGTGCTTCCGAATTACGTGGTGCTCCTTCAAGCACGGTTTGAGGTTCATCAAAACCATTATATAAGCCAAAAAATGTTTCGCGGTCTGTATCGAATCCTTGTATGGGCTCATTTACCGAATAATAAGCATAATGATTTCGACGTTCTTTATATTCAGTTTTATGATAGATAACCGAATCTTCTATTTCAACTTCTCCGGTTGAAAAGTTGCGTTGGAAATTTTCCATATCCGAAGCTGCATTCCACAAACACCATTCAACAAATGAAAAGATTTTAAGCTTTTTTACTTCATTAGTTGTATTTCTCAAAGTCAGTTTTTGTACTTCAGCCCAGGTTTTTAAAGGTACAAAATAGGTAGCTTCAGCTTCCACACCATTTTTAGTCCCTTTGATAATCGTATAATTCATTCCATGACGACATTCATAACTATCCAATTCCGTCTTGCAAGGTTTCCATCCGGGGCTCCAGACCGATTCTCCATCATTAATATAAAAATATTTTCCTCCGCTATCCATTGGGACATTGTTATATCGATAGCGGGTTATACGGCGAAATTTAGCATCTTTATAAAAAGAATATCCTCCACCAGTGTTGGAAATCAGACTAAAGAAGTCTTCATTGCCCAGATAATTTATCCATGGCCAGGGGGTACGAGGATTAGTAATAACGTATTCACGTCTGTTGTCATCAAAATGTCCGTATTTCATATTTTTAATTCTTCTGTCTTTAATTAGTAACTAACAGGTTTTCATTTTTAAATACCCGCCGACAACTATCATTTGTCTGCGGGTAAAAGTTTAATTGATTATATATTTTATTTAATTTCTCTTTGAACAGCCAGATCAGAAGCTATTTCTTTCATTTTTTTCTCAGTCAACGGATAGATAACCATAAATAATGCAGCGAGAATAGCCCCGATTGCAGGGAATACGCTTAGCATCAACCTAAAACCGTTTTGAGTTGTAACAGCCTGTTCAACATTTGGAACATAATGATACAATGCCATGATCCAACCTACTGCAGCAATACCCAATGAAGCTCCGAATTTCTGTGACATGGATGCAGCAGAGAATACTAACCCTGTTGCACGACGTTTGTTTCTCCATTCGGAATAATCGGCGGTATCAGCATACATCGACCATACAAGAGGGAAGATAATTCCTGCGTTAATACTTATCAAAAACTGTAACCCAAGAATTCCATATAGATTTGATTTATCCAGGAAGAAGAAAAATCCACTTAAGACGGTTGCAAACAACATTGCAATGAGGAAAGTATATTTCTTACCGATTCTATCCGAAACAGGTTTTGCTAATACAACTCCGACAATATTTGCTGCCTGACCCAACAACAGGTAAATCGTACTAATTGCCAATGCAGTAGTGGCTGTCAGTTCAATGCTGCTTTCTCCTTTGAAATAATACAGGAAGTAATAAACTGCAGCTCCATCACGAATTGTATTGAAGAAAATGGTAGAAACGCTTGCTCCCAACAAGATAAACCAAGGCATATTTTTACTCAAATCTTTCAAATCGTCTTTCAATTTGGTTTTTTCTGTTATTGGTTTCACCCTT
>Ga0302272_1001453_pt1 | contig 10626 bp, 12 predicted proteins | sample III_Bog_N1_2_FD_198772 | JGI IMG/M metagenome (GOLD analysis project Ga0302272, IMG submission 198772) | Peat permafrost microbial communities from Stordalen Mire near Abisko, Sweden - III_Bog_N1_2 | ecosystem: Environmental > Terrestrial > Soil > Wetlands > Peat | place: Sweden: Abisko...
TTCAAGCTGTACGCCGTCTTTCGTGATGAGAGTAAGCGTCACAGGCACACCAATACTTGTGCCCACCTCTTCACGAAACTTGTCCCAGCCTTGCGTATTCTTACCATTCACTTGTAAGATGGTATCTCCCGGAGCTACTCCCGCCTTGGATCCAGGGGATTGCTGTTCCACATACCCTACAATTAAACGGTCGGTAATGGGTTCAGGAACTCCCACCATATAAAGGACATACAAAGTCAACATTGCAAACACGATATTGATCGCAGGGCCTGCAAATGCAATAGCCGCACGCGCACGAATCGGCTGCGCAGTGAAGTCACCTGGTTGTGGTTCACCATTTTCGTCTTCAGGATTTTCGCCCGCCATTGCAACATATCCGCCAAAGGGAATCAGCGACAGGCAGTATTCCGTTTCACCACGGTGCCACACGATCAGTTTCTTTCCGAAGCCAATGGAAAATGCACGCACACGCACCCCATGATACTTCGCCATCAAGAAGTGACCCAATTCATGAATGAACACTAATACACTCAAGCCCAACAGCCCAAGCAAGATCTGCGCAACATCACCTAAAAGATTTAACATGAGAACCTACCTAGAGGAAACATAAGAGCTGGCGAGTTCACGTGCAGAAGCATCAGCCTCTAGCGCAGAAGCCAGTGTGAGGGTTTCCTTGTTTAAGGCGATGGCCCCAAGGCAATATTCCAAACCGCGTGGAATATCAAGGAACGATATTTTTTCATCTAAAAATGAAGCTACGAGCACTTCATTTGCGGCATTCAAAACTGCGGGAGCGGTTCCCCCCATTTTGCCCGCTTCATAAGCAAGCTGTAGGCATGGGAAGCGTTCAAAATCGGGCGGATAAAATTTGAGCTCTCCCAATTGTGCTAAATCGAGTCGGCCCGTCTTTAACTCGATTCGGCGTGGCCATGTTAAAGCGCATTGAATGGGAATTTTCATGTCAGGCACACCCAGTTGCGCCATCAAAGATCCATCGCGGAACTGCACCATAGAATGAATCACAGACTTTGGATGCACAACAACCTTGATCTGATCATAAGGAACACGGAATAAGAAGTGAGCTTCAATCACTTCTAAGCCTTTGTTCATCATGCTTGCGGAGTCAATGGTGATCTTGCGACCCATGCTCCACGTAGGGTGTTTCAAAGCATCAGCTACCGTGATTTTTGCAAAGCGGTCTTTAGGTAATTCGCGAAATGGCCCACCCGATGCGGTGAGTTGAATGTTCTCCACTTCGCTTACTGGCCGCCCAGCCAAGCATTGGAAGATCGCGTTGTGTTCGGAATCTACAGGGACAATCTGCGCCTTGGGATTCGCATCCAGAGCCGCATGGATCACTGGACCCGCCATCACCATGGTTTCTTTGTTCGCAAGGGCAACAATCTTTCCACATTCAACAGCCTGCAATGTGGGTCTGCAGCCTACTGCGCCAACGAGTCCGTTCACTACGGTATCGCTTTCTGGGTCGCGTGCAAGTTCAAGCAAGCCTTCCATGCCTGCATACACTTTGAGCTCGGAAGCCGTGCGCTGCAAGCGTTCTGCAGCCTTGGGGTCGAACATGCAAACCTTTTGCACTCCACGAGTACGAGCAATCTGCAGCACCTTTTCCCAATTGGTGTTGGCAGCTATCGAGTGCAATTTGAATTCATCGAGATGCTGATCAAGTACGCCCAACGTAGAATCGCCAATGGATCCCGTGGCACCGAGTAAGCAAATATTTTTCATGATACAGAAATAGCAAATTGAGGCCTCGTCGGTTAGCTACGCCTTTACGATGGCGGAAACTTCGCAGCACATGGTGGCGTGGGCCCAATGAATCCAGGCGGTTATTCGTATTTCTTTTGTCACAGCGCATTCCCCTATTCGCTAGCATCTTTCCTTGGTGCGATTGGCAGCATTCAAGACTTCACGATTGCCAAGGGAAGCATCACCACGTCAACGAGAACAAGCCCTTACAGCTTTCATTACAACATCCGCAAAGTCGACGTTTCAAATTTCATACCAGCACTCTTGGTGACTCCTCCACGGTATCTTGGATTCAACCCAGCGGGAGCCCAATCCTAGCAGGCGAAGCGAAGTTCACTCTAGGCTTTGTGACGAAGTAAGAGCAGACAAATTCCAAAGTTCCGGAGTTCCGAAGTGGAAGGTTGGGGAATGAATTGAAAATTGAGAGTTGAGAATTGAAAGTGTTGCAAAAGCTCATTTCAGTTTCTCATCTCCCAACTTTCAACTTTACTTTTTCAATTTTCAATTTCAATTATCCGCGCACGATCACCAAGATCACGGCAACCAAAGGGCCCGCGAGAAAGAGGCTGTCGAGGCGATCTAGCACGCCGCCATGGCCAGGAAATACTTGGGAGGAATCTTTGGAGCCAGCCCAACGCTTGAGTGCGGATTCAAGCAAATCTCCGGAGAGGTCAGCGCTGGTTGAGTTCTGAGCGAATCTGGGAAAGCGCAACTCCTGCATGGCGATAGGTATAATTATCGCTGGGGCTGATTCTTGATGCACAACTCACCACCAAGGTATCGTTGGCTATTCCTTCTGGAAAAAGATCCAGGCAACTCCACGATTCCGCAGGCGTCAACGTGAGCGCAAGCTGAAAATATTTATGCCTGCGGAAATTTGCAGCTTCAGACCACATCCAATCTTGACTTCCGTCAAAATAATTGCTTTCTATAAACCACCCATCCCCTATCGGGATCCAATTTTTCTTACCCACAAAATAGGGTCGCGTGGCAGTGATATCCAAAGTCCAAGATTGCCCAATACCCTCTGATGTGTACAATAGGCAGTCCTTTCCCCAGATCCAGAAATCATCCATATCATTTAAATACTCCGGTTCCGCTCTTGGTAAAACCCATAGAGAGTCATGCCAACTGCTGTCCGTCGATTCATAGCGAGAAAATAAATCTGTTCCCGTGCAAAATGAATAAAGCTGCTGGTTCACCACCGCAATCTGTATCGCGCCTTGATCGCCAGCATTCTTAAGACATCCTGGCTCAACAGTATCTGTATGTGATGAATCAGAAATCAAAAGAGTCTGTTCATCAACACTCACGCTTTTTCCATTCCAAAGGAGGCTCCCTATTACAGTAGTTAGCACAGGAGTAACAGCCCACTCGCGCGCAGGTAGCGTGATCATTGCTTTCGGTGTAGCATAGCAGCCTGATGTGAGAGAATTCGCGGGTGTGGTTGAGTCTGTTGAACCAGAGCAGGCTAAATAGCAGGGGCTTGAAAGCAAGATAAACCACCCAGGAACCCTCATGGTAAAATCCCTTTCAGCGAGAGCGTTCTGTTATCATCGAAGTTCAGGGTCATTCGATTGTAATCCCATTTTGGAGTTGCGCGCAACGAACCGACTCGACCTGTTTGCCAATCGATTCGCGCAGTCAAGCCATCCAAATTGCCGTTGATTCCATCGTAGGGGAAACTCCAGATGTAGATTCGATCGGAAAGAAATCTCGCTACCGCATAAGGCTTCACGCTACAAAGAGAATCTGCAAGGGTGATGCTATCTGTCGTTGTTCCATTTTTTATCACGAAAACCTGGCAAGGATTACTTTTCAACGATAGACTCCAAAAATCCCCTCCGCGACGTTCAACGTCTTGTTTTTGCCTATATGCTGAATCATCCACGGATAATATTCGGAAGTTTGTCTTGCCATGCACTGTGTCCATATTACCAAGTACGCAGCTTAAAAATCCGTTGGCACTACGAAGCGTTGAACTTACTGCAAGTAGGGATTCTCCAGAGTCCGCATGCAATAGATAGGAGCCATCCAAGGCACAACCATCGGTCTTTTGACTATATGAAATTTTTCGAGATTTTTCAGAAAGTGAAATCACTCGGAGCACATGATTTTCCTTGTCCCAATACACTGCGTTAGAATCATCAATCATCTGGGGAGGTATACTGTTGCCACTCGAGTCGATGCGGATGAGTTTCATTGTTTTCACATCAACCCATGCAATAGACCAATTATCACAGCCATCGGTATTCATGTCACCTTCAAAGGTGGAATAAGTGACTTCCCATGGATGACAACTCGAAAATGCAGCAATAGAATCTTCTGAAAAACCGCTCAGAGAATAACTACGCGAACTCCACGATTTTGTGTTCTGCACACAGCCTAAGAACAACACCGCACAGAGCCCAAATAGTCTGATCCATTTCATGGCATAAAGATACTACTCACAGGCGACGGAAAAACTTGGATGACAATATTTCTAGACACTTAATGAGCCGACATGGCACAAGAGCGCGTTATCAACTGACCGGCTAGATTCTAGCTCGCTAGGATTATCCGCGCACGATCGCTAAGATCACGGCGACTAATGGCCCTGCAAGGAAGAGGCTGTCGAGGCGATCTAGCACGCCGCCGTGGCCTGGAAATACTTGGGAGGAATCTTTGGAGCCAGCCCAACGCTTGAGCGCAGATTCAAGCAAATCGCCGGCTTGCCCTGCAACGGAGAACGCAATTCCTAATAGCACATTGATCGCAAGACTCGTGTGGAAAGCCCATGGGCCAAGCACAGCAACGAAAATAATTGTGAAAAAGGTTCCACCAATTGCTCCTTCCCAAGTTTTCTTAGGACTGATCTGAGGTGCCATCTTGTGCTTGCCAAACAAGCGCCCGCAGATATACGCAAAAGAGTCGCAGAACCACATGCCAGACATCACCACAATAAACGCGGAAGACGTCGTAAAGGTGCGGTCGCCTTCGCCCATGAGCGTTAACACCATGCCCCCCCAAAGACCAAGGTACACAGGTCCCGAAGCATGCAAAGCAATCCAAGGAAATAGGTTATCGATATGAACGCGTGCAAAGCTTACTGCGACAAGGACTGCAACAGTAATCGCACCCGCCAGTAAAACAGAGCCAGCCCAATGGGACTGAAAAATCCAAGCTAGCGTAAAAAGTGTTGTGAGCACAGGAGATAGCATCACCATGCGCGGGCCTTCCACTTTTTTGGAAACCATGCGCGCCCATTCCCAAGCTGCGATGGCGATCATGCCCACCATCATGCCCCAACGAGTGTAACTGTTCCAATAGACAAGAAATAGCGACAACGGTGCCGCGGTCAAACCAGAAATAATGCGAACGGTAAGATTACTCATCGACGACTCCGCCAAAGCGACGCTGACGCGAAGAGTAGAACTGCACGGCTGTCTCCATATCAGCACGCGTGAAGTCCGGCCATAACACGTCGGTGATGTAGAATTCGCTATAGGCAGCTTGCCATAGTAGGTAATTGGAGAGGCGGTATTCACCGCCAGTACGGATCACTAAATCGGGATCTGGAGCACCTTCTAAATACAAATGATTGGCGAATTGTTGCTCGTCGATATCATTAATTTTTAAAGAGCCTGCCGCGACTTTATTCGCAATGGCTTTACACGCATCTACAATCTCTTGGCGGCCACCATAAGAGATGGCTAAGTTGAGTTGCATACCTGTGTTGCCTTGGGTTTTGCGGATCGCTTCTTCAAGCTTTGCTCGCGGCTTTTCAGGCAATTTATTGATGTTGCCAATCACTTTTAAGCGGACTTGCTTTTCCATCAAATGAGGAAGTTCTTGTTCTATCATCTCGACCAACAAGCCCATGAGATAATTCACCTCAATGCCGGGTCGGTTCCAGTTCTCACTAGAGAACACATACAACGTGAGGTGTTCAAGCTTCATGTCCACAGCGACTTCTACAGCCATGACCGTGGACTTCGTTCCTGAGCGATGCCCAAGAAATCGCTCCAAGCCCTTCGACTTGGCCCAACGGCCATTGCCATCCATGATAATCGCGATGTGTCGAATGTTGGACATAGGGTTGAAAATTGAAAAATAGTGGAGAGTTCGAGAGTTCTAAAGTGGAGAGTTGCGACGCGTCAATTCTTAGGGATAATAGTTGCAGAAATATTCTATCACGAGTTACGAAGTTCCAGAGTTACGAAGTGGAAAACCTCCTATACTCCGGAATTTTGGAACTAGGGAAGACAAATCGCCAGCAGCAACACTCTGGCACTCATCTCACACCTTCAGCAAATCGCCTTCCTTCGCATGAGCAAGCTCGTCGACTTTGGCGATATACTTGTCTGTTAATTTTTGAATTTCGTCTTGTTGTTTTTTGACCTGATCTTCGGGCAAATCCTTAGTCTTCTTGATCTGATCCATTGCATCGCGGCGAATGTTGCGAACAGCCACGCGGCCTTCTTCTGCATGCTTACGCACGAGTTTCGCAAGTTCTTGACGACGCTCTTGGGTCAAGATAGGGAGCGCAATGCGAATAGAGCCACCGTCACGCATTGGAGTCACACCAATGTTCGCAGCAAGGATGGCCTTTTCAATCATTTCCACCAAAGGCTTTTCCCATGGGGTCACAAGCAGCATCCGAGGCTCGGGCACAGAGACCTTTGCCACGTTTGGAATTGGGGTTGGCGTTCCATAATAATCGACGCGTACATCGTTCAAAATTGCTGGGCTGGCTTGCCCTGCACGGATGCGAGCAAATTCACGTTGAGTGGCTTCAATAGCTTTTTCCATTTTCGGAGCGAAATCCATACGATTCTCCTTGAACAGTCTGAATATAAATCTAGCAGGTCACTAAAGTACCGACAGATGTGTCGGTGAGTGAACGCGTCAAGTTGCCTTCGATCATTTCGAATACCAAGATAGGCATCGCATGCTCTTGGCACAAGGCCGTAGCCGCGGTATCCATTACGGCCAAACCGCGCTGTAAAATTTCTTTATACGAAATCGTGGTGAAACGAGTTGCCGTAGAATCCTTTTTAGGATCTGCGGTGTAGATTCCATCGACCTTGGTGGCCTTCATAATCGCTTGGCATTCGGTTTCGATTGCACGAAGCGCGGCGGCGGTATCGGTAGTGAAGAAAGGGTTGCCAGTCCCTGCGCCAAAAAGCACAACGGAACCAGATGAGAGTAGGGAAAGAGCCTTGCGACGATCAAAAAATTCTGCGATGGGTTCCATGCGAACACCAGTCATCACAACACTTGGGCAATTTTCTTTATCGAGCGCATCTTGCATGGCGATACAATTCATAACTGTGCCCAGCATGCCCATTGAGTCACCTGCTGCACGGTTCATGCCACCAGCACTGGCCTGCACTCCGCGAATCAAATTGCCACCGCCAATGACGACGGCAACCTGAATACCAGAACGCACCACGCTCGCAATCTCGCGAGCCATGGTGCTTAGTATGGTCGAATCAATCCCATGCCCCTTCGCCCCTGCCAAAGCTTCACCTGAAAGTTTCAGAAGAACCCTGGAAAACCGAGGCGTTGTTGACATAGAATATCCTTTATTTGCCGAGTTCGTACTTGATGAATTGCGAAATTTTCAATGAAGACAAACCAAGTTTGGTTGCGGTTGCATTAACATGATCTTTCACAGACACCTTGGAATCACGAAGGTACGCTTGGCTTTCCAAGCAAACACCTTGCAGGAACTTCTTGATGCGGCCTTCGACCTGGCGATCCACGAATTCAGCTTTGGTCTTGCCTTCGTTGATGATTTGGTCTTTTGCGATCTCGCGTTCCTTAGCAATCAGCTCGGCAGGTACACCGGTCTCATCGATAGAAACTGCGTCAAACGCGACAGCCTGCATTGCAACATCTTTAGTCAACGCGGTCAACTCTGCAGCGTCCGAAGGCGTGCCTGTATACGCGAGCTTCACCAATGCGCCAGCCTTGCCACCCAAGTGAGAGTATGCAAAGACAGAATCGGTGGCTGTATATTTGAACGAAGACAAGCGACGAACGCTAATCTTTTCGCCAATCTTAGCCATCACATCAGAAAAGCGACCATTGATGTCGATTGCACCGACCTTGACCGCAAGAAGCTGGTCAACAGTTTCAATCTCATTCGCGAGGAGCGCATTGAGCACGTCTTGCGAGAGAGCCTTGAAGTCATCGGATTTTGCAACGAAGTCTGTTTCGCAGTTGATTTCGACGACCACAGCCTTGCCGTTCTGAGCGCTCAGAAGGATAACACCTTCCTTGGCTTCTTTGTCAGCACGCTTGGTTGCCACTGCAGCACCCTGCTTGCGCAGAAGTTCCACAGCCTTTTCGACATCACCCTGAGTTTCGGTCAGAGCTTTCTTGCATTGCATCATGCCTACGCCAGTCTTTTCGCGCAGAGCATTGACCATCGAAGCGGTAATAACCATGATTAACCCTCCGCACCTTCGAACTTAGCGGCGACAGCAGAAGCTTCGTCTTTATCACCACCGACGGAACGAGGCACAGCCTGCTCAGCAAGGTAGTCGAGGATCAACTTAACGGACTTCACAGCATCATCATTCGCTGGGATTGGGTAGTTGACCAATTCTGGATTCACATTGGTATCGCAAACACCGATGATGGGAATGTTCAAGCGGCGAGCTTCTGCAACAGCGATGTGCTCATGTTGCAAATCAGCAACAACCACAAGGCCTGGAAGGCGTGCCATTTCACGAATTCCACCAAAGATGGACATCAGCTGCTCTTTCTTGCGGCCGAGATCTAAAACTTCTTTCTTCAACATGGCTTTGAAAAGACCATCTTTTTCCATTTGCTCGATTTTGTCAATCTGCTTCACGCTCTTGCGAACGGTCTGGAAATTAGTGAGCATACCACCGAGCCAGCGATTGGAAACGCTGAAATGGTTGCAAGCGCCAGCAGCTTCTTCCACGACTTTGCGGGAAGCGACTTTGGTGCCGACGAACAACACGGTACGGCCTTCAGCGGTGATGCGGTGAATCGCTTCGCCAGCAGCCTTGAGCAACGCATTGGTCTTTTCAAGGTTAATAACGTAGATGCCATTCTTCTCGGTGAGAATGTAAGGCTTCATTTTTGGATTCCAGCGCTGAGTCTGGTGACCAAAGTGGGATCCTGCTGAGAGCAGGTCTTCAACGGATGGCAGTGCCATATAGATCTCCTTTCGGTTTGACTTCCCAGTATGTACTAGGCCACCAAAGTCAGTTTTTTATTCCGACCACCGAGGCGCCCTGCATACCGGTGTTTTTTTAAGCAAAAGGCCATTGCATCCACTCTGGAAGCAACAGCCAAATGCCAATGAACAAAATTAACGCTTGCTGAACTGGAAGCGCTTGCGAGCCTTCTTGCGACCGAACTTCTTACGTTCGACAACGCGAGAATCGCGAGTGACCAAGCCTTCTTTGCGCAGTACAGACTTGACCGTCTCATCATTGGAAATGAGAGCGCGAGCAATACCTAAACGAACAGCGCCCATTTGACCTGCGATGCCACCGCCGTTAGCGGAAACTTCGACGTCCCATTCTTCTGCATTTTGCAGAATCTGGAATGGCAAATTAGCGACCATGTTCTGGGTCTCGGAATGGAAATAATCCGAAAATTCGCGGCCATTAATGACGCGCTTGCCTGTACCTGGCTTAATGATCACGCTTGCAATAGCGTTCTTGCGGCGGCCGGTACCCCGGTAGATTTTCTTTGGTTTTGCGGTAGCGATAGATTTATCCTCCGATTAAAATTTCAGGGTGACGGCTTCTGGCTTCTGGGATGCATGTGGATGCTCTGCACCCGCATAGATCTTCAGCTTCTTGATCATTTCATGGCCGAGAGAGGAATGCGGAAGCATGCCCCAGATCGCAGCCATAAGTGGATAAGTGGACTCGCCTTCCATAAATTGCTGGAAAGTTGTCCAACGTTCGCCACCGATCCTGCCAGTGTGATGGAAATAGGACTTCACGTTTGCCTTGTTGCCAGTCAAGACAACCTTCTCAGCATTGATGACAATGACGAAATCGCCAGTATCAACGTTTGGTGAGCAAATTGGCTTGTGCTTGCCCATGAGCAAGCGAGCGACTTCAGAAGCAACACGGCCTAGCACCTTGCCCTCAGCGTCAACAATCTTCCAGCGTCTTTCGACTTTGCTTGGATTTACCATTACGGTCTTCATATACAATCCTTCAAATGTGAAATCGCTCAGGGGATCGGGATCAGGGACCCTGAACTTCGGTAAAGTGGGGACAAATGTAATAAAAGAATTGGGAGTTGCGGGAGGGAAGCGGAAAGAGGAAATCTTCGCTAGTGCAAAACAAAAAATCGAAACCATCCCGGCGCACTTTCAACTTTACTCTTAATAGTAACCGCTCCAGCTTTGCTGGATTTTCACATAGTGGACAGCACCCCACTAGCAACCTGAGGTTGCAGTGGTTGAGCCTTGCATAGCAGCCATTATGCGAACTGGTAGTCCATCGGAGGGACTTATACGTTGTATTGCGCTTTACACTTGTATCAGAATCTGCCCCAGTGGGCAAGCTATTTTTACTGACCTTATGCGGTTGGATGCGTTCGGAAACGCAAGGAGATTGCGGCCAAGCCGCAATGACAAGCGGAAGCAACGATGACACCTGGCGCTGTGATGCGCGGGCAATTTGCCTTTGCGCAAGGGATCGTGACCCGCAGGGGTGAGGTCACCCCATTTTCAAAGGCTTTTTTACGCTGAAAAAGCCATGTTTTGACAATTGAATAAATGTTTTGACTGAAGCGGCAAATGAGAAAGCCCGTGGAGCGACCCACAGGCTATAAGATAGAAAACGTGCATTGGGGTCATGTGATGCCAAGTTTCCT
>Ga0302272_1001476_pt1 | contig 10562 bp, 3 predicted proteins | sample III_Bog_N1_2_FD_198772 | JGI IMG/M metagenome (GOLD analysis project Ga0302272, IMG submission 198772) | Peat permafrost microbial communities from Stordalen Mire near Abisko, Sweden - III_Bog_N1_2 | ecosystem: Environmental > Terrestrial > Soil > Wetlands > Peat | place: Sweden: Abisko...
CCTTACCATCCTTATCCGTTGTTATATTTGGATTCCAGTATAAGGTACGGCGATAGTCGGCTTCCGGAGGCATCAGATTATAATCATTCATCTTGAAGGTTTCACTCTTTGCAAATCCTTCAAAATGGGTTCGGCGCAGACCTTTTACATTCCTGGCAAACTCATGATAGGTATAGACGAAAACCGTCACAGGTCTACGGCCTGTTAGATCGTCAGACATAATATAACGCCACCACACATTAGCATCCTCGGATATATACACCGATTTTACCTCGTCTAGAAAAACTGGAAAATCTTCATTACTAAAGTCAACTGCATTCCTGACATCATCCAAGATAAATTTCCCCTCATAGCCGGTTATTTCATAAAATACATTGTTTAATATCCATATTATGGGACGGTTCTTATAACTAATTCCAGGATTGATACGACCAGAAAATCCTAAGTTTTCTTCAATTATCATATTTTTATTATTGATGACAATAGTACTTGATCCATCTCCTTGGTGTATTTCATCTCTATTAGTTTGAGTATTTTTATTATCCGTATTCTCTGAACTTTTATTTGTATTCATATTATTACCGGTATTGCCGGAAGTTATTCCGTTATGAGATGAGGTTCCATCAAAGAAAGGATTGCGTTTACAGAGCCAGTTATGTATCTCCGGCATGTCTTCACCTTTATCGGCAATCTCATCCGCAGCATCCGCACAATTATAATACATACTTGAACGGTATGCACCATTACGCTCATTCTCCCATCCAGCACGGGCATTCTCAAAGATATGGTGACCTTTGACCTTAACCTCCTTTAAGACATGATTTCGTTTGTCCATCGGAACAAACACACTACTGTCTGAGGCATCATCTCCAGATATAAAAAACAGATTCGGCTTGTCTGGAGGAGTAATCTGTGTCTCCGCATAATTGATGTGACGGCGTTGGGGAGAGAAATGGCGGTCTATTCCGATATTGTACTTTGTCAGTTCGTCATTCTTCTTTGTATACATAAGCATCGTCCACTCATCTTCACAGTCGGGAAGTTTCATCGCATAATAACCGTTCGCATCGGTTATGCCATTTCCACTCATTGTATAACCTTGACCGTTGTACAATGTTGCAGATAACGACACTTGTGAAACCGGGTTCTTCTTTTTCACCTGATGAAGACGACCGTCTATATAAAGGGCATCCTCCAACGGTTCACGTTTGACAAACTTTTTTCTCCCTGTCATCATCGCCATGTCATATCTGCGCCAGCCCTGAACCAGCATCAGAAGATCGGCCGCATGACGGTGCAAGGCATCATCCACCTCTAAATAAAACTCGGGATTCTCTATAAAACCATTCAGGTCACTGGTGAGAAGAAGCCAGGTCTGTACATTCTGATTATAACCGTTGGTCTCTGTTGCCACATCACGTACAGACAGAGAGAACGAGGTCTGAGGAAGGGTATTCATGTCAAGCGACACTTTCTTACAGGGAGACAGATTTGCAGTGGAAGATGTTACACTGATCGTGTCTGACTGGTCATGAGGATAATTGAAGAAAAGGCGGTCGGCAACCACATGCCCCTCATCATCCATCAGGGTAATCTGGTTGACACCCGATTCCAGTTCATCTCTGAGAAACTGTCGAATGATACCATCTGCACCGGCGGTTGCCGTATCGGCAGACTCTATCATTCCGTTATGCGTAACCACCCAGCAGACACCTTTTCCGTAGAGGTCAGGACTTGAATTCACATGCATCATTACGGATTTCGAATTTTGAGTGTTCACAGTCAATACGTAACCACTCTGCAAAGATTCCGGGAGTGAGAACTCACGATGATGACCACTACTGTCTGTTATCAGAATTCTACAAGCTTCTCCGTCCGGAGTATAACGCAACAAGCCTCGTCCCTGATATTCAGTCTTCGAGCTTGTGATGGTATCAGTTCCTCTGATGACATAAACATCGGCTGCAATATGCGCCCCCTCTTCGTTATAGATATCGAAAGCGACTGTACTCGTGAGACCCTGCACCAGATTTCCTCCTTCGGGATAGAAACGCGCATTGATCTTCTTGACTTTCACCTTCAGGGTATCGGCTGATTCACGGTAATCGGGAAGACGTTGCACATAACTGTGCTCCGCTATCACACGTTTACTGTAATCACCTTCTTTGGTCGGTTTCTTAAATATCGGGAACACACGTGAGAAGATACAGTCATTGTCCCAGTTTGTCATATAACGGGTGTAGGCCCGAACTTCATAGAAGCCGCTCTCCAGAATTTTATCATCCAGTTTCAGACATCCATCCGCTTCACCGTCTTTGATACAAAACTTCTTTGTCTCTATCACGTCTCCACCCGGTGTGACCAGTTCCACATACAGTACATGACTTAAATCCGACAGACAGGACCTATCAGTACGCGCCACATAAGCCTTAAACCATATTGTCTCGCCTTTGAAATAGCCCGTGTTATCAAAATGCAGATATACTTTCTCCTGAGGAAGATATTTATTAAATGCAATGATATTCTCAACATTCTCTTTTAAGTGCTGAAAAGCTGTCTGCGATTGAGCATTGAGAAACCCAACAAACAATAAGCTCAGATATAATGTTACATTTCGTATCTTCTTCATTATTCTATTTATTTCTATATATAAGAGGGACGCCATCCCTCGTTATTCCCTCGGCAGAAATGACAAACTGCTTGCTAAAACTATTGTTATAAAATTCTATATGTGCATATCCGTTTTCATCTGTTGTCACATTTGGATTCCAATAAACCGTACGGCGGTAATCTTTATTCTTCGGTAATGGGATTGTGCTGTAATCGGGTGAATAATACTCATCAGGGCAGGATATTCCCTGTATGACCATTCGGTTTCCCATGAACTTAAGATTAACGCTCCCCGGGGCAAGAATGTTCTCGGTTAGAAAGTTCAACCGAACGGTCAAGGGACTGTTTAGCGAAGATGTCGGCCCCACCTCTATCCTTTCATTATACTGTCCATGCTTATACATTAATTCACGGTTACGTACATCCGCATACAGACATAAACGGGTGAAGTTTTCACTTGACGGTAGAAATTCCATTCCCTTGGGTAGATTCTTTACACTTCCATACGCTTTCCTATAATGGGATCCATCCACTAAATATCCATTAATTAGGCTATAATTGTTGATAGAGATCCGCATATTACCCGAAAGACCATACAATGCAGGGAGTGTCGCTATCGGACTTGAACCCAAAGAACTAAAAATACTTGTATCAAACGAAGATATACGGCCTTCGACATTTGACAGATACGTCATCAAATCCCGCATGTCCATCACCAGAACTGGTTTGCTAAAATCCATCTTCTTCCATTTTCTGCGGCCTTTTTTTACTACGTTACGGATGATATAACTGTGGGTCACCGGATCATACTCCAGATTCTTATTGTTTTTCTTCAGTATAAAGGGTCTGACAATATTCTTGAATTCATTATCTGTATTGTCGTCCGGCGGTAATGTTTCATAGATATCATACGGCTTTGCCAAAGGCGGATAGGCATTCATCGGGGCTAATACATAATGGTTCTCCAGAAAAGGCTGACGCACAGCTGTCTCTGAGAGTAGATGTCCTGTAATTCCGGATTTTTCTTCACCCATCACCTCGGAACTCTTCTTGTTCATCATAAGAAAAATATTACTCTTGCCGTAAAACTTCGGTATGTTTAAGGTGAAGTTTCCACCATCTTTTGTCTGAGCCTCACCATAAAGAATACTGTCGCCCAAAGTTATTTCTGAGGTCAGATAGATCTCCTTATTCAGCTTCTTCCACGTTACAAAATCACCATGACCGCCACTTGTTTCATCCTCTATACTACCAATATAATCATTTATTTTAAGCAAAGAAGAAGGGGTATCACTTTGATACATTGAATTATATACACGTCCACAAAATGTCAGTCCTCGTTCTATCTTGAACTGCGGAGTGAAAACTGTATCTACTGCCATTTGTTGGAAGTTGTAACGTGTCCACCCTTGAACCATCATCAGTAAATCCAAGGCCAGCTGGCGTTCTCCATCATCCTTCTCAAAATAATAGGATGGATAAGGAATGAAACCCTTAATCTCTGATGAAAGCAGAAGGTCTGTCATTACATTTCCATGATAGAAACTTTCTTCATGGTAGGTACTGTCCGTTACGGCCAGGGAGAATGTCTCTTTGTGAGGGTACACTTGATTGGAACTGTCGGTAAGCTGTAAGTTCAGCGAAACATTTTCATAAGGTTTATACTCATCCTTTGGCGGCTGGCTGCAAACAATCTGGATATTGTCCTTATCATGGTTATTGATAAACACTTCACGTTGGGCTATCACATCTCCCTCTCCATTATAAAGCGTGAAGATATTGACGCCGGTTGGCAGGTCCTTCCTGCTGATCAGACCCTGGTATGAAAGTTCATTGCGCAGGTCTACTGAATCGAAATATTCCACATGGCCACGGCAGGCTATCACTAGTCCCAGCATCGCCCCCTTGGTCTTATCGTTTCTGGAAACGGAGAATCTGACATTACTATGACTGTTGTCCACATTTACCACATAACCCTTACGCTCAGCTTTCGGAAGACTGAAGGTATAATTCTCACCATTATAACGGATCTTCAGTTTCAATCCTTTTACAAGATCGTTTCTTTCATCATCACTGTCAGGAACGGCGATGAATAGGCCCCGGCCCGAATACAGGCTGCGGAACTGACCGATGGTGTCGCCATGCTGAACCATCGCACCGCTCACATTGACAAACTTGCCATTCACATCACGGGCTTCAAAGGCAACCCGGGTGGAGACACCGGCCACAAGGTTTCCGCTCTCAGGATAAAACGACACTTTCAGCTTGTCGGCCGGCGTCTCTGTCAGGTCGGACGTTGTCTTAGGGGGTTGAATCATTGTCTTCAATCCGTATTTCCCGTTATCTGCCTTGTCATAAACAGGGAATACCCTGCTGAAGATGCCCGCATTGCCTTTTAGGAAGTTCTGAAAACGATCACCGTATTTGTCTCTCATCTCCTTATTGACAAAGATTGACCACCCGTGGTGATCACCGGGGGTGAAGTTGAGCATCCATGAGGTGTATGCACGCACTTCATAGAAGCCTGCATTCAGTGTATCCTTCAGCAGGAAACTGCCATGGGCCTGACCGTTTTCAATAATCAGTTTCTGGGTTTCAATAGGATATCCTATCGGTGAAACTAACTCTACGTAAAGAATACGGCTCAGAGGAGTGGCGTGGAGGTTATCTCCACGCACCACATTTGCCTTGTACCAGATATGCTCGCCTTTATAATAACTTGTATTATCAAAATGCAGATACACACGTTCCTGCGGGTAGTCATTGTTGAACTTCGCATAATGATCAGCACACTGTTTCAGTTTCTCGGATACACTCTGTGACTGGGCTTTGAGAAACAAAACAGATGACATTAAAAATAGACAAAAGATAATATTTCGTTTTTTCATAAGTCTTAATTCATTTAGATTTAAACGATAATCTGTTCTTTCTTTTCAGGTCATACAAATATACATATTTTATTTATTTCTATATACAAGAGGCACACCATCCTTCGTTATTCCTTCGGCTGAGATGACGAACTGCTTGCTGAAACTATTGTTATAGAATTCAATATGTGCTAGTCCATTTTCATCTGTCGTCACATTCGGATTCCAATAAACCGTGCGACGATAATCTTTATTCTTCGGTAATGGCATCCTGCTGTAATCGGGTGAATAATATTCATCTGGGCAGGATATTCCCTGTATGACTATACGATTACCTGCGAAAAATTGACTAGCTACTCTTTCATGACGTGTAGTGTCGGTTATTATATTTAGACGCACTGTTGTTGGTGTTACTAGTTGTGAAGCTATGTCCAATTCTATCGCTTCACGGTATTTTCCAGAAGTATACATAAGTTCTCGATTCAACATATTTGCATATATTTTTATATGACTGAATTGATCGATCATTGGCAACGCTTCAAATCCCTTAGGCATATATTCAGCATGTCCATATCTATAATGGGCCCCATCAAGAGTTCCTTCTGACGATAGTGGATATCCATTAATATACATTTGCATATGACCAGATAATCCCAGAATTTCAGGAAAAAAATGTCGTATTGGATTGGATAAATTAAACTTGCTAAAAACATTCATATTAAATGTAACTAGTCTACCCATCACACATGACATTTGTGTCATTAAATCTTGTATATCAATATCTAATATAGGTTTCCCTTTGTTTATATTTATCCATTTTCTTTTTCCTTTCTTGACGATCTCTCGCAATACATAACTGTTTTTGAATTTATCATAATCCAAATACTTTTTGCTCAATGTTTTTGGTACTAATGTATTAAAAAATTCAGTATCTATATCAGAATCTGGCAGTGTCGTTTCATAATAATCATATGGCTTTGCCAATGGGGAATATGCAATCAAAGGTTGTATAACATATTTGTTTTCTAAAGATTTATCGATTCTGGAGTTAGGATTAAGCAAATGACCAGATATTCCAGCCTTTAACATACCAATCTCTGCAGAACTTTTTTTATTCATCATGATATAAGCATATCTTTTTCCATAAAAATCAGGAATAAAATAATCAAAAAAACCTTTATCATGTGTTTGTATTTCTCCACGCATAGTTTTATTACTAAGTGGCATTTCTGTATTGAGCCAAATCTCATTTTTTAACAGATCCCAAGTATCTGTATCCCCATATCCATTATCGCTATGTATTTTTTGTTTCATACCATACATCATTATTGTTGCCTCATCCGATGCATAGTTTGCATTGTATATTCTTCCTGAGAAAGTGATATTACGCTCTATTTTAAAGTCAGGATCAAACAAAGAATCACTGCTCATCTGTTTAAAGTCATAACGTGTCCAACCTTGTACCATCATTAATAAATCTAAAGCCAAACGATGTTCTGCATCATTTTTCTCAAAATAATATGCAGGATATGGTATATATCCTTTCAATTCAGATGAAAGTAATAAGTCTGTTAAAATATTCCCATTCCAGTAGCTTTCTTCATGATAAGAGCTATCTGTTATAGACACAGAAAAGGTCTCAGGTTTTCTAACTCTCTTACCTATACTATCATTCAAACTCAAATCTATACCAAAATGCTGGAAAGGCTTTATTGTAGTATAAGGGATATTGGAGATTGAAATGTTATACGTCTTTAGATTATGATTATTAACAAACACTTCCCGTTGAGCCAATATCTCTCCATTTATATCATAAATGGTAAAAATATTAACTCCAGGAATAAGATCTTCCATGGCTACATTCTTTGTCTGTTTTAGATTCTCCTTCATGTTTATTGTATCAACATATTCAACGCATCCACGGCATGTTATCAATAATCCAATGGTTTCACCACTCGTATTTTTATTTCGTTGTACTAATGTTATCAGATTATTCTGTTGCGTGAACACATTAAGAACAAATCCTTTCTCTTGTGCCTTAGGTAACTTATACGTGTAATTTTTCCCTTCATAACTTACGTTTAAGCTTAATCCTTTCACTAATTTACCACTGTCGGGTATCACATTTAATAACCCCCTTCCACAATAGGCACTCTTAAATTGTCCTATGGTATCTCCATTTTGGATCATTGTTCCTGTTACATTGATATATCTTCCATATACATTTTTTGCCTCATATGCAATTCTTGTTGGTATTCCTTCAACGAGATTACCGCCTTCAGGATAAAATTTTATCGAAAGTTCATCATGATGATTTTCTATTAAATCTGATGTTATCTTAGGTAGCTGATTTATCATTTTAATCCCATATTTTGCTTTGTTTACAGATTCATAAATAGGAAAAACTCGACTGAATATACCGGCATTACCTTTTAAATATTTCTGAAAGCTCTTGCCAAATCTGTTTCTATATTCTTTATTTGTAAATTTAGTCCAACCATGTTGAACTCCAGGGGTGAAGTTGAGCATCCATGAGGTGTATGCACGCACTTCATAGAAGCCTGCATTCAGTGTATCCTTCAGCAGGAAACAGCCATGGGCCTGACCGTTTTCGATAATCAGTTTCTGGGTTTCAACAGGATATCCTATCGGTGAAACTAATTCGACGTAAAGAATACGGCTCAGAGGAGTGGCGTGGAAGTTATCTCCACGCACCACATTTGCCTTGTACCAGATATGCTCGCCTTTATAATAACTTGTATTATCAAAATGCAGATACACACGTTCCTGCGGGTAGTCATTGTTGAACTTCGCATAATGATCAGCACACTGATTCAGTTTCTCGGATACACTCTGTGACTGGGCTTTGAGAAACGAAACAGATGACATTAAAAATAGACAAAAGATAATATTTCGTTTTTTCATAAGTCTTAATTCATTTAGATTTAAACGATAATCTGTTCTTTCTTTTCAGGTCATACAAATATACATACTTTTATTTATTTAAAGAATTAATTTCAGAAATAATATATAATTTAACTTCATCTTTAATTCGTTTCGTGCTGTAAGATCTCACTTTCACAGGCAATCCCAATATCAGGTATGCCATTCTTCGACTGTTAATTTTGTCATTGCATTGCCTATATACATCGAATTCTCCATAATATGGCATCAAACGTGAAGGTATCATATAATGTGCTTTATGATAGTGATATATCGCCATCTGAGTATCATTTAGGGCTTGATAACAATCTGCCATAAGCATTTCTAAATCATAATCCAAGAAAAAGTGTTGGCATTCTTTTGCTCTCGCAAGTGCATCCCTATATCTGCCCGCGTCATATTCTTCAGCAGCATAATTATATAAAAAATAAGGATTGTTACGCATCCGTAAGTAGAGATTGTCATATCTTGGCATCATCTTTTCAGATACTCCGTACTTTGCATACTCTGAAATCTTTTTCCATTTAATGTCATTACTGATCTTACTAAACAGACCGGGTGTAATCGAAACAAAGCATAATAGAAAAGCCATACAGAAATAACGCCTATATTTAATGCGGATGACAATTGACAACAAGTCTTTGTGGAAAATGGCACATAACGAAAAGAAGCACATAATCCATGTGAATGGATAAGAAAAAGGATATGAGAACATCGAGAACAAGACAATGGATAATAACGTGCAGAAGCCGACTTCACTTATTTCTGAAGGATGCCTGTTATAATACCGAAATATTACAAATATCACCACAACTAATAATAAGACTCCCAACAAACCATAGTTCACTGCAATATTGAGATATTCATTCAGCGGATGTTTTATTCCATCTGCCAACATCGTATATTTTTCTGTCGGATGATGTTCGAAATAATATCCTTGCATATTCATATATTGCTGTTCAAAACCATTATTTCCCCATCCCAACAAGGGACGTTTATTGATCAGTTCTACAGTGCGCTGACAAATAAACCATCGGCCACTGGTAGAATCTTTCTTTATAATAAATGCTAAAGATACGAATACGGTCATAAGCAGAGTGATAAAAAGCAATCTGTGTTTTTCTCTCTTTCGGAATAGTAACCATAAACTTATAAACAAAATACATATCAGTCCGGTTCTTGAACCGGACATGATTATTGACAATAAACATATACTTTTGCTCAACAAGAGCAAAAAGCGTTTTCTCTTTACCTGATTCCTCAATCCATGTAATCCTAAAGGCCAACTGAAGCTTATGCATGAAGCAAACCCGGCAGGGTTATCGAAACTTCCGCAAGTAAACTCACCATAGTTCTTGATTATACCGGTTTTCTGAACCAACATCAACGCTGCCTGCAATGTACATAAAGTAAGAACTACAGTCTCTAATATTATAAATATATTTCTATATTCATTATTTTTATAATTAAGTATGAATGTTATAAATATTACTGTGCCACAAATCACTATAGCAACTTCAGATAAATACCATTTAGGCAATAACATAGTATCGGAAAATATTTCCGATACCATGAATATTGCCATAAACACAAGTAAAATCCATGATATTACTAACTCAATATTTAAAATATTCTTCTTCCATATCATCTCTATTTACCTTTATATATAATAGGCGTACCATCTTTTGTTAAACCCTCGGCAGAAATGACAAACTGCTTGCTAAAACTATTGTTATAAAATTCTATATGTGCATATCCGTTTTCATCTGTTGTCACATTTGGATTCCAATAAACCGTACGGCGGTAATCTTTATTCTTCGGTAATGGGATTGTGCTGTAATCGGGTGAATAATACTCATCAGGGCAGGATATTCCCTGTATGACCATTCGGTTTCCCATGAACTTAAGATTAACGCTCCCCGGGGCAAGAATGTTCTCGGTTAGAAAGTTCAACCGAACGGTCAAGGGACTGTTTAGCGAAGATGTCGGCCCCACCTCTATCCTTTCATTATACTGTCCATGCTTATACATTAATTCACGGTTACGTACATCCGCATACAGACATAAACGGGTGAAGTTTTCACTTGACGGTAGAAATTCCATTCCCTTGGGTAGATTCTTTACACTTCCATACGCTTTCCT
>Ga0302272_1001477_pt1 | contig 10558 bp, 7 predicted proteins | sample III_Bog_N1_2_FD_198772 | JGI IMG/M metagenome (GOLD analysis project Ga0302272, IMG submission 198772) | Peat permafrost microbial communities from Stordalen Mire near Abisko, Sweden - III_Bog_N1_2 | ecosystem: Environmental > Terrestrial > Soil > Wetlands > Peat | place: Sweden: Abisko...
GGTCGCAATGCCCGGGGCTTTTTTGCGCACACACTCTGCGAATACACAAAGAAAAGGCCGGACGAAAAACCGTCCGGCCTATGGCAAAACACATTCGAACCTAGTTGATCATCAAGCTCACCGGACTGGAAGCGATGCCGTTGGCGACAACTACCAACTGGCTGGCGCCGAGTTCGATGCCCGCCGGAACGGTGAAGTGGGTGATGATAATGGCAGCTCCGGTGGCCACGCCCATCGAACTGTGGTTCTTCGTCGCAGCGTAGAACACATGCCCGCTCGCGTTGTTGGTGATCCGGACCAGCGGATAGTTCGTCGCCGCCTGAGCATCATCGCCATAAGCGCCAGCCTGCGACAAACCGTTGAACTGCGTACCCTTCACCGTGTAAGTCTTGCCGTGAACCACCGTCTTCGGGGCCTTGGTGATCGCCGGTGCCCACGCCGGGTTGGCGCTGCCGGCAGATGTGTAGATTTCCACGTCGCCGGTGCCGTCCGTGAACAACACTTGCCCGGTGGGAAGAACGAGCATCCGTCCCTCGTAGGAGGAAAAGTTGTGTGAGTTCGGCGTGCCCGCGACCTGGTTGAGATGGGTGCCATCGAACTCGAAGAAAGTTGTGTTCGTCTGGAAGATGGCAGGGCTCGCCCCGGTCAGAACATTGCCGTTGGGAAGAAGTGCTGCCGGACCGTCGGCTACGTCCAGGAATCTCCCGCCAACTTTGGGGAAGTCGGGACCCGCCGACCACGCTCCCGTCGCCGTATTGTAGATGGCGTTATGCCCGGTGGCTCCGATCGCAAAGACGGTGCCGTCGGGACGCAGAACCGAGGGCCCGATCTCAGCCGAAGACAGGTCCACCAGCGAAACGATGGTGCTGCCGGCCAGCGACCAGGCACCGGTGGCGGGATTGAAGAGCTCGGAGTTAAGACCGTTGAACGCGTCCACGGTCAACACCTGGCCGTTGGGCAGCAAGCTCCAGCCCTCTTCGTCGTTGATATCGGCCTTGCCCGTGCCGACCGGTGTCCAGGTCAGGGTTTTGGGATTCAGTAGCGCGGCGTCCTTCGTGCAGCAGTTCGCCTGCATGTAGGTGCCGTCGGCAAGAATCACGCTTTGTGCATCTCCGAGGGTCGTCCACCCCGCTGGATGGTTCATCGATTTCCACTTATTAGTCTTTGGGTTGTAGATCGCTCCGAGCGTCGTCCACACGGGGCTGAAGAAGTTATATTCCCCGCCCATCACGATCACCCGCCCGTCGGGCAGAACCGCCGACGAATAATAGAGGGGAGAATATCCGGAAGGAAGTGAGGCCAGTTGCGACCAGGTGCCGTTGACGTAGTCTCCATTCGAGTCGGGAGTGAGTTTCCACCAGTCCTGTGCGCCCACGTCGTGGACCATGACGGTCCCATCGGTCAACAGAAGCGCGGTACTCGCCCCGAAATTCGGCTGATTGGTCAACGGCGTCCAGGTTTGAGCGCTGGCCAGGCTCAAACCGGCAAAGAGAACTACACAGGCCATCCAAAGCGTGCGTGACACTTTCATTGGTTTCCTCAAAATTGAATTTTCTGCGGTTTTCTCTCAGGAGAGAAGGGTCAGGGGGCTTACGGGAACCCGAGCCGCGATGGCGGAGTGTAGCATTGAACACCCGGCCAAAACAGGAAAACCGGACTCCAGCCAGAAAATTCAAGAGGGAAACACTACTACGTGAAATAGTTTGCACTTCTTGTCGAACCATTTCTCCCGCGGCGGGTAATCGTTGCGCGATGAGGGCGGCAATCAGCGCGGAGCCTGGTTCTGGGTGCTCTTCGTGGTCCTATGGATCGCAAGTATCCCGTCGATCAAAGGAGCCGGTCAAAGTGCCGAGGCGGGAGGAGATGTGGAAGGGCGCTGGACGTGGGTACGGGTGATGCGGTCATGCCAGCACAGGCCATCCTCGTCGAGGAAACTCCAGAGAAAACCGAGTCCGAGAGAAAGAGCCGAGAGAAAAGACGCCAGCACGCGCCAGCGCCGCAGGCGCCGGGGCAGCGGAGAACCGTCGAACTTGACCAGCCGCAAGCGCGCCGCCCGCAGCCCGGGAGTCGTGCCCGTGTAAACGATAAAAAGAAACACGTACGCAGCCCACAGCAGAGCCGCGACCACGGCCAGGCCGCCGGCAACCAGGGGAAGGGGCGCACGCTCCGGATTGATCCGCACAAAAATCGCCCCGAAGATGGTAAGCGCGGCCATCAGGATGAGCGCATCCACCAGTCCCGCCAGCATTCGCAAGGTGAGAGAAGCGGAAGGAAGGGGAATATCCTCACGCATCCGTCTTCGGGATTCCCTTTCGGGGGCAGCTTCAATCAGGATTCCGCCCATCGCGGGAGGAAGCGGCACGGTCTCGGGGGCTTCTACGATTCGCGGGCGGTCGAGCATCGGTTCCGCCAGTTCATCCGCCTGGAAAACAGGAATCGCCGCCGAGCGAGGGAATTCGATGACCTTGGCGGACCACTCCCGTTCCTCTTTCTCAGGGGCCGTTTCAGCATCTTCCGCTCGTGACTCGAAGAAGCGCGCCGGCTCCGGCGCCGGGGTATCGTCCCATCGAAGAGCCACATTTTGTCCGGTGCGCACGTGGGCCACTGGGGCGACGGGCCCGGACGGAGGCGGCCCGGCATGGGCCGGTCTCTCCGCGGACGCTGACCGTAACCCGGCCTCGGACCAGTCAAACGGAAGGCGCAACGAAGGATACCGGGGAGCGCGCGGTTTGCGGCGCAAGCGATACCGCTGCAGGCGGGCCGCGACTTCCCGCCGCCAGTATTCGGCATTGGGTTCCGCGCCCCCCGCTTCGGCGGCAATGCAGACAGGCATCTCCGCCGCTGGAATTTCGCGGGACGGGGGCGCTTCCGCGGCGGAATCTCCGCTACTGAGACAGTCCATCAATCCGGTCTCGAAGAATGCCAGCAGCCAGAGCCAGGCCAGGCACAAACGGCGGGGACCATGAAGCCGCGCAGCTTTGCTTCCCGTGCCAGCCGCGTGCTAAGGTCGAACGAGTTCCCCTTGGCAACTGGCCGGCGGAGCGCATGTGCGCTTGCAATGATCTTCCGCACTCGAATCCTTATCACGGCCGTGTGGGTTTGTCATCTGCTTCTCGCTCCCGGCCTAGTAACCAGCCAGACCCCGCCCCCGCAAACCCCTGTTTCTGCGCCTCTTCCCGCGGCACTCCCCGCGGCGCCCTCCAGTTCGGCGCAGGAAGAGGTAACGATTCAAGCCGTCCAGCAGGAGAAGGATGGGCCCCTGTTCAAGTTGCGTGGCCAGGCCGAAATTCACTACCGCTCCTACGTTCTCTACGCCGATGAAATCACCTACAACTCCGCCACCGGTGATACTGAACTCGAAGGCCACATGGTTCTGGATGGCGGCCCTTACGATGAGCACATCGAAGCCAGCCATGGCACCTACAACGTCCGCAGCCAGGTGGGGAAGTTCTACAGCGTAGTGGGCACCGCCGGGTTCCGCCTCCGCAAGTCCCGCTACGTGCTCACCACCTCCAACCCGTTTGCCTTTACCGGCAAGATTGTCGAGAAGAACGGGCCCGACCATTACCTGGTGCGGCAGGGCACCGTGACCACTTGCGAGTTGCCCCATCCCAAATGGCAATTCAATGCTGGCCGCATCACCGTCGATGTCGACAGTACGGCGAAGATCTACAACAGCAATTTCCGGATCATGGGCGTGCCGGTGATCTATTTCCCCTACGTCACCCACCCGGTGCAGCGGCAGGAACGCCAATCCGGCCTGCTGATTCCCAGTTTCGGCAATTCCTCCCGCAAGGGGCTGATCGCGGGCGAATCAGTGTATTGGGCGATGAACCGCAGCATGGATGCCACGCTGGGCGCGGAATACTACTCTCTCCGCGGATGGTCGCAGCGTGCCGAGTTCCGCGCTCGTCCCAGCGACACGTCCTATGTGGACTTTGCCTACTTCGGCGTGCTCGACCGGGGCATCGGATCCCCGCCCCAGAAGCAGGGTGGCGAAGATGCCCGCCTGAACGCGGAGGGCAGTTTCGGGCATTTCCGCGGCGTCGCGAACGTCGACTACCTGAGTTCGTTCGTGTTTCGCCTTGCCTTCGAAGAGGTTTACAGCCAGGCCGTGGATTCGGAAGTGCGGTCGCAGATCTTTCTTTCCAACACGACCAACGGCTTTAACTACGACGTGCTGGCCGAGCGCTACCAGAACTTCGAAATCTGCAATGTGGGCGACTGCCCCACGCTCCAGCAGACGGAGCTGATCCGAATCCTGCACACCCCGAGCTTCTACTTCTCCGGAGTGGAACGCAGGCTGGGCGGCACTCCTTTGTTCTGGTCGTTTGATAGCGCGATCGAAGGTTTGCAACGCCGCGATGAGCGGGGCGAACTTGGATTTCGTACCGCGCCCCTGGTGGGTAGATTCGATTTTGCGCCCTCGCTTTCGCTGCCCCTGCAGTGGCGGGGATGGTCCATTCGCCCTGAGTTGACGGTACGCGACACCTTCTATACCCAACGCTTTGACGCGCAACTGGCGGCCGATACGGGAAAGGCCGAAGACGATGCCATCAACCGCAAAGCGCTGGAAGCCGGGATTGAGCTGCGTCCGCCCGCGTTATCGCGCGTTTTCGAACATCCCTGGCTCGGCCGCAAGTGGAAGCACGTGATCGAGCCGCGGATTCGATATCACTACGTGAAGGGCGTCAATAATTTCGCTGACATCCTGCGTTTCGATTCCCGCGACTTGCTCACCAACACCAACGAAGTCGAGTACGCGCTGGTGAACCGGATCTACGCCAAGCGAGTCGACCCCGATGCGCAGGACTGCGATCAGACTGCAATGGCCTCCTTGGCGATTGGAGGCGCTCCTCAATCCAGTGCCGTTCCCTGGGAGACGCCCAATCAGGATTCGAAAGTCTGCGCTTCCGGACCGCGCGAGATTGTGAATTGGGAAGTGGCGCAGAAATACTTCTTCGATCCCACTTTCGGACACGCCCTGGTGCCGGGCATGCGAAATGTCTTTGCCAGCACCGCCGACTTTACCGGAATCGCGTTCCTGAGCGATCAGCGCCGCTATTCGCCCATTATCTCCCGGCTCCGGGTCGAAACCAGCCTTCGCACCAATACCGAGTGGGACCTGGATTATGACCTCAAGAAAGGCCGGGTCAACGCCAGCACCTTGCTGATGAATTATCACTACGGGCCATTTACATTCGGCGCGGGAGACGCTTTCCTGCGTATTACCGATCTTGCGCTGGGCGGCCAGCCCGTGCCGGGAGCGACCGATTTTCACCAGTTCCGCATTTTGTTCGGCTATGGCGAACTGCAGAAGCGCGGACCCAGCTTCGCCACCAGTTTAGGTTTCGACGCGAACCAGGGCTTCCTGCAATACTCGTCCGTCCAGACCACCTATAACTGGGATTGCTGCGGCCTGAGTGTCGAGTACCGCCGCTTCGCACTCGGGTCCGTGCGCAACGAAAATCAGTTCCGCTTCGCGTTTTCGCTAGCCAATGTTGGGGCCTTCGGCAACCTTAAACGGCACGACCGGCTGTACTAGAACTCGCACCAGCAATTTCACGCTCCGCTCGTCTTTTCACTACAATGCAAGACATGGATATTGCAGTATCGGCGGCCCAGAAGGACGTCCAGTTGCGCCGGCTTTTGGCGGACGGCGGCCGCCTGCTCGTGGCCTACTCCGGCGGCATCGATTCCGCCTTTCTCGCCTGGACGGCCCACCAGGTCCTCGGCGATCGGATGCTTGCCGTGATCGCGGATTCCCCCAGCCTGGCGCGCACCCACCTGGAAGACGCCCTCGCCTTCGCCCGCGAAAACGCAATTCCCGTGGAGATTCTGAGAACTCAGGAACTGGAGAATCCTGACTACATCCGCAACGATTCCATGCGCTGTTTCCACTGCAAGGACGAGCTCTTCACCGTCCTCGAGCAATACCGCATGGCCCACGGCTTCGACCGCGTCGCCTACGGAGTGAATGTTGACGACCAGGGCGACTTCCGCCCCGGGCAGCAAGCCGCGCTCCAGCATCAGGTTTCGGCACCGTTGCTCGAAGCTGGACTGACCAAAGCTGAGATTCGCGAACTGGCGCGGCAGGCCGGTCTGCGGGTGTGGGACAAGCCTGCGTCGGCATGCTTGTCGTCGCGCATCGAGTATGGGCGCCCGGTTACGCCCGAAGCGCTTAGCGTGGTGGAGCGCGGGGAGGATGCCCTGCGTGCCTTGGGTTTTCGCCAGTTCCGCGTCCGCCATCACGGCGAAATCGTGCGCATCGAAATTGCCCGCGAGGAACTTCACCGCGCCTTGACCGCCGAGATGGCCCGCGAGTTTACCCACATCTTCAAAGCACTGGGCTTTCAATTTGTGACCCTCGACCTGGAAGGCTTCCGCTCGGGATCCATGAACTCGTTGCTGCCGGTGGAAGAACTAAACCGGCGTCCGGCTTGAACACGGATGAGCCGCCTCGAAGCTCGCAGCCTGTCTCCCCGTGAGATAATCAATCGATTCCTCATGTTGAGGCGATTCCTAGTGAGCTTTATCCGGCGCGCTTGTCTTTTTTTTCTGCTGATCTGTCTCGGTTGTGCTGCCCAATCCCCTCCCCCGGATATCGTCCGGTTGGTGGAGAAGCATGTGCGCGCGGCGTACTCCGTTCCCGGCGATGTGAAGGTCAATGTGGGTCCGCTCCACTCGAGCGAATTCCCGAATTATGATGCGCTGACCATCACGTTCGACAATGGCGAGAAAAAGCAGGACTTCGAATTTCTCCTCTCCAACGACCACAAGACCCTGCTGCGCACCACACGCCTGGATTTGACCAAGGATCCCTATGCCGAGGTGATGAAGAAGATCGACGTCGCCGGCCGTCCCACCCGCGGCAACAAGAGCGCCAAGGTGATTGCCGTCAACTACGACGATTTCGAGTGTCCTTATTGCTCGAAAATGCACCAGCAACTGTTCCCGGCACTGTTCAGCGAGTACGGCGACCGGGTGCTGTTCATTTACAAGGATTACCCGCTGGAAGAAATCCACCCCTGGGCAATCCATGCGGCAGTGGACGCGAACTGCCTGGCGGCGCAGAATAACGACGCGTACTGGGACTTTGCCGACTACGTGCACGCCAATCAGAGGGACGTCAACAAAGAGAAGACCCGCGAAGCCCAATACGCAGCGCTCGATAAAGTCGCCACGCTGCAAGGCGAGAGGCATGCTCTCGATGGGACGAAACTGCAGGCCTGTCTCAAAGCCCAGGATGACAAAGCTGTGCGGGCTTCGATGAAGGAAGGGGACAAAGTGGGGGTCAGCGCGACTCCCGCCATGTTCGTGAACGGTGCGAAAGTAGACGGAGCATTGCCCATCGAAGAATTGCGGCCTATCTTCGATCGCGCACTGCTGGATGCCGGTGTCGCGGTTCCGGAACACAAGCCCGCGCCGGTGGACGCAAAGAGTCCGCCGGAGAAGCCTACGAAGTAAGCTGTCCAGCTTTCAGTTCCCCGCACTCAGCCAAGTACGATTTACCTGACGGCTGATGGCTGACGACTGATGGCCAATTGTGGAGGAAAATTTGAAACGACAGGTCCTCATCAGCGCATCCGCGCTGGCCATACTCTGCTTCTTCTTGTTGTCGGTTGGGTGTAACCGCGACGGCGGTGGCGGCGATGTGATGGCGTCGGTGAACGGGCGCAAGATCTACCGCAGCGAAGTGGACAAGTACTACGCCAACCAGACCGCCGGTTCCGAGCAGCAACCGGTCGGCGAACAGGCCGTCAGTCTCCGGATCAGCATTCTCGATACCCTGATCGAGACGGAGATCCTGATGCGCCGGGCCGAAAAACTGGGGCTGCTGGCCACCGACGAAGAAGTGGACCGCAAGCTGAACGAGATCAAGTCGCCCTATACCGCCGAGGAATTTAACAAGCGCCTGCAAGACAAGAAAATCTCCGTCGACGATTTCAAGCGCGACCTGCGGCGCTCCCTGACCCGCGACAAGGTGTTGAACAAGGAAATTACCTCCCGCATCAACATCACCGACCAGGACGTGTCCGACTACTACCAGGCCCACAAGGCGGAATTCAATCTGATCGAGCCGCAGTATCACCTGGCCAAGATCATGGTGTCGGGACTGCCCAATCCGCAGGTGCACAACCTTCAAAACAGCAAGGCGCAGAACGATGCCGAGGCGCACAAGAAAATCCAGATGATTTCGAACCGCCTCGACAGCGGCGACGACTTCGCCACCCTCTCCATGAACTATTCGGAAGACCCCGAGACCGCGAACAATGGAGGCGACCTGGGCCTGGCGCCGGAATCCGCGCTGAAGAATGCCGACCCGGCCACCCGCGAGGCGGTGATGAAGTTGAAGCCCGGCCAGTACACCCCGGTGATTCCGCTGCTCAACCCCGCGAACCACCAGGCGTATGGCTACATGATTGTGAAGCTGATTTCCAAAGAACCGTCGGGCCAGCGCGACCAGAAAGATCCGCGCGTGCAGCAAGCCATCCGGCAGCAGTTGCGCGACCGGCGCGAGCAGTTACTGAAAGCCGCGTACTACGAAACCCTGCGCGATGACGCCAAAGTCCAGAATTACTACGCGGAAGAAGTGCTGAAGAACGCGGGCGCGGCGAAGTAGGACGCGGTGATTGTGAACAAGTCCACGGTTTTGGGCCGATGTACGCCAGTTCTTTACCACGGGGGACACGGAGGAACACGGGGGAATCGAAAAGTGAATGGTTTACCCCGTGTTCCTCTGTGCCCTCCGCGGTAAAAGGTTTTGACTTTACCTCGTAGGAACCCGCCCTACCCTTCCAGCTTCTTCGTCACGACCTCATTCACCAACTGCGGGTTCGCCTGTCCCTTGGACGCTTTCATAACCTGCCCCACGAAGAACCCGATCATCGTTTTCTTCCCTGCTCGATACTGCTCGACTTGCTTGGGATTGGCCGCAATGATCTCATCGGCCATTTTTTCGAGAGCGGACGTATCGCGCGATTGCTCCGGCCGTCCTTCTTCTTCGTACACCACAGGGAAATCTTTGCCCCGTTCGAAGCTGAGGTCGTACAGGTCTTTCAGCATTTTCCCCGAGATCGCGCCCGACTCGACCAGATCGGCCGACGCTGCCACGCCCGCCATCGTGATCGGCGACTGCTCGATTTCGAGTCCCCGGGCCTTCAGCCGTCCCAACAATTCACTCTGCACCAGGTTGGCGACGCGCTTGGGATTCCTGGCGGCCTGCGCTGCCGACTCGAACTGATCGGCAAAAGAGCGGGTGCGAGTCAGCGCCTGGGCATCGCCCGCGGTGATGCCGTAGTCGTTCATCATGCGATGGCGGCGAGCCTCAGGCAGTTCCGGCAGCGTTACGCGAATCTCGGCCTGCCATTTTTCATCGACCACCAGCGGCAGCAGATCCGGTTCGGGGAAGTAGCGATAGTCGTGCGCCTGCTCCTTGGACCGCATGCCGTAGGTCTTGCCTTCGTTCGCGTTATAGAGACGCGTTTCCTGCATGATCCGGCCGCCCGACTCGACCACGCCGATGTGGCGCTCGATTTCGTACTCCAGTGCTGCCCGGATAAAGCGGAACGAATTGACGTTCTTGACCTCGGTCTTGGTGCCGAATTCCTTCTGCCCGCGCGGCCGCACGCTGATATTCGCATCGCAGCGTAGCGAGCCTTCTTCCATATTGCAGTCGCTCACGCCCGTGTACAGGATGATCTCCTTCAGGCGCGTGAGGTATTCGTACGCCTCGTCGGGCGAGCGCATGTCGGGTTCGCTGACGATCTCGGCCAGGGGCACGCCGGTGCGATTCAGGTCGATCGCGGTTTTTTCGGAGGCGTCGGGAAAGCCCTCATGCAGGCTCTTGCCCGCGTCTTCCTCCAGGTGCAGGCGCGTGATGCCGATCTTCTTCACGCCGCCGTTGTGAGGAATCTCGATGAACCCGTGTTCGGCCAGCGGCTTGTCGTACTGCGAGATCTGGTAGCCCTTGGGCAAGTCGGGATAAAAGTAATTCTTGCGGGCAAAGATGGAAGTTTCGTCAACGCGGCAGTTGAGCGCCATCGAGGCCAGCACCGCGAACTCAACCGCCTTGCGGTTCAAGACCGGCAGCGCGCCGGGAAGCCCCAGGCAGACCGGGCAGACGTTGGTATTCGGCGGATCGCCAAAGCGAGTGGAACACGAACAGAAGATCTTCGAGGCCGTCAGGAGTTGGACGTGAACTTCCAGCCCAATGACGGGTTCGTATTTCGCGAGGACATCCGCAGAAATGGCGGGCGTGGCGGCCATAGAGGGAAATTATAGACGGTGGGGAAGGTCGTCTGCATAGGTGGTGAAATCGCTGATTCCAACAATTACAGCCCCGTTGCGTCTCCGCGCGGCGCGATTAGCCAACAACTCCCGCCGCAAAATGCTGCCACAGCGGCGTGCGGCTCGCGAAATATGCCACATACATAGAGGCAAGCACCACCGTCACACCGATTCCGAACGCTGGATGCAATTTGCGGTTTCTAAGGGTGTCGGTCAAGACTATGGCGAGCACGAGCGTCGCCCATATGCTCAAAAACGCAATATTGCT
>Ga0302272_1001483_pt1 | contig 10538 bp, 10 predicted proteins | sample III_Bog_N1_2_FD_198772 | JGI IMG/M metagenome (GOLD analysis project Ga0302272, IMG submission 198772) | Peat permafrost microbial communities from Stordalen Mire near Abisko, Sweden - III_Bog_N1_2 | ecosystem: Environmental > Terrestrial > Soil > Wetlands > Peat | place: Sweden: Abisko...
ATGAGCGTTTTATCCCCTGCAATATGGCCAAAAGAGTCATTGATCTGTTTGAAATCATCGGCATCGAACATTACAAGGTGCATGTCCATATCAGACTCTTTTCCAAAACTGAGCAACTCTTCTAAATCTTTAACCAAAACTCTTCGATTGTGAGCTTTTGTCAGCGGATCGATGTTCGATTCACGCTCCAATCGCTCGACTTCAAGCTTGAGTTTGACAATAGTTTCATCTGCTGATTGGAGTTCTTGAAAAATTTTATCTTGAAAGTGATCAAATGCTTGGAGAATTTGATGGGTGTCGACACTCTCATACTCTTTTTTGATGGTGTCAATGTTAATGGCAGTCTCATCAGAGATAGTTCTAAGATTATCGTTGGATTTAACAAACTCTTCCAACCCTTTTTTCATCAAACCAAAGCAATTTTCACTTAATAACTCTTCTTGTTGTGCATTGGAAAAAAGGTAACTGTGTTTTTTAGAAAGATCCAAGATTTCAGCATCGGCATGCTTTTGCATGGTTTCGACAAAAGTATCATGATAATATTTAGGATAAGGAGGAATGTTTAAATCTTTAAGTTTTGCAAAACTCTCTTCTGCAAGCTGAAAAACTATTTCTGCGATATGATTACCATTGTTCATGTCCATAGGAGCCTTTTACCCATTATTTTAGATTTTTTAGTGCTTTAGTATAGCTTGAATTAGCTGTAATATTAGTAAAATTCTCTTTAGATACCCATATTATTCAGTAGCTCTTGAGGTTGTGTGGAGTAGCGAATAGCATCTTCTTTGGTAATCAAGTTAGCTTTTAGATATTTCATCATCGTCTGTGTTTGGGTTACCATACCTGTTTTTTGTTGATTGAGTTGCATTTGAGAGTAGATTTGATGAATCTTGTTTTCCCGAACAAGATTGGCAATAGCGGCATTATTAATCATAATCTCATGAATCGCAACCCTGCCTCCTCCTACTTTTGGAAGAAGACTTTGAGACACAATGGCATGAAGAGATGTCGCCAACATATTACGAACTTGTACTTGTTCAGGGCCATCAAAGCTATCAACAATTCTATTGATGGTTTGAACAGCTGAATTGGTATGTAATGTTCCTAAAACCAAGTGACCTGTCTCCGCAGCAGTAATTGCAGTACTAATGGTCTCTTGATCTCTCATCTCCCCCACGAGGATAATATCAGGATCTTGGCGGAGTGAAAATTTAAGCGCTCTTGCAAAACTTTTGGTATCTTCTCCCACATTTCGGTGTGAAAAAAGGCATTTTTTATTGGTGTGAATAAACTCGACTGGATCTTCAATCGTAATGATATGGCGGTGTTCAAAAAGGTTTATCTCATTTAAAAGAGCTGCCAGTGTGGTTGATTTACCACTTCCCGTAGGTCCCGTGACGAGGATAAGTCCTTTTTCTCGTTTAATCAGGTCTTTAAACACGGTTGGTGTATTGAGCTCATCAAGGGAAGGGATCTCAATAGGAATAATCCTAAAAGCTGCTGCTAAATCACCGTTAATGGTATAGTAGTAGTTCGCACGAAAACGACCAATATCAGGAAACATAATCGCAAAATCGAGCTCTTTTTCTTCTTCAAGTTTCTTTTTTTGTTTATCGGTGATAAGTGTATAACAGAGTTCTTCAATCACCGTGCCACTCAGGTGTTCCATATCTAAAGGAACCAATTTGCCATCAATTCTAATTTGAGGTTCACTCCGACCTACTAAGTGTAGATCGGACGCTTTATACGCCACAACGTTTTTTAATAATGCTTTAATATTGAGTGAACTCATGAGATTTTCTCCTTAAATGAGGGCTTATTCGATAATTTTTGGAACGACAAAAAAGCCATTTTCACTTTGGGGTGCATGGGCTAAAATAGTTTTAATAATCTCAGTATTCACATGAGGGACGTCTTCGCGAAAAGGTGTTCCACCTGCTACGGTTGTAAAGGTCGCTTCTTCGCCTTCAAGGTTGAGTTCACTTAGGTTTTCAACAAAGGAGACAATTTCACTCAGTTGGTTAATAACACCTTCTCTTTTTTCATCGCTGATTTTTAGGGAGGAGAGTCTTTCTAACTTTTGGAGCAGTTCATTATCAATTTTCATTGTCTAAAATCCTTAAATCTTTTTAAAAATTGATTATAGCAAATTCTCTTTTGCTGCTGACTGAAATGGTAGGAGAGTTCTATTAGTCCCTTTTTATATTTCTTGTGATAAACTTTGCCATGTTTTTTTAAAATTGCTTATTAAGGATAGTGTTTGGGACTTCAAGAGAATATTAAAGCGGTTAAAGACGAGATCAGTACCGAAGAGCAATTTTTAGAAGGTATGATTAAGAGTGAGCGTTTTTTTAATCGTAATAAAAAATATATCATCGCAGCATTAGTGCTTTTAGTCGTTGCTGCTGGTGGATATGCTATCAAGGATGTTATGGCAGAAGCACGTTTAAAAGCTTCGAATGTAGCGTATCAAGCGCTTCTTAATGATGCCAATAATACGGCTGCCCGTGAAACACTCCAAGCGAAAAATCCAAAGCTTTACACAATGTATCTCTTTGAATCAGCTCTCGCAAAAGGGGATGTTGAAGCACTTAAAACGGTTTCCCTTTCAAAAGAAGATCCTATCTTAGCAGACCTCGCAACCTATCAGCTCTCACAGCTTGATGAAAATGCAACGGCAAAAGGAGAGCTCCTCTCTGGAATGGTATTGCTTCAAGAGGGTTATGAGCTGCTCAAAGCGAAAAAAATAGAAGAGGCGAGGTTGAAATTTGCTCAAATTGATGCAAATTCTCCACTTAAACAGATTGCAAAAAATCTAGAACACTATCAAGGTTTAAAATAATGAGATACGCAAAAATTGTTCTTTCACTTTTGGCTTTACTATTGGTTGTCAGCGGCTGTGGCACAAAACGTCAATATTTTGAACCAGAATCTCTCGCGGGCAAAGTAAGTTATGATGGCTCATTGCCAGGTTCCATTGTGGATGCAGTCAGAGATGGTGCCACATTGTCAAATGGACAAGTGATTACCCAAAAAGGGCTCTCTTCAATTATATTACCTGAAGGGTTTGTTTACCTTGGCGAAGATCAAGGACGTTATGTTGCAGCATCAAAATGCGGTGCTTTACAAGTTGTTGATGCTAACAAAAAAGTGCTTTTTAGTAAAGAATGCAGTGTCTCTGTTGCTTCTGCTTCATTGAAAAACAACATTCTTGCTCTTGTTTTAGGTTCCAATGAGCTTGTGCTCATTGATATGAATGATGGCAAAGATTTGATGCATCTTAAACAAGATAATGTCTATGTCCTTGACTCTCGTATTGCTGCGCCTTATTTCTTAGGTGACTTAATTGTTTTCCCAACATTGGATGGTAAATTGGTGATTGTGGATGCGCAAAGTAAAAAACCAATTCGTGATGTTGTAGTAAGCAATGAAAAGTTCTTTGGCAATGTCATCTACCTTCAAGTCCTCAATGATCGCTTGGTGGCTGCAACAAAAAGTAAAGTGGTCTCCATCAGTCCAAAATCTATCAGCTTCTTAGAGAAAGAAGTGAAAGATGTGATTGTTCTTGATAATCGTATTTATGTCTTTACCAAAGATGGACGTGTTATTTTAACGGATGCGGATCTTAGAGTGCTTAAAGAGCGTAAATTTCCATTCGCAACGTTTGCTGGAACGATTCATGGTGATTATATCTACATGATTGAAAAAGGTGGTTATGTCATAGCAACCGATATCGATCTTATTTCAACCAATGTGTATAAACTTCCTGATGAAATTGAAAGCCATATCTTTACAACCGGTGATGAGCTTTATTATAAAGATCATTTCTTTAAACTTAATCGTAAAAAATAGGACTTAGGTTGTGTTACCATCATGAAAGAGATGTTAGAGCGTATTTGTCATAAACAGATCGTCTTTACATCTCTGGAGATGGTGGATCCCAAAGTACTCCATACTCGCAAGAAACTCACTATTTTTAGCGGAGTAGATCGAAATTCATTTTATCATCTCATTTTTCGCATTGAACAAAAGAGTCGATTTTTACGCAAACATGTGGAAGAAATCGGTGAACTTTACAATGCTTTAGCGTTACATGTAAACCATAACTATAAATATAAACATCTGCTTTTAAATGCACCTCTGTGCTCGAAAGCAGCACTACTTCTTGAAGAACAAGGTTGGAAAGTTCATAATGATTTTATGTGATATTGGAAATTCAAATGCCGATTTTTACCAAGATGGTAAAGTCTGGACACTTTCTCATAAGCAATTTAAAGAGTTCTTACCCAAAGAGAGTGTTTATTACATTTGTGTGAATGATATACTCAAGAGTTGGTTGCAAGGCAGAAATCATTTTATTGATCTGGAACCTTATTTTGAGTTTGACACCATCTATCAAGGGATGGGCATTGACCGTATTGCTGCGTGTTGCACGATTCAAGATGGCATGATTGTGGATGCTGGTAGTGCGATAACCGTAGACATTATGTCTGGAGGAATGCACTTGGGAGGGTTTATACTTCCAGGGCTTAGTGCGTATGAAAAGTCTTATGCTTCGATTTCGTCACGTCTTAATTTACCCATAAATCCTAGCATAGCACTGGATGCTTTACCTCAAAAAACAAATGATGCAATCTCGTATGGTGTTATAAAGTCCATTATTATGCTTTTAGAAGTTACATGTAAAGATAAACGCATCTTCTTTTTAGGCGGAGATGGCAAATTTTTCTCTAAATTTTTCACCAACGCGATTTTTGATCGAACACTTATTTTTAGAGGGATGCTTAAAACCATTAAAGAAGCACAATTAGAATAGACTTCTAAAAGAGGTTTTCTGATTTGCTAGAGTCAAGCTTTGGCTGCCTAAAAACAGTGATAAAAGTAGCAAAAATAATAAAGGGAAGAAAATGTTAACAGTAGCATTGCCAAAAGGTAGAATTGCAGAAGAGACGTTGGAGATTTTTGAAAAAATCTTTGGAACATCTTTTCGTTTTGATGATCGTAAATTAATTTTGGAAGCCGATGGGTTTCGATTTTTATTGGTGAGAAATCAAGATGTTCCTGCCTATGTTTTGCACCAATCAGCAGATATTGGTGTTGTGGGCTTGGATGTATTAGAAGAAAAAGATGAAGATCTCCTTCGCTTGCTTGATCTTGGCATTGGTAAGTGTAAAGTATGTGTTGGGATTCAAGAGGGTAAAGAGATCGATTACAGCGCTCCTGAGCTTAAAGTAGCGACTAAAATGACCAATATTGCTCAAAAATATTTTTCTAAAAAAGCGATGCCTGTCAATATCATCAAACTCTATGGTTCTATTGAATTAGCCCCTCTGGTTGGTCTTTCTGATGTCATTGTGGATATTGTCGAAACAGGCAGTACCATGAAACAAAATGGGCTTAAAGTGGTAGAGACTATTTTGGATTCTTCAGCCTATTTAATTGCTAATAAAAACAGTTTTATTGAGAAAAAAGAGGAAATCACCTCATTGTATTACAAAATAAACGAAGTGATTCATTCACGTTGCTAATCGTTCAGATTAGCAACTTTAGCTATTTTACTGCTTAAATCATGCTCCCGAATCGGCTTCACTAAAAAATCAAAAGCACCATGATCAAACGCTTCGTGCTTTCGTGTTTCATCGGTTGTTAAAACAATGACCGGAAGATTCTTGAATTCACTCATAGATTGGATATGGGTCAAGAACTCAATGCCATCCATGACGGGCATTTTAATATCAAGCAATACCAATTCAATATCCCCTTGTGTTTTTAACAAATTGAGAGCATCCAGTCCATTGGTTGCTTCAAGGATAATCCCCGCATTAGGGTTCTTACGTAACATGGAACTAATCAATTTTAAGTTGATAAAATCATCATCGACGGCTAGAATTTTTAATTGTTTTTCCATGGTTGCGCCTTTTTATTTAAACTTATGAATCAGGGTCTCTAGCTCTTGCTTACTAATTTGATTTGGTAAAATAGCATCAAAGGCAACGGTGTTGTCTAGATTTTTATCCTTAGGATCTACAAACATAATCGTATTGATTTTTCCTGCTTGTTGGAGTTTGGTGATTGACTCAATCCACGCTAAAAACGTTTGCGTATCTTCTAGGAGCATTTCTTTATCAAAGAGTACAATTTTGCAGTGTTTGGATTCTATCTTTTGCTTGAAATCTTTGTAGGAGCTTGCAGCTTCAACGTGGTCACACATTTTGCTTAAAACACTTGTGAAAATTTTTGTCTCAATAGGACTCTTTTTCAACACAAGGACGTCCACATGTTCCAGTGTAGGTGCGCTAATCGTCATCGTATTTTCTAAAGGCTCAATGCTGACATTTGGTGTACTGTTCTCTTCATGATTAACCGGCACGTTAACAGGGTGCTCTTCCACTTGGGATTTGATCGTTGGTGCCGTTTCTACAACGTCTTCTTGCGCCGTATAATCAATCTTGTCTTGAATAAAGAGGTTGAGGATACTGATGATGCTCTCTTTTTTGATCGGTTTGGTGATGTACTCATCCAACCCTTCTTTCATAAAGCGTTCACGATCTCCTTTGAGGGCATTTGCTGTAATGGCAACAATAGGAACATGCGGTTGATGATTTTTTTCTTCGTATTCCAAAATTTTATGCGTTGCTTCAATACCATCCATAACAGGCATAGCAATATCCATAAAGACCATATCAAAACTTTCGTTTTGTCTATGCTCTAACGCTTGAAGTCCATTAGGTACGATCGTGATACTAAGACCCAAATCTTCTAAGGTTCTACGAATCAATTTTTGATTAATTTCATTGTCTTCGGCGACTAAGACACGGGCTTGAAATTTTTTGCCAAACGTTGCTTTTTGAACAGGTTGAGGCTCAATACGATCCTCTTTCGCTGGTAAAAATTCACGTTTTGATTCTAATGATTTGACCAATTTTGAAACATTGATAGGTTCATACATCGGGGTGATATATTTGGTATTGTATTCGTTGTACTTGGATTGTTGTGAAGATTTAAAGATCAAGATGATTGGTAATTTGATCTTTTTGTACTCTTCAAGTTCTTCTTTGGTCAGGTTGTTGTAATCGGCAATGATAATGTTGCTACCTGCTTTAAAAATGAGATTCTTAAGCGCAGGAAAATCCGTGTAATATTTGGCATGCGCTCCAAAATAGGTGAAGTAATCATACATAAACTCTGTATGTGCTTTGGCACTGTTTAAAGGTGCATAAATAGCACAATTAAAGTCACTAAAATGATCTTTATAATCCGTGCCACTTGCCGTTGATTCGATAAGATCCAGTACAAAGAAGAAGCGACTTCCTTTACCCTCTTCACTTTCAACTTCTAAGCGACTTTCCATAAGCATAATGTATTTAGAAGAGATGGTCAGTCCAAGACCCGTTCCACCAAATTTACGAGTGATAGTAGAGTCTGCTTGATTAAAGGCATCAAAGATACCCTCAATTTTATCGTTATGAATTCCAATGCCAGAGTCTTGGACACTAAAGAGTACACGCGCTTTATCCAGGGGTGCATTGTTTAATCGTTTGATTTCAACGGTAATTTGACCATTATTGGGTGTAAATTTCACGGCGTTACTCATGAGGTTAATCAAAACCTCTTTGATCTTAACGGCATCACCTTTGAGGTAATTGTGCAAACTTGGGTCAATATATAAGGAGAGTTGAATATTTTTCTCAGCCGCCTTCGGTCCGTAGACTTCAACAGCATTTTCGAATTCATCAATTGGGGAGAAGAGAATCTCATCAATTTCGATTTTATTACTTTCCACTTTAGAAAGATCTAAAATATTATTGATAATCGCCAAAAGGTTTTCAGAGCTTTTTTCAATAACATCTACAAATTCGCGCTTCTCTTCATCCAAATCAGAGTTTCTCAAGAGCTCTGTAAAGCCGATAATACCATTGAGCGGTGTTCGAATCTCGTGGCTCATATTGGCGAGGAAAATACTTTTTGCAGCACTCGCTTCTTCCGCATTTTGCTTCTCTTTGGCAATATTTTCAATCGCTTTATCGATAATCCCATAAGCGGTATTCATACCTTCTGCCGTATTAAAATCAACTTTTTGTTTGGTATCGGCAAGCTCTTCAACACGGGTAAAGATATTTTCAAGTCCTTGAACGTTTTTTCTAAATTGTGCGGAGAGTCCAAATCCTAAGAACATAAGCACAATGGAAATAATCCATGTGAACCCTGCTCCGATCAATTGTCCTATGTTTTGATTATCGTAGCTTTTCTCTTGTTCATTCAATGAAGCTTTAATGATTTGTGCAGATTTATCTAAGATGTCAATTTTTTTCGTTAAAAGGCCAAACCAAAGGGTTGGGTCAATCAAATACTCTCCCGTTTGTGCCGCTGCAATGAGTTCCGCTTTAACTTGCGTAATATCCTCTTCAAGTTTTACATTATCAGGAAGTTTATAGAGATTTTCAATTTGAGATCGTGTGGCTGTATCATTAATCGTGGTATGATCAAAAATATTGGTAATACTAGAAATAGTGATCCACACTTCAAGATCTTTGGGGCTAAAGGGGACATATTCACTTAAAATTTTAGAAACAAATCCACGCTCTTGACCTAAAGATTCGATATTTTTATACAGTGATACCAGAGAGTATGTAAGGTTTGAGATGTTTGAATTGGTGTTGATGGTACCAATTGTTTCAAGTTCTTTAAGAAGTTGGGTATTGATTTGGCTGTAGTAGTCAAAGAACATTTTTTTAAAATCAATGCTGAAGCTATCGACAGATTTACGCATCTCCACAATATTGGTAAGATACGTAATAATTTTTCCGATATTAGGAGTTACCTCATGAACTTTGTAAAAGTCATGAAACTCTTTAATGGATTTATTAACATTGGCCCGTTGATCTTGAAGCGCCTCTTTTGCGATGCTTCCTTGACTGGAAAGGTACGATGCGCTAAGACCACGCTCTTTAGCAAGTTCTATCGAAAGTGAGCTTAAAACTTTTGTACTCTCAATCTTATTTTTCAGTGTGAGTGTTGTATCAAATTGACCGTACGATAAAAAGAGAAAATAACTGGAGAAAATAAAAAGAATAAGTAATGGGTATTGGCTAATCAGTCGTAACGTATGCTGAGTCGTTAATTTCATGGTCGATGTCCTTTATATTAACTGTTTAAGTGTATGTTATAAGCAGAAGCAATCTCTTTACATGTAACACTCTCTTTGGCTCCCTGATTGAGGAGTAAAATAGCATCATCATGCTTCACTTTGTTTTTGAGATAGGCTTCGGCAAGGTAACATTTTGCCTTGATATTGCCTTTCATCACCGCTTGTTCTAAGTAGGGAATTGCAAGAGAAGCATTGGGTTCCATGCCTTCACCATACAGATACATTTTGCCAAGGTAAAAATAACCTTGGATAGCATTTTCTTTTTTAATCGAGAGCTCAAAAAGTTCTTTAGCATGGGCATAATTGCCCGCTTTATACGCTAGGGTTGCATCACGAAAATAATCGGCGAAGAGAGGTGTTAGTAGGAGAGAAATAATCAATAAAAAGATTTTCATAAAACATTCTCCTTGAACGCCTCAACTGCTTTTTTGAGTGCATTGAGGGTCTGTAAAATCTCATCTTTGGTATCAAAGGCTAAACTGGATTCGAGGTGCTCGAAGTGCTGAAAAAGCGATACAATATGCAAATGAAGGGCAACACTCTTAAGTGTTGTAATCTCTTCTTGCGCCTTGTTTCGATTATTGGCATTAATCGCCTCTTCAAGCAGTGGCATACTCGTATCCAGCGCTTGTGTGTACTCTTCAATAATTTGGGCTAAGGTGCTAATATCAAGCCCTAATTCTTCAGCGCATTCTGAGAGATCAAAGGTTTCATCAGCAGTGGAAAGCGTGATGCTTGGTTCAACTCTTAACTCTTCTACATGTAATGTCGGATCTTCTAGCAGATCTTCAACCTGATCATCCGGATACGCTTCTAAAGGAGCGACAAAATCAAGATCTTCAATCGTAATTTGATCAATGGAGTTGTATGCTTGTGGAGACTCTTCTAGGGTTGATTCAGGCTCTTTTGCCTCTGTGGGTGGTTCTTCTTCTAATATCGTATGGTCAAATTTGAGTTTAAAATCAAAGGTATCTTCCAATAATGGTGCAGATGCGCTGAGTTTAAAATCGTTCGTCTCTTCAGTTTCTGAAAGCGATATCATTGCCTCAGGGAGTGGGGCAGTATACTCTTCTTCAAACGTTGTTTTAAGAGAAGGCGTTGAGGACTCAAAATCGACATCGGAAGTAAACATTGAAGGAGAAATCTCTTCTGTAAAGGAGCTTTCGCTTGGAAGGGCGGTTGGTGACACTTCTTCAAAAACAGGAGGTTCAAAATTTTGAGATGGCATTGTCGTTGGAATAGGTAAATCATGTTTAAAAGAGGGTGCATTGCTGAGCTCTACGCTGTAAAAAAGGGATGTGCCATTGAGCTCTTTTTGAAGGAAAATTTCATTAATGATAAGGGAAGTTTCAACCTCTTTACCATTTTTGGTACGGATTAAAACACGTTT
>Ga0302272_1001487_pt1 | contig 10511 bp, 4 predicted proteins | sample III_Bog_N1_2_FD_198772 | JGI IMG/M metagenome (GOLD analysis project Ga0302272, IMG submission 198772) | Peat permafrost microbial communities from Stordalen Mire near Abisko, Sweden - III_Bog_N1_2 | ecosystem: Environmental > Terrestrial > Soil > Wetlands > Peat | place: Sweden: Abisko...
TGCGGCAACATGTATTTTACCACTACACGGTTACATCAGGAACTGGCAGGTGGTATCTTTACGGATGTCATCATCAATGAGGCTCATGATGCGCAGAACGAACATCCTTTCAAGGGAAATGTCGATCTGTCCAAGGTACAGAAGCTCATTGATGAAAACGGGGCTTCCAGTATTGCCTATATATGCCTGGCTGCCACGGTGAATATGGCCGGCGGACAACCTGTGAGCATGCAAAATGCCCGGGAACTCCATGCCCTCTGTAAGAAGTACGGGATCCGGATCTTCCTGGATGCTACGCGGGCTGTGGAAAATGCGTTTTTTATCCAGGAACGGGAAGAGGGATATGCCGATAAAACCCTGGCTCAGATATTGAAAGAGTTCTGCAGCTATTCGGATGGGGCAACAATGAGTGCCAAAAAAGATTCGTTGGCGAATATAGGCGGCTGGCTTGGATTAAACGATCACGGGTTGTTTGAGGAAGCCTGCAACCTGGTGGTGGTGTACGAAGGACTACAGACTTATGGAGGCATGGCCGGCCGGGATATGGAAGTGCTTTCCATTGGGATCAAAGAAAGTGTACAGGACGATTATATGCGTTCGCGTATCGGTCAGGTGCGTTACCTGGGTGATTTGTTACTCGATTGGGGTATTCCTATTACGCGCCCAATCGGTGGTCATGCAGTGTTCCTGGATGCCCAAAAGTTTTATCCCCACATTCCGCAGGAAGAGTTCCCGGCACAAACCCTTGCAGCCGACCTCTATCTTGAGTCGGGTGTACGTTCCATGGAACGTGGCATCGTAAGTGCCGGCAGGAAAAAGGAAACCGGAGAGAACTACCACCCATCCCTGGAGCTTACCCGGCTTACAATACCACGAAGGGTGTATACCCAGGCACATATGGATATTGTTGCCGAATCGGTAAAGAAGCTGTATGATGTGCGGGATCAAAAGAAAGGGCTGAAGATGATCTTTGAACCCCGGTACCTGCGGTTCTTCCAGGCAAGGTTTGAGCGATTGTAACTGAGCACATGCTATTGGGTTTGAAATCCAACCCGTTAACTGGGAGTGGAATTATAATCTGCCTATTGTAACGTTTTAAAACCTCCAGGGATCCATGCGATCGCTGGAGGCTTTATTTTATTATATAGTCGTATTCATTCAGATAAATTAGAATTATTTTTATAAATTCCTTGTATTGTTAAAAGTGTTTTGTAAATTTGCGGGGCGAAAAATGACTGATACATCAGATTTAGTAAGATTTTAAGGGTTGAATAAGGGGGGTGACAGAATCAGGAGATAACCAGTTATAGAATAACAACCCTTTTCTATCTGAACCAGCTTCTGGAATAACGGGTTATTGATATTCAACGGACAATTAAATTTACAAAATACCTTTTCAAACTATGCGTGGAATTTATGTGATTGTTTTTTTAATTGCCTGCAACCTGTCGGTATGGGGCCAATTGCCGGAACAGGCAACTGCAAAAGTGAGCTTAGACGTGGATACTTTCTATACCACTTACAGGATTGCTGACAAGTACCGTTGGCTCGAAGATATACATTCGACGGATACACGGGGATGGCTGACTGCCCAAAACAAGATGTGCAATAATTATTTATTGAAAGTCTCCGGTAAAACCAGTTCGTTTAATGCCATTGACACATATACCTATACGGAATATAATAATCCGACGAAAAAAGGGAATTACTATTTCACAAAAGCCTTCTACAATACCTATGGTACGTATGCTATTTTTTCGCAAACGAACCTGAGAGAAGATCCGCACATATTGGTTGATCCGGTATTTGTTTCGACAAAGGACCAGATACGGATCGGAGAATATTCTGTGTCAAAAGACTCAAAATTGATGGCATATCAGTTTAGCCGTAATGGGAGTGACTGGATGGAAGTCAAAGTGATCGATGTTCAAGACGGCATGAATCTGAAAGACCACCTGAAAGGAGTGAAATTTTCATCCCTTGAATGGCTGGGGAATGGTTTTTTCTATTCTACTTTCTCCAGGGACGAGCAGTTTGGAGAAACGCGTGGACAACGCGTGTTTTATCATACGATCGGTACGGAACAGCAGGATGATAAGCTGATCTTTGAAAAGAAAAGCAATGCAGATGCCTACTTCATCTACCTGACAACTTCGGATGAACGTTTTTTTATTCTCAAAGATGAGAACCAACAGACCGGGAAATCAAATGTTTTCTATATCGATTATAAATCGGAACAGCCCGAAATAAAACCCTTGCTGACAAACATAAGGTTTAATATCAATATCCTGGATAGCCATGATGGAAAATTTATAGCCACTACCCGAAAAAATTCCAACAACGGCAGCATCGTGGAGATTGACCCGTTGAATCCGTTGAAATGGAGAGAGATTGTCCCTGATTTTACTGAATCATTGTTGCAGAACGTAATTCCATTTCAAGATAAGATCGTAGCAGTCTACCAATCCAATCAACATCCGATATTAACGGTGTTTGATTATTCAGGGGCTGTGTTGTATAGCAAGCAATTCCCCGCGGCTACCTCGATCAGTGGGTTTAGCGGACAAAGCACGGATGAAGAATTGCTGTACAGTTTCAACTCATATACCATACCGCCCGTCGTATACAAGTTCAATATCAAAACCTTTCAGTCTGAGTTGACAAAGCAAACTGCCGTTACCTTTGACTGGAAAACAATCGAATATAAAGAGGTGGAATACATGAGCAAAGACAGTGTGATGGTTCCCATGGTACTTGTTTATTCGAAAGGGATCAAGTTGGATGGCACAAATCCTACTATCCTGGAAGCTTATGGAGGTTTTGGGATTGTAACGCAACCTTCCTTTGATTCGGGTATTGTTTATTTTATCAAACATGGGGGCATTTATGCTTTTGCCAATATTCGCGGAGGCGGGGATAAAGGGAAAGAATGGGCGAAGAAAGGACGGGGTATTTACAAGCAGAATTCCTTTGATGACTTTATTGCAGGGGCCGAATACCTGATAAAAAACAACTATACAAGCCCACAGAAATTAGCGTCAAAAGGTTCTTCGAACGGAGGACTGGTAGTGGCAGCCACTGCCATTCAACGCCCGGATTTATTCAAGGCTGTGGTTCCTGTTGTAGCGCCTTTGGATATGCTTCGATTTGAAAAGTTTACGGTAGGGCACTGGCATGTGGATGAGTATGGTTCGGTAACAGATAGCCTCGGATTTACTAAGCTGCTCAGTTATTCCCCGTATTTTAATATCAAGGAAGAAGTTAATTATCCATCGATGTTAGTGGTAACATCCGATCATGATGATCGCGTTCCTCCATTTCATTCCTACAAATTTGTTGCACGGTTGCAAAACAGAAGCGCCCAGAAAAATCCGGTTATTCTAAAAGTAGAAAAGAATGAGGGGCATAACGGGGCTTCTACCATTATTACTTCTGTAAAAAAAAAGGCTGATATCTATGGATTTATCATGTATGAATTAATGAAAGGGAAACCCTGAAAAGTATCGAGGAGGTATTCTGTTGAACGGAAGAAAGAATCTGCGTTTTTTTGCTGCAAAAGCAATAAAAAGTCGTATTTTTGAACCCTCGGATTCCTGTCTTTTCAGCCTAAAAACCACATGGTTTTTTAGAATGGAGTATGTGTGGGATATCCGCCAGGGTTTCCCTGTGCAAGGCTGTTTCTCAAGAATACCAACATGAAAATAAAATCATTGATAATGAAATCAAATACGTTCATCTCACTTAGGGTTTGTCTTGTCATGCCTGCTATTTCAATTCTTATTGCTTTGTTTGTGTTTTTAGTTACCCCTCCTCTGAATGCCCAGCTCAAACAAGATAACCCTGGTCAGGTAAAATTGCCTAATGGCTGGAGCCTGAGTCCTTCCGGGAAGCAGATTCCTGTAGGTGACCTGCCACTTAATATTGCTGTGAGCCCCGATCAAAAATATGCAGCAGTTACCAATAACGGTGAAAGCGAACAATCCATTCAACTTATCGACCTGCAAGAACAGAAACTGGTCGATACCTATGTCATAGGTAAATCGTGGCTAGGACTGGTATTTGGCGATAAGGGCAAAAGTCTCTATGCGTCAGGGGGGAATGATAACTTTATTGTCCGTTTCAAGGTAATGGATAACAAACTCATTTGTACCGACACATTTAAACTTGGTGTTCCGATGAAACAAAAAATCTCGGTTGCCGGGATTGCCCTTGATGAATCTGCAAAAAGGATCTATGCCGTTACAAAGGAAAATAATTCAATCTATATCATTGACCTGGTTACAAAAAAGATTTTAAAGAAGATGTCATTGGGTGGAGAGGGATATACCTGCATGCTGGCACCTGATAAAAAACATCTTTATTGCAGCTGCTGGGGTTGTGACAAGATTGTATGCATAAATACCAAAACGATGGAAATTGAAGGAACAATCCCTGTCGGGGATAACCCGAACGATATAGCCATTGATAGGAAAGGAAAAAGGCTTTATGTGGCTAATTCGAATGACAATTCAGTTTCGGTGATTGACCTGAAGATGGGAAAAGTCATTGAAACTTTAAATGCAGCACTCTACCCGACTACCTTGCCCGGCTCAACAACAAATAGTGTGGCGCTTAGTCGGGATGACCGTACGCTTTATATTTCAAATGCTGATAATAATTGCCTTGCCGTATTTGATGTTACAAAACCCGGACAAAGCATTAGCCTTGGGTTTATTCCTACAGGCTGGTATCCGAGTTGTGTAAGGATAGCCGGTGAACAGATACTGGTAAGTAATGGCAAGGGGCTTTCATCATTCTCAAATCCCAAAGGACCCAATCCATCTGTAGTAACCCAAAAGGTGAAATATCAGAATGGTATTAAGGAAAAAACAGAGGAAGTGCAATATATTGCCGGACTCTTTAAAGGTACGTTAAGCCTGATTCCAATGCCCACCAAGGTAAAGCTTACCGAGTGGACAAAACAAGTCTATGCAAATACGCCTTTCAAAAAAGAAAATGAAACGCAATCAACAGGGATGAAGGGTAATCCGATTCCATCAGTGGTAGGAGGAGCTTCACCGATACATTATGTTTTTTACATTATCAAGGAGAACCGGACGTACGACCAGGTATTAGGCGATATGCCACAAGGAAACGGTGATACAACACTTGTCCTTTTTGGAAAGAAATATACACCGAACCAACATGCCATTGCTTCACAATTTGTTTTGCTGGATAATTTCTACAATGATGCAGAGGTAAGTGCGGATGGACATAACTGGAGTCTGGGAGCCTATGCCACGGATTATCTTGAAAAAACATGGCCGACACTTTATGGCAGCAGGGGTGGACGTTATGATGCGGAAGGGAACCGGGAAATAGCCAATAACAAAAACGGCTTTATCTGGGATAACTGTAAAAGGCAGGGCGTGACTTACAGGACCTATGGTGAATTTGCCGATAATTACAAGGCCAACATACCGGTATTAAAGAACCATTTGTGCCGGTATTATACCGGATGGGACCAGAAGGTCATGGATACGACCCGCTTCAGACAATGGAAGCAGGATTTTGATTCGTTATTAGCCATTCACCGGGTGCCGCAAATGAATACCCTTCGTTTTATGAATGACCATACTGAAGGAGTAAAAATAGGTCGTCCTACACCTTTTGCAGAAGTAGCAGACAATGACCTGGCAGTTGGATTATTTGTCGAATACCTGAGCAAGAGTCCGATCTGGAAAGAAAGTGCCGTATTTATTGTGGAGGATGATTCTCAAAACGGACCGGACCACGTGGATGCACACCGCAGTACGACCTACGTTGCAGGCGGCTTTGTAAAACAATCTTTTGTCGATCATACGCCTTATTCTACCTCTTCCGTATTGAGGACCATAGAATTAATACTGGGTCTTCCCCCAATGACGCAGTATGATGCAGCTGCAGAACCTTTATGGCGTTGTTTTGATGCTACGGGCATACATCCGCCGTTTGTATCAATTCCGGCACAAACCGACTTGTTCGAAAAGAGTATGGCATATAATAAATGGCAAAAGAAAAGTGAGTCATTCAACTTTAGCAAGGAAGATCTTGTGAATGAACAGGAACTGAATGAAGTTTTATGGGTTGCATGCCGTGGAACAGCAAGGCCTTGTCCGGCTCCTGTACATGCAGCCTTTGTCATGGTCAACGAAAAAGATGATTAATCCTGTTCAATAAAGGTACTTTTTTTGTAAAACGAAATCACACCAGATAAACATTTGGTAAAAGTAAAAAAATACTTGTCAATTTATCGGTTGCAAGGAAGGTTGGATAGCATTAATTTTGCATTAAAAAAGATATGCTGACGAATGAAATTATGTATAAAGCCCTTATTGAAAAGGACGTAACTTTTGAGGGCACTTTTATTGCTGCTGTAAAGACTACCGGTATATTTTGCCGGCCTACCTGTACGGCCAGGAAACCAAAAGCAGAAAATGTAGAGTTCTTCAACTCTACAAAAGAAGCTATTTTGAGTGGATACAGGCCTTGTAAGGTCTGTAATCCATTGGAAAAGATTGGTGAGACCCCTGATTATATCAAAGAGCTTTTGAGCGAACTGAATGCCGATCCATCGATTAAATTTAAAGATTGGAATCTGGTACAAAAAGGCATTGAGCCAAGTAAACTCAGGAGATGGTTCCTGAAGAATCATGGCATTACCTTTCATGCTTACCAACGGATGTTCAGGATTAATTCAGCATTCAGAAAGATTCAAAACGGAGAGTCGGTTACCTCAGTTGCTTTTGATGCGGGGTATGAATCTCTCAGTGGGTTTACCGATTCATTTAAATCCGTGTTTGGAGTTTCACCCACAAACAGCAAAAATAAGCAGCTGATCAATATTGCCCGCCTGGAAACTCCCCTGGGTACTATGTATGCATGTGCCGTTGAACAGGGCATCTGTCTGCTGGAATTTACAGACAGAAAAATGCTGGAGACTGAGTTTAAAACACTGGCAAAAAGGCTGAATGCAAATATTATCCAGGGGGCGAATATGCATTTTGATGTATTGAAACAACAACTTGAGGAGTATTTTGAGGGGCAGCGAAAAGAATTTACCGTACCTTTGTTCAGTCCCGGGACTGATTTCCAACTTAAGGTATGGACTGCATTGCAAACGATTCCCTATGGAGCAACCGCTTCGTATAAACAACAGGCCGCTGCAATCAATATGCCTGAAGCAATCAGGGCTGTGGCGAATGCCAATGGCATGAATAAAATATCCATCCTAATTCCCTGTCACCGGGTGATCGGAGAAGATGGAAGCCTGACAGGATATGGCGGAGGACTATGGAGAAAGCAATGGTTGCTTGACCTGGAAAAAAAGAATAGCGGAATGGAATAAAATAAAGCATTCTAAGAAATAGATCCGAACCGGTATATAACGTGCTGTTATATACCGCTACGAACAACAGGTTACCCTTTTCCGGAAGAATCCGGGAGAGGGTTTACGTGTGTTCTCTTCTTTTAGAAGAATGAATGCAACAGGCTTTATTCCAGGGCTTTTAAACGAAGGAGTCTTCTGAAACTAAAAAGAGAGAAGACTGACATTTTAAGATGCAAAGCATAAAGAATTAATTTAAAATATGATGAATAAAAAGTTACGACTTATTGGTACTATTCTGCTGGTAGTGCTGGTTATAGCCTCATGCTCGAAAAAGGCAAATGAATCCAATGTGGTTAAGTTGTACCCTGTCAGAAGCGGGGCATCTTTCAGTTATATCGATTCAACCGGCAAAACAATCATATCCCCGCAATTTAAGGAAGCAACTGTTTTTAGAGATGGGCTGGCACTTGTACAGGTGTTTGGAGCTAAACCAATGTGGGGATTTATAAAGGAAGATGGGAGTTTCTCTATTAAAGCTACTCTTAAAGAAGCAACTGTTTTTCGTGAAGATATGGCCTGGGTAGTTTCTGAAAACGGTGCTCCGAAAGCAATCAATCTTGCCGGTGATTCCCTCTTTACCCTGAAACAGGCAAAAACAGTCAGGGTTTTTCATGAAGGGCTTGCGGCTTTTAGTATCAGTGTCGACACCATTCATGTGATATGGGGATTTGTAGATAAGAAAGGGATAGTAAAGATTCAACCTCAATTTCAGAACGTGAGGGATTTTAGTGATGGACATTGTGCTGTTTGCAACAGTGCCGGAGAATGGGGATATGTTGATACGGAAGGGAAGGTTGCCATTGGCAATCAGTTTACTAATGCCAACGATTTTATACATGGCAGGGCAATCGTACAGTCGGGAAAAGAATGGGGAGTTATTGATGTTAATGGTAAATTTAGTATCAATCCGAGGTTTACAGAAATGAAAGCTGACCGGGATCAGTATATCATCAAGCAGAATAGCAAATGGGGATGGTGCAGCCATTCCGGGAGTATTGATATTGAGCCGGGATTTAATGATGCAGCTCCTTTCAATGGCAATGAACTGGCACCTGTTAAAGTCGGGGACAAATACGGATTTATCAGCAAGAAAGGGAAACTGGTGATTGAAGCGCAGTTTGATTCTGTCATGCCCTTTAATGGTGGAATAGCCTGGGTAATGAGCCATGGGAAAGGTGGTTTTATTGATAAAAATGCCAAATATATTATTCAGTCTCAATATGAAGAAATTTCTAAAGATGTAAAAGCTTATCTGCTGAGTGGATCGTCGGCATATGAAAGTGTAAATACGGACTACTTCGACAGGGATACCATCATTTCCTGGCTTAAAAGGGATATTACTGAAAAAACGGTAGCCGGAATGGATTTCAGTACTCCAATGTCAGTTATCTATAGAAAATATAAAAAGACAGAGCTTGATTTTATTAAAAATGCGTCGGAACATAAGATTATTTCTGCTGAAAGAATATCAAACGATGCAACCCTTGACTTTTTTATCCTGGGAACACCATGGACTGAGACATACAAAGGAAACCTTGGGTTTAGTTACTCCATGAAACCAAACTACAGGCACACAGGATTTACATACAGGATTAATCTAACGGCAAAAGGTCTTGGGAAAGAGGATGTAATACTAAAAATGCTTGAAACAGCACTGAATGGTTATACCCGGGATGAAAAACATTCGAATGCGAATGTGCTGATACTCCAGAGTAAGTTCCAACTGATTGTAGGTCTAAAACAGCTTGGAATGATTATCCTGGCTGTCTATCCGTTGACTCCGGAAAACCTGCAGATGGTGGATGAAAACTATGGGGATGGTATGGCTAATGACTCAATAACTGTTGCCTCTGATTCTTTAAGATCGAAATAATCACACGGTGACGTTTTCGTTGTCTCTAATGAGAAAATAAAACTTAACCCGACAAGCGATAAATTCCACTTGTTTGTAGGGAAAATGGCCCTAAACACCAACCCAAATACAGTTATTTCTGATTTTCCTTTCTTTTTTGTATATTTGCACTTTATACTAAAATGCACTAAAACTGTAAAATATACCCATGTTATTTTCCGAAATTATTGGTCAACAGGAAATTAAAAAGCGATTTATTCGTACGGTAACCGAACAACGGATACCGCATGCCCAATTGCTACGTGGACCTGAAGGTATCGGAAAGTTAGGGTTGGCAATAGCTTATGCCCAGTATATCTGTTGTGAAAACAGAACCCAGACTGATTCTTGCGGTGTTTGTGCTTCGTGTGTGAAATACAGGAAACTGGCACACCCTGATTTGCACTTTGTATTTCCTGTTATAAAACCATCCGGTAGAACAAGTGTGGTCTGCGATGATTTTATCACAGAATTTCGGGCTATGGTGCTGAACAACCTGTATTTTAGCGTTAATGACTGGTATGCTAAAATATCGGGGGATGCCAAGCAAGGGATGATTTACGGCAACGAAAGTGAAGAAATCATTCGAAAGTTGAGTTTGAAGACCTATGAGTCGGAGTACAAGGTGATGATTATCTGGTTGCCTGAGAAGATGAATATTACATGCTCCAATAAACTCTTGAAGATACTGGAAGAACCACCTGAAAAGACGGTTTTCTTGCTGGTCTCGAATGAACCTGACCAAATGATAACAACCATACTTTCCCGCACCCAGCATATCCATATTCCACGGTTAAGTGAAAATGAAATTGTGAAGGCATTGCTAAGCAATGATGAGTTGGAAGTAGAGGAGGATGATGCAGATTATGCAGCCCACATTGCCAGTGGGAGTTATTTGAATGCACTGGCCGTGTTGAATGAAGGAGATGAAAATAAGATGAATTTTGAGCGGTTCATTATGATTATGCGTCTTGCCTGGCAGGTCGGGAATAAAAAGGATCATGCATCGCTTAAGACATTAAAGAAGTGGTCGGACGATATGGCTGCTGCAACTATGGGGCGTGAACGCCAAAAGAACTTCCTGATCTATGCCCAGCGCATGACCCGCGAAAACTTTATTCGTAACCTGCAGCAACCGGAACTAAACTACTTAACAACATTGGAAGCAGATTTCTCACAACGTTTTTCTCCTTTCATTAATGAACGGAATGT
>Ga0302272_1001489_pt1 | contig 10502 bp, 9 predicted proteins | sample III_Bog_N1_2_FD_198772 | JGI IMG/M metagenome (GOLD analysis project Ga0302272, IMG submission 198772) | Peat permafrost microbial communities from Stordalen Mire near Abisko, Sweden - III_Bog_N1_2 | ecosystem: Environmental > Terrestrial > Soil > Wetlands > Peat | place: Sweden: Abisko...
TGGACCGCGGGTTGCGCGAGGTCGTCTTCTGGTCGATGGAGATGGCCGGCGAGAGGCCCTCTATGCTGTCCACGTCCGGCTTGTCCATCTGGCCCAGGAACTGGCGCGCGTAGGCCGAGAGGCTCTCCACATAACGGCGCTGCCCCTCGGCGTAGATGGTGTCGAAGGCGAGCGACGACTTGCCCGATCCGGAGACGCCGGTCACCACCGTCAGGGCGTTATGCGCGATCTCAAAATCAATGTTCTTGAGGTTATGGACCCGGGCCCCGCGAACAACAATGCTATCCGTGGACATCTTCCCCTGTGCAAGTTTCGCTCTGAGATTCGTCCCGGTCCTACACACCGGCTCAGCAACGCTACCGAATCTTTCTATTATAAAGGGTCGTTTCGTCGTTGGTCGCTAGTCGTTATGACCATCGCCGGACGGAGACTGAGTTGCGAACTACCAGCGACTAACGATCAACGACTGCCCTACGCCGCGAACCAGAGCAGCACAAGGACATAAATCCAGAGGCCAGTCATGACGTGCCAATACCAGGTGGCAACGTCCACGACGATGCGGCGGGCCTCGATGGGACGGCGCATCCAGGCGAGCAGATTCGAGGCCATCAGCACCAGCGTCCCACCGGCAAGATGGAGGGCGTGCATCGCGGTCAGAAAATAAACGAAGGAACTGCTGGGACCGCTGTTCAGGTGGAAGCCCCGAGCGACGAGCCGGCTCCACAAGAATGCCTGGCCGCCAAGAAAAAGCAACCCGAGGACAGTGGTCAGTTCAAGCCATGGGAGGTGCCGCTCGTCGCCCAGGGAGACGCCGGGAATGGACATAACCGGAGCGAGCGCCGATTGCCGCGTGATGTCACGCCGGGCCAGTTCCATGGTGAGGCTGCTGATCAACAGCACGGACGTGTTGGCCAGCAATAAAGCCCACGGGAGTTGAATGGGCCGCGAGGTTTGTAGGGTTGCGCTATAGCCGGGATCGAAGGTTGGAAACCAGCGCCAGACCGCGTAGGCGACAGTAAAAGAAATGAAGAGCATCAGGATCGGGACCAGCGCAACTGCCAGGCCCAGGCGTGCGCGGCGCAGGCGCTCGCCGTAGTTGGGCATGCTGTCGCCGCTGCCCCGTCCGCCGTCGCCGCCGCCTGTATGCGGCGGAAGCGCGCCGCTGTTGTGGCCGGCCGAGGGTCGGTACGAGATGGGCGTCAGTCGGGCCATAATGTCAGGCGCGGTCGGCCGAACTCCGTGGGAGCAGCGCTAGAATTTGAACACATGCTTTCCTCCGACGAACGCGACCGCTGGAATCAGAAATATCGCGCAGGCCTTCACTCTCCGTCTGAGCCGGATCCGTTTCTGGTCGAGGCATTCTCGCAGTTCGTCCATCCCGCATTTCCCGGCGGCGGCAGCGCGCTTGATCTTGCCGGCGGCGCCGGACGCCACGCACTCTATCTGGCGCAGCGCGGATGGCGGGTCACGCTGACCGATATTTCCGAAGTCGCGATCGAAAAAGCGCGGCAGAACGCCGGGCCCCTCGCCTCCCAGATCCACTTTGTAGTAGATGATCTCACTCGGTTCCGGGCTTCGCAAACCCAGTTCGACCTGGTCATCGGCTTCTTTTATTTGGAGCGGGGGATTTTTCCGGAGATGGCAAAGGCGCTGCGTCCGGGCGGCCTGCTGGTTTACAAAACGTACACGGCGAAACAACTCGCGCTGGACGGTGGGCCGCGGGACCGGGCGCATTTGCTCGGTCCGGGCGAACTGGTGCGGCTGGTGGATGGTTTGCAGGTGCTTCACTATGAAGAGAAGATAGCGGCCAAGGCTACGGCAGAAGTGGTAGCGAGAAAGCCGTTCCAGCTACGCGATTCGCCGCAAAACTAATGCCGAGTTCTTGCTCCCAAACGCGATGCAGTTTGCGATGGCATGCTCAACCTCGGCTTTGCGGCCGGGTTGGGGGACATAGTCAAGGTCGCAAACCGGGTCGGGAGTTTCCAGATTCAGCGTGGGCGGGATTTGGCCGGTTTGCATGGCGATGATCGTCGCGGCAACTCCAGCAGCGCCGCATGCCCCCTGCGGGTGTCCGATCTGCGATTTCAGGGCCGACATCGGGACTTGATGCGCCCGCTCTTCCCCCAGCGCCAGTTTCAACGCGCGCGTTTCGATCCGGTCGTTGAGCTGGGTGGAAGTCCCGTGCAGGTTGACGTAGTGAATGTCCTGCGGCCCGACGCCCGCTTCCTTCATCGCGAGTCCGATCGCCCGCGCCGGTTCCTCTCCGCACTCCTGCAAGCGGACGCGATGAAATGCCTCGCAAGTGGAGCCGTATCCCACAATCTCCGCCAGCATTTGAGCGCCGCGTGCTTTCGCGTGCTCGTATTCCTCGAGCACAAACATCCAAGAACCTTCGGCCAGCACAAAGCCGTCGCGATCCACCGAAAATGGGCGCGAGCCTTTTTGGGGCGCGTCGTTCCATGCGGTGGTCAGGATCTTCATCAGGAGGAAGCCCTTCACGATGCCAAGCGCGATCGGCGAATCGGCGCCGCCACTGAGAATAAGGTCGGCGCGGCCCGTCTGGATTTGCCGCATGGCGTAGGAGAGCGCGTCCGTGGACGAGGTGCACCCCGTGGTCACTACATGGCTCGAACCACGCAACCCGAAACGGATACTCAGGTCGCTCGAAAGCGTGCCCATGACTGTCGTGGGCACGCAGTGAACGCTCATCTGCCGATGCTTGTCGTGGAAGAAGAGGTCGTATTGCTGCTCGGTGAAATCCTGCGACCCGCCCCCAGAGCCGATGATCACGCCAAAACGGCGTAGTTCGGCGAGCGGGAGTTTAGCGGGATCGATTCCTGCGTCGCTGAAGGCTTCGCTGGCGGCCGCGATGGCGAGCGGCAGGACGCGTGAAACTTGCCTGCGCTCTTTCTTGTCTACCCAAGCAAGTTCGTCGAAGTCGGGGATCTCGCCCGCGATCTGAACGGAGAGTTGGCTGGCGTCAAAGCGCGAAATCCGGCGTACGCCGCTCCGGCCTGCGAGCGCAGCTTCCGTAAAGGCCTTGCGGCCGATGCCATTCGGGCTGACTGCACCCATGCCGGTAATCACGACGCGTCGCTTCGAAGCCATGAGATAACTGAGATGCCCCAGGTGCTAGATACGTTACCAGAATTGCCTTTTGTGCGGGTGCGGTTCGATCGGGAATAGCGATTCAGTTCGGTCCGGGGGCTGAGTCCCCGCCTCAGCCCGCGGGTCTGCTAGACTGCTCGCGATGCGCTCGATTACACGAAGGCGATTCCTGGCGCAGTCGGCCACCACAGCCGCATGCGCATTTCTGCGTCCGTCCGGCGCGATCGCTGGAGCCGCAGGTTCCGGTCCAACCCTGCAATTCCCCAGCCAGCCTCGGGAGCGGATTTCCGTCGCCTCCTATCCCTTCCGAGAGTTCATCGTGGATCCGGAGAGGAGCTCAAAGGCCGCGGATCACACAATCGAACTCCAAGACTTCGCCGCACACGTCTTCTCCCGCTTCAAGATCAACAAGGTCGAGCTCTGGACTGGGCACTTTCCCTCCACCGACCCGAAGTATCTGTCACAACTGCGAACGGCGGTCGAAGCGGCGCGGGCGATGATCGTCAATATCGCGGTGGATGGCGAGCACAGCCCGTATGCAGCCGATCGCGGCGAACGCGAGAAAGCGATTGCTTTCAGCAAGCAATGGGCGGATGTGGCGGCGGCCGTCGGTTCACCGAGCATTCGCACCAACCTTCCTGCGGCGGGTGACTCGGAACCCAGCGTGGAGCGTGCCGCCGACAGCCTGCTGCGGGTGGTCGAATACACGTCCGCAAAGAATGTGATCGTGAATCTCGAGAACGACAATCCCGTCAGCGAAGACCCGTTCTTCCTGCTCAAGGTGATTGAGAAGGTGAAGAGCCCGTGGCTGCATGCCCTTCCCGACTTCGCCAACACCCTGGCAACGGGGAAAGAAGAACATGCTTACAGCGGCGTGAATGCAATGTTCGAAAGCGCCTACAACATTTGCCACGTGAAGGAATTTGAAGCGGCCCAGGACGGCAAACTGGTTCACGTGGACATGGCAAAGACCTTCGGATTCCTCAACCAGCACGCCTACATGGGATATTGCTCGATGGAGTTCGATAGCCCCGGCGATCCGTATCAAGGGACCGCGGACTTGATCGAAAAGACGATTCGGTATCTCTCCTAGGGGAGGTTGCTTATGCAATCTGGCAGCCGCTACATTGTTTCGTGACTGAAACCTTCCCCTTGCCGCAAGAATCGGTTCCCGGGATTCCCCGATCGAGGCGCTTCTTCCGCCGGATCAAGAGCATCGCTCTCCGCCCCGAAGCAGCCTACCGCCTCTATCTCAAATTGCAGTTCGGGGCTGGCAGGCTGAGCGAAAGTCCCGGACCGCACATACAAAACGCAACGCTAAAGACCCGATCCGAGTGGCAGGAAGCATTCCAGAACGCTCGCAGGCTCCACGTCCCACTCCACCGCGGAGACGAGAAGAACTGGGATCACCTCGCGGCGGTTTCCACGATTCTGGCCCACACGGGCACGTCAGCGCGCATTCTCGACGCCGGGGCGGAATACTACAGCAACGTCCTGCCCGCTCTGTTTCTCTATGGCTACCGCGATCTCTACGGGATCAATCTCAGCTTCACGGACGTCGCGCGTCGTGGCCCCATTCGTTACCTGCCCGGCGACATCACCCGCATGCAGTTCCCGGACGGCTACTTCGACGCGGTTGCCTGCATGAGTGTCATCGAGCATGGTGTCCCACTGAACGGCTACTTCCAGGAAATGCATCGAGTTCTGAAGCAGGGCGGCTTGCTGATCACCTCCACCGACTACTATCCCACTCCCGTAGACACCCGCGGACAGGTTGCCCACGGGTGCCCGATCAAGATCTTTTCGAAGCCAGAAATTCAGGCCGCATTGACCCTGGCAAAAGACACCGGGTTCGAGCTGACCAGCGATATCGACCTGGAATGCGAAGAGAGGCCCATTCGGTGGGCTCCGTTTGGGCTGGAGTACAGCTTCGTGCTCTTCACGCTGCGAAAAAAGTAGCAGAGTGCACACAGATAAGACGCGTTTACAATACTGGGAGTGATTTGCTTATTGCGAGAGTGGCGGAATTGGCAGACGCACCAGACTTAGGATCTGGCGGGGCAACCCGTGGGGGTTCGAGTCCCCCCTTTCGCACCAAAGTCTTTTGTCGTAAGGATCCCTCCCATGAATCTTATCCGCGCACTCCACCATTTCCTTTTCGCGTTTGTGGTTCTGTTTGCAGTGTCTCTGGCGGTAGCTCAGCCCACAACTTCTCTGGGCCTGTTTGAAACCCACGCTGACGTTAGTATAACGCCGCAAAAAGGTTCCGCCTCCTACAACGCCGCCACTGGGGAATATCGAGTGACCGGCGGCGGGGCAAACATGTGGGGGCCGATGGACGCGTTTCATTTTGTCTGGAAGCGCGTCACGGGGAACTTCAGCATCACCGCGGATGTTCATTTTGTGGGAAAGGGCGCTGAAGATCATCGCAAGGCGGTGCTGGCGGTGCGCCAGAGCCTGGATGCAAACGCGGCATACGCCGATGTGGCGCTGCATGGAGATGGCCTGACCTCGCTCCAATTCCGCCCTGTACCCGGAGCGGAGACCTCGGAAGTGCGCTCTGCCGTGAATAGGCCGATCCGGATCCGCATCGAGCGGCGGGGCGCGCAATTCATGATCTACGCCGGCAAGCCTGGGGAGACGCTGGTGCCTTCCGATCCGGTTACTGTCGGACTTGAAGGCCCGGTATACATCGGTCTCGGCGTTTGCTCGCACGACGCCAAAGTGCTTGAGACGGCGGTGTTCTCGAACGTCAGCATCCAGACCTTGCCCGCATCGAAGCCGGAACTCAATCCTACCAACGTGCGCAGCAATATCACCGTTTATGATCTCGAAACCAAAAGCGTGCATGTCGCTTACTCTGCCGACGAACTTTGGGAAGCGCCCAACTGGTCCCCGGACGGCGAATACCTGCTCGCTAACTCCGGCGGCGCGATCTACCGCTTTGCACTCGATTTGAAAGGCGAAGCCAAGCCTGAAAAAATCGCTCTCGACAGCGGATACGATTGCAACAACGACAAAGGTCTCTCGCTCGACGGAAAGTGGCTCGCCTTCTCCGCTGAACATGCCCCCGCGCAAGGCTCGCAGGTATTCGTCGCGAATGCTGACGGCACAAGTCCAAAGCTGCTGACACCGAATATCCCCAGCTACTTTCATGGTTGGTCGCCCGATGGGCGCTGGCTGGCTTTTGTCGCCGAGCGCGGCGGCAACTTCGATATCTATCGTGTTTCGGCCAGCGGCGGGCCGGAAGAACGGCTCACGTCCAGCCCCGGTTTCGATGACGGCCCCGATTACTCGCCGGACGGAAAGTGGATCTACATCAACTCCGATCGTTCGGGCGGGTGGGACATCTGGCGTTTTCCGGCCGAAGGCGCTGGGGCCAGCGACGCCAAAGCTGAGCGCGTCACGGGCGACGCCCAGGAAGACTGGTTCCCGCATCCGTCTCCTGATGGCAAGTGGCTGGTCATGCTTTCGTTTCCACCGGGCACCAAAAGCCACGATTTCAAAACCGCCGTCGCACTTCGGATGATCCCGATGCCCGCCAGCGGCAGGCCCGCACAGCCACCGAAGGACGAGGACTCAATTCAGATCCTGACGCAATTCTTCGGAGGCCAGGGCTCCATCAACGTGAACTCCTGGTCGCCTGATTCGAAGAAATTCGCTTTCGTGAGCTACGAGTTGCTACCTTAGGACGCTAAGCGAGCATCGCGACCGGCACCGCCCGCGGAAAGACTCGCGATACCTATGAGGGCACAGCCTTACAGCCTGCGGAGAAAGTCAAGATTCGTAACAGCCTGCGGAAAAAGTCGAGATTCGTATCAGGGCATCGCTTTAGCGATGCCGCACGCCGTTTATCTTCAATAGCCCCTTTAGGGGCCGGAGTCGTAGCCGTAGAAGCCGGGTCTCCTCAGAAAGGTGTGTAATACATGAATCGTCGCCAATTTCTCGTTTCTTCGGGTGTGCTGATGGGTGCCGCCGCCATGAATGTTTCCGCGCAGACAAAAAAACGCGCGCTTGGAATTCAGCTCTACACAGTTCGCAAGCAGGCCAGGAAAGACCTGCCGGGCGTGCTCGCCGCCATTCGGAAGATCGGTTATGACGAGGTTGAGACCTACTGGGACGTCTATTCGCGCCCTGCTGCCGAACTCAAACGGCTCATCAACGACCACGGACTAAGCGTTCCGAGCGGCCACTTCAATTACGACGGCCTTGCAGGAAAGCTGGACTACGCCGCCACTCTGGGCGTCCAGTACCTGGTGTGCCCGATGCTTCCGAAGAAAATGCAGACCTCGCTCGACGGTTTCACGCAGGCCGCCGACCAGTTCAACAAGTGGGGTGAGAAGATCAAGAGCATGGGGATGCGCTTCGTCTTCCACAACCACAACTACGAATTTGCCAGCTTGGGGAACACCACCGGCTTCGACGTGCTGATGTCGCGTACCGATCCGAACCTCATGTGCCTGGAAATGGACTGCTACTGGATTACCCAGGCGGGTCGCGATCCGCTGGAAATGTTGAAGACCTACAGTGGCCGCATTCAGTTGCTCCACCTTAAGGACCGCAAGCCGGGCTTTGCCACTTCACAGACACTGGACAAGCACGCCGAGCACTTCACGCCCGTGGGCAGCGGGACCATCGATTGGAAGAGTATCCTCGCGGCGGCGCAGCAAAACGGCATTGAGCACATGTTCGTGGAGCAGGACTCGGCTGACACATCGCCGTTGGAAGCCGTCGGCATCTCGCACAAGAATCTCCAGCCGCTTCTCTAACGTCGCCCGGGTCGGGGCGCGAGACAGAGGCGCGACCCAGACGGTACACTGCCAGTTATGAACACGCCGACTCAACCGAATATCAAGTTTGTGAATACGCCGGATTACCGCGAGACCTACGCCAACAGCGTGCAGATCCGGGTGAATGTGTGGGACTTCTTCCTGGTTTTCGGGACCATGCAGCAAAGCTCGGAAACGCAGGTGGAGTTGCGGAACTTCCAGGGTATCTATCTCAGCCCGCAGCAAGCTAAAGCCCTGATGGCGCTCCTGCAGCAGAACGTGACCAACTATGAATCCGCGTTCGGCCAGATCCAGCTTGACGCGCGCGCTCCCGGCGGGCCTGTGCACTGATGCCTGCGCGGCCGCCGGCGTCCCCTGACGTGAAACTCGGAACTCAAGAAGCGGGTACGCCCTGGGCGCAACAATTCCTCCTGTTCGCCCTTTTCTTCGCGGCCCTGATGCTTCTGCACGCGCCTTTGTTGCGTCTGCCCTATTTCTGGGATGAGGCTGGTTATTACATCCCAGCAGCGCGCGATCTCTACCTTACCGGCACACTCATCCCGCACTCCACGCCGTCGAACGCGCATCCTCCACTGGTGATGGCGACGCTGGCGATGGCATGGCGCGTGGCGGGGTTCTCAGCGTTGGTCACGCGCACGGTGATGGTGGCGCTGGCTGCGTTCTCTCTGCTCGGCCTTTTTCGGCTCGCACGCTACGCCTCCAATGTCCAGGTGGCGTGGGCCACAACCGTTTGCGCGGCTCTCTATCCCGTGTTCTTTACCCAGAGTTCTCTTGCCCAAGTGGACCTGCCCGCCGCCGGCTTCACTTTCTGGGCAGTGCTCGCTTACTTGGAAGACCGCCCGGGGAAACAGGCTCTTTGGTTTTCGCTAGCCGCACTCACGAAGGAAACTGCGATTCTGGCTCCCCTGGCATTGTTTGCCTGGGAAATTGTCGCGCAGTTCGCACGTCCCCAGTGGGATGAGGTTCTCCCACCCGCTGGACGGAGGACACGCGCTTCCCATTTGCTGCTTCCCGTCGTGCCACTTGCGTGCTGGTATGGATTCCACTTTGCGAAGACCGGCTACTTGTTCGGCAACCCTGAATTTTTCCGCTACAACGTTGCTGCGACGCTCTCTCCGCTGCGGATTCCTCTGGCGCTGGGCCTGCGGCTCTGGCAGGTGTTCGGATACTTCGGCCTGTACCTGCTCTCACTGGCGGGTCTGCTGGCGATGTTTCGCCGCCCGCAGGTGTCGTCCCGCGACGCCCGCCCGCGCATTCCGTTCTGGATGCAGACCGTATTTCTGGTGGTGCTGCTCGCCTATCTGGCTTTCATGTCGGTGGTCGGCGGCGCAGTGCTGGCTCGCTACATGTTGCCCGTAACGCCGCTTGTGACGTTGGTGTTGATCTCCACCCTGTGGCGGCGCTTGCGCTTCTGGAAGTTGGTAGCAGCGGTAGTAGCGATTGCGTTTGCCGCTGGTCTCTTTACCAATCCGCCCTATGGTTTCTCGCTTGAAGACAATCTCGCCTATCGCGACTACATCGTGCAGCATGCGGAGGCCAGCCGCTTTCTGGCCCTGCGCTTTCCACGGGCCCGAGTGCTGACGGCGTGGCCCGCGTCAGACGAACTGACACGGCCGTGGCTCGGCTATGTCGCTCAGCCTTTCCGCGTGGTCCGGCTCGAAGATTTCACGTTCCCGCAGATTGCCCTCGCCTCGGCGGCGAACGGTCAGTTCGATGTGGCGCTGGTGTTTTCCACCAAGTACGAACCGGCGCATCCCATCCTCGAAAACTGGGACTGGTGGCAGCGAATCAAGGAGCGGTACTTCGGCTATCACCGCGATCTGCGGCCCGAGGAAATCGCGCAGCGCCTCGGCGGTACTGTCCTGTTTCACAAGGAGACCGACGGCCAGTGGGTCGCCGTGATTGCGGTGGACAGGGAAGAGAACGCGGCGCAAAGGTAGCGCCCACGCTATTCGCTCATCAGATGACACGAGTGCGTCTTGACGACTACCCAGACGTTCTTCCCCACCGTGAGTTGCAGCGACTCACGCGCGGCCAGCGTCAAGTGCACCTCGAACTCCGTCCCCCCGCAATCGACGGTTGCCGATACGATTACGTCCCTCTGCTCCAGACGCCGGATGATGCCCGGAAGCACGTTGCGCGCGCTCAATCCACGTGGGCTTTCGGTCGCCAGCAGCAAATCGCCAGCGCGAATTCCCACCCGCAGCTTCGTTCCTGCTTCGGCGTGGACCAGCGGAGTTTCCAGTTCAAGTGCGCCGTTTTCCATCTTGCAGGTCATGGTTCCGCGATCTTCGTGCAATGCGGTTACGGTTGCGTCAAAGATATTTTCAAATCCGGATAGTTGCGCTACCGTTTCCAGCCGAGGCGCCCGCATCACTTCATGCGGCGACCCCTGCGCCACGATACGTCCAGCCTCGAGAACGATGACCTGTTCGCCCAGCGCAAACACCTCTTCGCTGCTGTGCGTCACGTAAAGGATCGGCACCCGGTGAGCCCGGTTCCACTCGCGCAAGTCATCGAGCAACCTGGACCTCGTCGGGCGGTCGAGCGCGGCTAGAGGTTCGTCGAGCAGCAGCGCGCGTGGTTCCGTCACCAGAGTGCGGG
>Ga0302272_1001495_pt1 | contig 10488 bp, 13 predicted proteins | sample III_Bog_N1_2_FD_198772 | JGI IMG/M metagenome (GOLD analysis project Ga0302272, IMG submission 198772) | Peat permafrost microbial communities from Stordalen Mire near Abisko, Sweden - III_Bog_N1_2 | ecosystem: Environmental > Terrestrial > Soil > Wetlands > Peat | place: Sweden: Abisko...
TCAAAGAATTTATCCACTTCGGACTTACGTCGCAAGACATCAACAATACCTCTGTTCCATTATCAATAAAAGAAGCGTTGGCTGATCTTTATTATCCTGAAATGGGTAAACTGGTTCAGGAACTAACCCGTCTGGTCGACGAATGGCGCGATGTATCTATGTTGGCCAAAACGCACGGACAACCTGCTTCTCCAACCCGTTTGGGAAAAGAAATGATGGTATTTGTAAACAGATTGAACCAACAAATTGCAGCATTAAAACAAATAGCCAATTCTGCCAAATTTGGTGGAGCTACCGGTAACTTCAATGCGCATGCTGTGGCTTATCCGGCTATCGACTGGAAACTGTTCGGAAATAATTTCGTAAGCTACAAACTGGGTCTGGAACGCGAACAATGGACAACACAAATTTCGAACTACGATAACATGGCTTCTCAGTTTGATGCGATGAAACGTATCAATACAATTTTGATCGACCTTTGTCGTGATATCTGGGCTTATGTTTCTATGGAATACTTCAAACAACGCATCAAAGCGGGCGAAGTTGGTTCATCGGCTATGCCACACAAAGTAAACCCAATCGATTTTGAGAATGCCGAAGGAAATCTGGCCATCGCTAACGCTTCGCTTGAGTTTATGTCCGGTAAATTGCCGATCTCTCGCTTGCAACGTGACTTGACCGACAGCACCGTACTTCGTAACGTAGGAGTTCCATTTGCGCATACTATGATTGCCACTCAAAGCATCCTGAAAGGGTTGAGCAAATTACTTTTGAACGAAACAGCTATCTATCGCGATCTGGATAATACCTGGGCAGTAGTGGCCGAAGGTATTCAAACCATTTTGCGTCGCGAAGCTTATCCATCGCCATACGAAGCATTGAAAGCATTAACCCGTACCAACGAAGGCATCAACGAGAAATCAATTCGTGACTTTGTTGAAACGCTGGATGTCAGCCAATCGGTAAAAGAAGAATTGCGCCGCATTACACCAAGAAATTATACAGGAGTCTGAATAAGAAGAAGCGGTAAGCAACAGCGTCCGGCGGCTGTAGTCCGCCAGACGCTTTAAAACCCAAATCTTCATCCGGCAAGCGGTTTGAAACCGCTGCTCGGCAATAGACATAAGACTTTTGACATTAGACCATAGACATAAAAAAGAATGTTCAAATTCATAACACTTCTCAAGCGGTTTATTCCGCCGTATAAAAAATATGTATTCCTGAGCTTGTTGTTCAACTTGCTGACTACATTTTTTAGCTTGTTCTCATTTGCGGCTATTATTCCGCTGTTGAACATGCTTTTTAAAACTACACAAGCGGTTAAAACATACCAAATCTGGACTTGGGATGATAAGTTCAAAGTGATTGTTGATGGAATACAAAATAATGTAAGTTTTTCTATCCAGAGATTCATCGAAAACGTAGGACCAAGTGCGGCATTGCTTTATATCGGATTGTTTCTAGTGGTAATGACGGCATTGAAAGTAGGCACCGCTTATCTGGGAGCGCACTTTCTAATTCCAATCCGTACCGGTGTATTGCGCGATTTGCGCAACCAGTTGTACAAAAAGATTATCAGTTTACCCATCGGATTTTTCACCGCCGAGCGCAAGGGCGATATCATGTCGCGTATGACGGGTGATGTGAACGAAGTGGAAGCTTCCATTATGAGCTCGTTGGAAATGGTGTTCAAAAATCCCATTATGATTCTCATTTATCTGGGAGTGATGTTTGCCATGAGTTGGGAGTTGACGCTTTTCGTGCTGGTATTATTGCCTTTTAGTGGTTATCTGATTGGTAAAATCGGGAAGTCGCTGAAACGTCGTTCCACCGAAGGACAAGAGCAAACCGGCGAATTGCTTTCGCAAATTGAAGAAACCTTGGGCGGCTTACGCGTGGTAAAAGCATTTAATGCAGAACATAAACTGGAAGCTCGCTTTAGCTTGCTCAATGAAAAAACCCGTAAAACATTTACCCGTCTGAACCGTCGTTATAATCTGGCTCATCCGGTAAGCGAATTGTTGGGAACCATCGTTATTGCCATCTTGCTATGGTTTGGGGGTGTATTGATTTTAGGACACCGAAGTTCAATTGATGCGGCACAATTTATCTATTATATCGTCATCTTTTACAGCATCATTGCTCCTTCCAAAGATTTATCGAAAGCGTCGTACAGCATCCAGAAAGGAATGGCTTCGCTGGAACGTGTGGACATGATATTGATGAGCGAAAACACGATTAAAGATCCCGAAGAACCACAAATCATTCACACTTTTTCGGATAAAATAGAATTCCGCAACCTGGGCTTTAAGTACGAAACCGACTGGGTGCTGAGAGACATCAATCTTATTGTTCCGAAAGGAAAAACGGTAGCGCTGGTGGGTCAGTCGGGTTCCGGCAAGTCCACGTTGGTAGATCTGTTGCCCCGCTATTACGATGCCGTGGAAGGCGAGATATTGATGGACGGTGTGAATATCAAGAATTACAGAGTACATGATATTCGTTCGCAAATGGGCAACGTAAACCAGGAAGCTATTTTGTTCAACGATACCTTCTTCAACAATATTGCTTTTGGCGTGGAAAGTGCCACTTTGGAGCAAGTGATAGAAGCAGCTAAGATTGCCAATGCGCACGACTTTATCTCCGCCACCGAGAATGGCTACGAAACATCTATTGGCGACCGTGGCAGCAAGCTTTCGGGCGGACAACGCCAGCGGGTAAGCATTGCACGTGCCATCCTTAAAAACCCTCCGATTTTGATTCTCGACGAAGCTACTTCGGCACTCGACACCGAATCGGAAAAACTGGTACAGGATGCACTTGAAAACTTAATGCTCAACCGCACCACACTGGTAGTGGCACACCGCTTGTCCACCATCAAACGTGCCGACGAGATATGCGTTATGCACGAAGGCAAAATAGTGGAACGTGGCAAACACGACGACCTTGTAGCCATGGATGGATATTACAAAAAACTCTGCGACATGCAATCGTTCTAAAGCAGAGGCAGGAGTAAGAAGGTAAGAAAGTAAGAAAAAAGCTTTCCTTCTAGTGAATGTATTGTTTTTATGGAGCAGGATACACCCCAACAGTTGAAAGCGTAAAAGAAAATACCAAAGAATAATGAATACAATTTTCAAACTAATTGATACGAAAATGAAAACCATTATTAAGATCAGCTTATTTGCAATGCTGATTCTGTGCTCATTCAATACTTTGCTAGCACAAGATGCAGTTGTTGCAACCCAAAATCCGGAAGCGTTATTTACTAGTTCCAATGCCAAATTACACAAAAACAAGCAAGTGGCTTACCATATTGTGAAAGATTTGCTGGAGTGCAATCATTGGGAGCTAGCCAATAAATACATTGCTAAAGATTATATTCAGCATAACCCCAATGCTGCCAACGGGCTAGATGCCGTAGTGAAATTTTTCACAGAAATAATAAAAGTGAAACCCACGCCAATTCCCGAAAAAATGAAAACTAAAGTAGTTTCAGTTGTTGCTGAAGGCGATTTGGTAACGGTGGCTTATGTCAGCACTCAGAAGACAAAAAGTGACCCTTCCAAAACCTACACTACCACTTGGTTTGATCAATGGAGAATTGTAGATGGTAAAGCCACTGAACATTGGGATGGAGCTTTATTAATGAATTAATTCCTCTGTTCTTTCGTATTTGGATTTTATTCTTTACAGAATAATTCTGACTCAAAGCTAAAGCTCCTGCTTTCTATATTATATTTCAATATGGAAAGCTCTTGCTTTCCATATTCCATTTTTGATATGCAAGGCAAGAACCTTGCTTTTAGCAGCGACGAAGCGAAAGACGCTTCGCCGAACTCTATGCCGCCAACCTACGCAGAACAAGGGTTATATATCCGCAAGGACAAGGGTATCATTTCCTAAACACACTGTGATTTAAAGCAATTGCTATTAAATTTGCTCAGATTTCAAAATTCGATATGTTTCAAGGCTGCCATAGCTCTGAAATCCCAATTTTTTATAGATAGGCTCTCCCATTTTGGAAGCATTCAACACACAAAAATTACAACTTTTGGTTTTGATTTCTTCCAATAGTCTCATTACCATTTGTGTCCCGATGCCCTGACCTCGTCCTTCGGGAATGGTACCAATCATATGCAGACCAGCATTATGATTGGAGTCGAAAAATATAATGCCGCAGCCAAGACATTGATTTGATTCCCAATGAATAAATAACTTTATCGGCCATTCGACTACACAAAGTTTTTGTATGATGGTGTGATCTACTTTGTATCCAAACGATTTGGATGCGATTTCAGCAAACACTCTTGCATCTTCGGTCGATTGAACTTGCTTTATGTTATTTACTTCTGCAATTTGAAGTGAATATTTGTTCATCTCCAATGCCATATTCCCTTGCTCTAAAAATAGTTGTGCGCGGGAATCATCAGCTAAAATATTGGACTTTTCTAAAGTTATTTTGTCAGGTAAAATATTATTCTGGCTTAATCTAATTATTTCGTCAAAATTCATTTCTTTCGTATTTACATCAAAAATACGATTTGGCCAGTCCGATTCTCTAACAATAACCGCTTTGTAATTATTTTTATTAACTAGAGTTCCGATACTCTTTCCTACAAATGCCCAAAATTCAAACAGGTTTTCTATAATATACTTATTCATAAGGTTCTATTTCATGTTAATCAAAAATATTCCACTAATCATAGCAACAGCTCCCAATACTTTTTTAAGAGTCAATGGTTCAATGGGTAGTCCAAGCCATCCGAAATGTCCCGCTATAATTGCAAATATTAACTGACCACAAAGACCTAACGAAATAGTGGCAGACATTCCTATTTTTGGGATAGTAAAATAATATAATCCCAGTCCAAGAACACTAAAAATCCCTCCTGTAAACCAAAGGTAAGTCGGAATCTCTTTTATCTGATTTGAAGTTGGATAAGATCTGAAAATAACAACTGCAATGAATAAAGTTACAACAGTACTTACAGCAAAAGCTGTAACAGAAGCCCAAAGCGGATTTCTCAACAAAATACCCAATCTAGCATTTAAGCCACCTTGTATGGCCAGTGATATACCACCTATAAATGCAAAAAACAATAATCCTACATCTTTCATATATTTCAAATTGAAAATTTAATGCAAAATTATGCTATTCAAAAATGCTGTGCATTTACATATGTTGATTTTTGGAAATATCTTTCATTTTTTTTCTGATTCTACTAAATTGAGTTGATGTTATTCCCAGATGAGAAGCAATATGGTGTAGTGAAATTCTTTTCTCAATATTCGGATGAAGATCCAGAAATTTTTGGTATCTATCTATTCCATCTTCCATAACGAGTGAAATTTCTCTTTTTTCTTTCTCAATAATCCAATGCTGTTCTAAATAAGATATATAACAATTTTTCAAATCAGCATGCTTCTCAATTAATTTTCGAAATTTAGTGTAATTTAGAGCAATTAAGATCGTGTCGTTTTCGAGGGATTCGAGCGTGAATTCAGATGGTTTTCGTTGAATTGTAGAAGCTAGTGATCCTGCAATATTATTTTCAACAAAAATATTTTTCGTGTAAATATCCCCGTGTAAATCGGTATAAAAAGCTCTTAACGAACCTTTACACACAAAATACATATTAGGGGATACATAACCATTTCCCAACAAAAGTTCGTCTTTTGTTAGGATTATAAATTGAACTATTTGCTCCAATTCATCCCAGGTTGTATCAATTAAAGGAGAATAAGAATCTAATTTAAACCTTAAGGCCTTCAGATAGTTTTTTTCGTCTGTTATTTCCATTTTAAAATAAATTATTACGGCTTTAAAGCTACAAAATTATTTTAGTCCGCGTCTGCCCGGATACACCTATCTTATTCTTTGCAGAACAATTCTGACTCGTTATTGGTAACAAAGGGTTAGCAGACGTATTGCCACTCTTTTTATTAATTTCCACCCCAAAGATAACCACATTATTTCACATTAACAGCATGTATTTTTAATTAATCGTAGGGTGGAGAGAAGTTGGGGTGGAGAGAGAAGGAGAGCAGAGTCTACTCTATTCTTTTCAGAGTCATTCTGACTGATTATTGGAATTTGTAATTACTAGTGCTCGGAATATAGAATCAATATTAGATAGTCTAAAGCTAATTACTCCTTTCGCGGAAGTAATAATAGATAGTGTAGAACTAATTACCTAAATCGTAGAACTAATTTCCGGTAGCATAAAAATAATATCTGCTTTCGTAGAAGTAACATATAGTAGCCTAGAACGAATTAACTATTCTACAAAACACATATAACATTCATCAAAACGAACATTTAATTCGCATAACATAACATTATACAATTTACCCATTAGTCATTTTGTTTTTTTATACATTTCACCTTCAATAGATTGCATCTTTATTTATATATTTGTACAACAATAACTTTAACCCTATACAAATATGCTAAGATTAAATTTGCAACCTATTTTTAATGCTCGTGGAATTGATAAACCCTATTCATTTCTTGTAAAGGCAGGTTTCGCGCCACATTCAGCCACCGTGATACTGAATAGTAATCTGAGAGAGATAAAACTAAACTACATCGAAGTGCTGTGCGAAAGTTTAAATTGCGAGCCGAATGACTTGTTTCTATGGATACCTGATAAAGGCAAGATGGTTAATGATAAGCATCCGCTTTATAATTTAAGGAGCCAGTCAAGCGATAAAGATACTTTTACAATGCGGGATTTGCCATACAAACAACTTAAAGAGCTTAGCTCAAAACTGACTGCAGAATTAAAAAGAGGTGAATCTAAATAAAAATGACTTTAATTGCATCTCCTCTTCTTTGTCCCGGTTTATTTCTATGCGCTCCATAGTTCCAGTCTGAACGTAACGGAGATCCACCATGAGTAGGACAGACCTTGGACTGGCCATCAACCAACAAAGGCACAATTTCTTGTGCCTTTGTTGGTGAATCGAATCGGGAGTAAGAAGTGTGTGTACTACAATTTCTCAAAAACTTCTTTTGCAAACACTTCCAGACTTGGGTCGCGCGCACCCATCAGCAGCAATACGGTTTGTCCGTCGAAATGAGGTTTCACGGCTTCCACCAGTTGGTTTCTGTCTTCCACAAAATACGCATTCTTGCCCAGCTTCTTTAAATCTTCTATCAGGTCGTTGGCCGAAATATCTTTCACTGCCGAACCCCCGGCATAAAAAATTTCGCTCATCCATATCTCGTCCTGTGGTCGCAGCACCGCAGCTATATCGTGTACAAAATCATCTCGCAGGAAGCGGGTAGGTTTATAACCGTGCGGTTGAAACCAGGCAATAAGTTTTGGCGCCACCGGCTGACAGGCAGCTATTGAGGCCGCACATTTGGCAGGATTGTGAGCGTAGTCGTCAATCAGCAACACATTATCTTTTTCACCGATAATCTGGTGGCGACGATAAATTCCTTCGTATTGTGCCAATGCTTCAGCCGCCGTTTCGTAGCTTACTCCCAAGCGGTTTACCACCGCAATGGCAGCCAGCGCATTCTCCATATTATGCTTGCCAACGGTATTCATCTTTACGACTGAACCGTTTACCGTAAACTGAATCTGAAGACCATTCTGTATAAAATCTCCACCGGTATAACCGCCACCTTCGCTTGCCGCGGTTGCGAAATCATTCGCCGCATTAACCGACAGCTTTGCCGCCAGTTTATTGGAACGATTGGTGATAAACGTTTCTTTGGTATTGTCGCGAAACGTACCGAAGATCTCCATCAGCTCATCAATTTCCTGATGATCTTTTTCAATGTTCAGCAGCAATCCTATTTCGGGATGATATTGTACAATAGACCCATCACTCTCGTCGGCTTCAATCACCAACCATTCGCCTTTACCCACCTTTGCATTTCCGATTTTTCCTTCACGGATAATACTGGTCAGCCCTGCGCCACTAATAATACTCGGTTCCAGTCCGGCATGTTGCATGATATCAAAAATCATAGCCGACGTGGTGCTTTTGCCCGAGGTACCTCCCACCGCAATTGTTTTTTTGCTTTCAGCTATCAGCGCCAACACTTCCGAACGCCGCAGAATGGGAATGTTTAGCTCTTTTGCCTTTTGTACTTCGAAAACCGTATCTTCGATGGCGGTAGAAGCCACCACCAAATCGGTTTTGTCGGTAATGCCACTTCCATCCTGCAAAAAACATAGAATTCCTTCCGCTTCGAGTTTCTCGCGGGTTTCATTTGGTGTGCCCGGCAAGAAATAGCGATCGCTGCCACTTACGTTTTTACCAATGCCCCGAAGGTATTGTGCAATTGCACTCATCCCCGACCCTGCTACTCCGATAAAGAATATGTTGTTGAATTGATTGATATTCATAATGCTGTATAAAGTTTTATTTCCTGAAATTGGACATTCAAAAGTAACTAAAAAATGGGGTTTAAGCAAAAAAATAATGAGCGCACAGTTTTATTTCGTGCGATAATTATAGAACATTATTTCTTTACAAATACTTATATCATTATAATTTGTTATTTTTACAACAAAAAAGATTATTTCACCAACATATAAAGTAAACATCCAACTTATTCGTCTTCCTTACTATGGAGACGACAATCAACCCTTCGATGAGTGAGCAAAAAGCAATTTCCATCACGAAAGCAATACAGCAATTTGGAAAAAACTTGCTCGGTTTCGTGCGTGGACGTGTGAATACCACAGAAGATGCAGAAGATATAGTGCAAGATGTTTGGTATCAGTTGAGCAAACTCAACAATATTGCCGAACTGGAAAATGTAAGCGCATGGTTGTATGAGGTAGCCCGAAATAAAATCACCGATAAATCGCGCAAGAAAACAAATTTGGCTCTGGAAGATTATGTCTACGAAAACGACGACGGAGACTTCAATTTTAAAGAAATACTACTTCTCGACGATAACAATAACCCCGAGTTGGGACTTTTCAAAGAGATGTTCTGGAAAGAATTTCAACAGGCCATCGAAGAATTGCCCCCCAATCAAAAAGAAGTTTATCTACTCAACGAAATGGAGGACATGACATTGCAGGAAATTGCCGACCAAAAAGGAGAAAACCTAAAAACCATTATTAGTCGAAAAGGCTATGCCGTAAAGCACTTACGAAACAAGCTAAACTATTTATACAAAGAACTAAACAGTTGAACATATAAAACTCAGAAAATGGACACTTCAAATAATAAATTATGTAGAAACCGCAGATGTTTCTTTATGCCATTACTTATCATAGGACTATTTGCTATCAGTGCTGTAGTTATGTTGCTTTGGAATTGGATTATTCCGGCCATAAGCAGTCTATCGCCCCTGACGTATTGGCAAGCAATGGGATTGTTTATTCTGTGCAAAATTTTGTTTGGTGGCTTTAGGTTTCGCAGGCATCACAGAGGATTTCACTCCATGCATAAATGTCATACCGACCGGCACGAACAGTTTATGGAAATGAGCGAAGAAGAAAAACTGCAATTCAAAAATCAGTGGAAAAGTCGCTTTTGCAAACCTTCAAAATCATGAAATTAAGTTTTAAAATGTCCGTCGAAATAGATGGACATTTTTTTAAAAGTAAGTCAGCATTTATAAAGTAAAACAACAGCACATACGTCTTCAATACCATAAGACATTTATTAAAAACTTTATACAAAATGACAAAATCAATTTTATGTACCGTAATCATCGGTTTGGTAGTAGGCGCAGCGGCCTTCTTCGTACCAAAAATGTTACTTGGAATTTTTATTTTTTGCGCTGTAATGCGCATGTTTCATTGTTGCTGTCACCGACACCACAGCAGAGGACGTTTTTATATGGCTGACAACATCCGCGCAATGAGCGACGAAGAATACGCTGAGTTCAAAACACAAATGGTAGGTGGTTGCTGCAATTCGGGCTATCATCATCACCGACACTTCGGTTGCACATCGCAAAACAAAGAAACAACCAAGTAACCAACCTTTAAAAAAACAATTATCATGCATAGAAAATCAAGATTTTTAGTAGCGTTGGCCATAGCAGCTATCACATTCGGAACTTTATGGCTCACATTGGGACCCGATCAATTTAATCGTGGTCACCGTCTTTGCGAACATGAGCATTGCTGTACAGACACCCCTGTAGATAATCCAAAAAAGTAGGAACATACTTAGGTTCTTAATTACACACAAATCAACCCTTTAATCCCTTCTTATTTCGAATTGAAATAAGAAGGGATTTTTAGTTCTCACAATTATAAAATTAATACACTTACGCTATTGGTTAACCTATAAAAAATATGTAAATTTACGCTCTTAAATTCAACCCTAAAATAAGTATCATGAAAAAAGTAATTCTCGCTTCCATTTTTTGCCTTTTAATTCAGGTTAACAGCCACGCACAAACAAAACAAGCTTCTATCAAAGAGTTGTTTCATGTTATGCAAACGGATTCCATCATCGAAAAAACATTTGCATCCATCGTCCCGGGCATGTTAAGTC
>Ga0302272_1001496_pt1 | contig 10481 bp, 8 predicted proteins | sample III_Bog_N1_2_FD_198772 | JGI IMG/M metagenome (GOLD analysis project Ga0302272, IMG submission 198772) | Peat permafrost microbial communities from Stordalen Mire near Abisko, Sweden - III_Bog_N1_2 | ecosystem: Environmental > Terrestrial > Soil > Wetlands > Peat | place: Sweden: Abisko...
CCACACCTAAGGCCAGGAACATATAGCCTATCTGGCTGATGGTAGAATAAGCCAGTATCCTTTTCAGGTCATGTTGCCCTAAGGCACTGAATCCTGCTATCAGCAGGGTCAATGCACCGATAATGGCAATCGCAGCCTGTACAATGGGAGCAAGGCTGAATAATACATTGGTTCGGGCAATCAGGTATACACCGGCAGTCACCATGGTGGCGGCATGGATTAATGCACTTACCGGAGATGGACCAGCCATAGCATCAGGTAACCACGTTTGTAATGGTAGCTGGGCTGATTTACCTAACGCACCTCCCAGTAATAATGCGGCGGTAAGTACTGCTAAAGATGACCCTGCAATCCATTTAGCACTGGCCATATGCATAAGCTCCTGTATATTAAAAGTGCCAAAACTGACAAATAAAATAAAGATACCAATGATCATGGCGGTATCGCCAATGCGGGTAATAATAAAGGCTTTCCTTGCTGCCGCTCCATTTGCCGGCTCCTTATACCAGAATCCGATGAGCAGATAACTGCATAATCCGACACCTTCCCAGCCCAGGTACATTAGAAGGATATTATCCGCCAGCACGAGGATCAGCATGGAGCTGACAAAGAGATTCATATAGGCAAAGAACCTGGTGAATCCTTCGTCTTTGGCCATAAACCCTATGGAGTAAATGTGGATTAAAAACCCTACGAAAGTAATCACAAAACAGAATACCAAAGATAACGAATCAAGACTGAAACCAATATCTGCATTCAGGTTTCCGGCCTGCATCCATTGCCATAGCACAACTGAATATGATTTTACCCCCGGCAGTGCAGTGATTAAATCTATTCCAACAACCACAGTCAATAAAGCAGCAATACCAATAGAACCTGCACCAATCAACCCTGCACCTCTCCGGGATATTTTTCCCCCGAAAAGAACCAGTATCAGAAAACTGAACAGTGGCAAAGCCGGTATAAGTGCTATAATTGTTTTCATTGATCGATTAATTATTTTCTATCTGAATACTCTCTTTTCTTTAATTATGCATTATGAATTAAGCATTATGAATTATCTTTCAGTTTATTAATAGCATCAACATCAAGTGTTTTAAAATGGTGATAGACCTGTAGTATCAGGGCTAGCCCAATGGCCACTTCTACTGCCGTCACAGCCAGGATAAATATAAACATGACTTGTCCGTCGGGTTGGTCCCAGTGTCGTGCTGCTATGATAAAGACCAGTCCTGCACTATTGAACATAATTTCAATAGACATAAGCATAAAGACCAGGTTCCTGCGCACCAATAATCCAATCAATCCCAGAAAGAACAGGATTCCGGCAAATAATAGCTGGGTTTCAACAGGTACAGTCAGCATAGTTTTATTTTTTTATGAGAAAACGGTGTAATACTTTTTTCTTCTGGCTTCCTAAATGATAAGCCCCAATAACGCCAGCCATCAACAGAATCGCTGCAATTTCTACTGCCAGTAAATAGGTGGTAAATAATGATATTCCAACTTGTTTAGGCAATATGACCTGTTTCCCCGGAATTACTGACGGCATATTTTTCAATGCAAACATTAAATCAATAAACAGGATGGCTGCCAGAATAGAAGGAATTATCCACATTTGTGGGTTCAGCCATTTCTTTTCCTGTTTCTGCTCAAGTCCTATATTCAGCATCATGGTCACGAATATAAACAACACCATAATGGCCCCGGCATAAATAATTACTTCCAGCGCTGCAATAAACGGAGCATTCAGTACATAAAATACCACAGAGATAGCCAATAGCGATAATATCAGGAATAGCAACGAATGTATGGCATTCCTTCCAGAAATAGCCATGATGGTTGACAAGATGGCAACAACGGCTGCTATGTAAAAGAATATATCCATAATCTTATTTACTATTTTTTTATTTACTATTTACTATTTCGTATTCTCCTATTCAGCCAATTAACCAATCAACCAATCAACCAATCAGCCAATCAACCAATCAACCAATCAACCAATCAACCAATCAACCAATCAACCAATTAACCAATCAACCAATTAACCAATTAACCAATCAACCAATCAACCAATTAACCGATTAACCAATCAACCAACTCTTACGGCATAAGATCCCTCACATCTACAGGTTTTTCTTCATTATCTCCTTCACCTTTTCCTTTTACTCCCATGTCAACACCTGCTTCTTTGTAAAAATTATAACCGTGGTATTTACCTTCCCCGTCGATTAATAAATGTTCTTTTTCGTAAACCATATTCTGACGGTCATATTCCGCCATTTCAAAATCAGGTATAAGCTGAATGGCGTAGGTGGGGCATGCTTCTTCGCAAAACCCGCAGAATATACACCTGGAGAAATTGATCCTGAAGAATTCGGGATACCTTCTACCTGTTTCATCTTCGGTTGCCTGAAGGGATATGCAATCTACCGGACAGGCAACAGCACAAAGGTTACAGGCCACACAACGTTCATTATGATCGGCATCACGTGTAAGAACTATTCTTCCGCGATACCGTGGAGGTAAATACGGTTTTACCTCAGGATATTCTATCGTTTCCGTTTTATGGAAAATATGTAGAAAAGTCAACCAGATTGTTCGAAGTATACTAAACATATGCTTATCGTATTAAGTCACTAATCATTTAAAGAAAATCAATATAGCACCTGTAATTAATAGATTTAACAGCGCTAATGGTAATAACACCTTCCAGCCGAATTCCATTAGCTGGTCGTAACGCGGCCGGGGCAATGACGCACGAAGCAGGATAAAAACGCAAATCAATACCATGGTCTTCAATAAAAACCAGAATACCGGTGGTAGAAATGAAGGCCCTAACCAACCACCAAAAAACAGGGTGGCTATAATGGCAGAAATAAGAGTTACCCCAAGGTATTCACCTACAAAGAACATCCCGAATTTCATCCCTGAATACTCGGAATGGTATCCTGCAACCAACTCTCCTTCCGCTTCAGGGATATCGAATGGCAAACGGTGGGTTTCTGCTAATCCGGCTATAAAGAATACGATGAATCCTACGAATTGCGGTAAAATAAACCAACCGTTTCTCTGGGCCTCCACAATAGAGGCAAAACTGAAACTATCGGCCATCATGACTACTCCCATGAGTGAAAGTCCCATGAATACCTCATAGGTAAGCATCTGAGCGGAGGCTCTCATGGCACCTATCAAGGAGTATTTATTATTCGAAGCCCAACCGCCCAATACAATGCTGTAAACACCCAGCGATGAATTGCCCAGGAAAAACAGGATACCTATATTGGAATCAAATACCAGAAAGTTGGGTCCGAAAGGGATTACTGAAAACGTCAACAGAATGGTAATCATAAGTATACCCGGTGCCATTATAAATACCGGTTTGTCTGAAAAGGAAGGAATCCAGTCTTCCTTAAAGAATAACTTGATGGTATCAGCAATCACCTGGAACAACCCGAATGGTCCAACACGGTTAGGGCCAAGCCTGTCCTGCCAGACCGACAAAAGCCTGCGCTCTACCCATATCAGTCCGGCTGCTATGGATAAAGGAATTAGTATTACTCCCAGTATGATAAAAATGTAATTCATCTCTTGTATTAACAGAATAATATTAGTTGTTTTCAATTGCCACCATATATGTTTTGGCTTGCTGTTTATTTAAATACTTTTCCTTTTCCCGGTAAATCAATAAATGGCATACCCGGTAAACTTATGCTTAATCCGGCTATACCTTGTCCGATACTTTCTTCAATCTTCACTTCTATGCTTAGATTTACAGTTGAGATTTCAAGTTGTATCATTTCTTTGTCCTTTATTTTTAGTTCTTCTGCATCTTTCGGATTCAGGTAAACAAAGGGTTCAGGTATCCGTTTGGCCAATGTAGAAGCTGAGGAGCTTAACTCTTCACTGCCAAAAATCTGATATACAGGAACTATGAGCCATTCACCTTTTTGAATTTCAATGTTTTCTCCCGTTGGTTTAAAATATGAATTTGTTGGATTGTCTTTCGGTTCAATAAGCCTGATACCCGAATCCCCTCCTTTTGTTTTACCGTTAGGTACATCCAGGTACTTATTTTCAGCCTGTACTGAATTCCACCCGGGTGCCCAGTAAAATGGGGTTAAGGAAGAAGGTGGAATGGCATGCGTCCCTTCCATGCTGAATGTAAGGGGAGAATCAATGTCCTGTCTAATGCCTGTTTCACTCACTGCGATTTTAGCATTGATGGAAGTTCTGCCGCTGTAACGCATTGGTTGGCGGGGTATCTTTTCATTGATCATGCGGAAATCAGCATCCGAAAAATAATCTTTTAATTTTTTAAATGCAGGTATATCTGATATCATGGATGAAACAATATCATCAAACTTTTTCCACTGTACAGCATCTGCATTATTTTTTATCCGTATACACTCAGCCAGCCAGCGCCAGCTTTCCTTCACCTGGTCTTTGTTTACAATGGTTTTGTAGTACCGTTGTGCGCGGCCTTCATTATTTACCAGGGTACCTTCCGATTCTGCAAAAGTGGCAGACGGAATGAGTATATCAGCCTTAAAAGTCGTCTTGTTCGTCAGCTGGTCAAGTACTATGACTTGCTTGCTCTTTTTCAACAGTTGATCAACGGATTCTTCTGTTGCCCTGCGATATACATCATTTTCAAGGATGATCAGGGTATCAATTTCTTCTTTATCAGACAATGAAATTGCATCGTCAAACAGTTTTCCGTCCATGAATGCCAGTCCCATGCTGTTGCATTCAGGTAAAACCACACTCAACATGCCTTTGTTTTCACTTGAATGCAGTGATGTGGCAATATTACAGGCTGCCTGGATTACCTTTTCGTCCCCGCAGGTTATGCCTGAAATGATCAACGGGTTTGCAGCATTTCTAAGGGTGGTTGCTATCTTTTCAGCGAGAGCCTGTTGTTCTTCATTCTTTAATTTTAACCCTGGAGCCTGTGAATTCAATATGGAGGCTACGGTAAAACCCAGGTTTGCAATAGCATCATACGTACCTCTGAAGGTATCTTCCGATAATTCATCCAACGAATCTTTAAATGGGGTGGCAATGAAAACAGGGCTCTTAAAATCCTGTGCAACCTGTATAACCGGATCGGCATTCCAGGTAGGTATTCCTGATTTTGTTGCCATTGCCTTCCCTAAATTCCGTGAAGCTTCACGAACAGCCAGCGCAATCATAGGTGCTGTATTTACCAGGTCTTCCCCCAGAATCAGTACAGCATCGGCTTTTTCAATTTGCTTTAAGGAAGGGGTTTCAATGCCGCTTTGTTGCAGGAAATCTACGACTGTTTTGGTAAGCTGTTGTTCTTTACCGGAAATTCCGGTATAGAAATTGTCTTTTCCAGCCAATACCGACAAGGCGTAGTTTGATTCCAGTGAAGCCCTCGGTGAACCTATGCCAATTACTTTTTTACCGGGTGCAAATGTATTCTCCAGAGTTGAGTAAAGTATTTCATCCGATGTTTCCTCTGCGGGTTGTTCTCTTTTAGAACGGATCACTGCTTTCCGGATCCGTTTTTCGTCATTCACAAACTCATAGCCAAATCTACCCCGGTCACAAAGGAAGTATCCGTTTACTTCTCCGTTATACCGGCTCATGATACGTCTCAACGAATCGTACCGTTCACTGGCAATGGTATTGCAACCCACACTGCAATGCACGCATACCGAAGGGGCATTCGATAAATCCCACTTGCGGGTGTAGTGTTTCATCAGGGTCTTATCGGTAAATACGCCCGTAGGACATATCTCCACCAGGTTGCCGCTGAATTCGTTCTCCAGGGTGCCATCTTCTGTTCGTCCAAAATATACGTTATTTCTTGAAGAAAAAGCATTCAGGTCTTTCCCACCGGCATAATCCCTGTAGAACCTTACGCACCGGTAGCATTGTATGCACCTGTTCATTTCATGATGGATAAACTGCCCAAGGTCCTGGTTCTGATAGGTTCTTTTTTTGAAGTCAAACCGGCGGTAATTGTGTCCGGTCATTACGGTCATATCCTGCAGATGGCATTCCCCGCCTTCGTCGCAAACCGGACAATCGTGCGGGTGATTGGTCATTAGTCCTTCTATAACCGCTGCACGGAATTCCTTTACCTCTTTATCTTCTGTGGATATAATCAGACCCTCCATGACAGGTTCCATACATGACATCACAATTTTGCCTTTCTGATCGTCTGCATTCCTGAATTTCTTTACAGCGCAAAGGCGGCAGGCACCTACCGAGCCAAGTGCACCGTGATAACAAAAGTGCGGTATATCCAACCCGAGTGCCAGGCAGGTTTCCAACAAGTTTTTTGCTGGATCCGCATCGTAGTATTTTCCGTCTATTTGGATTTTTATCATGATTTCCAGGGACATTTTTTTTTGTTGATATGGCTAACAAAATCATCGTGAAAATAGTTCAGTCCACTCTGTAGAGGCTCTGCTGCCCCGGGTGCATGGGCACAAAAGGTATTCCCCGGAGCCAGGTATTTCGTCTGGAATCTCAGGATATCCAGATGTTCCATCCTTCCATTCCCCGATTCAATGGCAAGCAGTATCTTTTCTACCCACGGGAGTCCTTCCCTACACGGTGTACAGAAACCGCAACTCTCGAGTGCAAAGAAACGTTCTATATTATGCAAAAAGGCAACCGGGCATGTTTTGTCATCCAGTATGATCATGGTTCCGGTACCCATACGGCTTCCTGCTTTAGCAACCGTTTGAAAATCCATTTCAATATCCAGATGCTCTTCAATTAAAAAGTCGGTGGATGCTCCTCCCGGCAATAAACCCCTGAACCCATGCCCTTCCAGCATACCACCCGCATGTTCCTCCAGGATTTCTCGAACGGTGGTTCCCAACGGTAATTCCCAAAGTCCGGGTCGTTTTACTTTCCCGCTGACGCCAAACAGCTTGGTACCGCCTGTTTCTGTCAGGCTCAGGCCCTTGAACCAATCGGTGCCATTTTCCACAATATGTGATATCCAGCACAACGTTTCCACATTGTTGACAACGGTTGGCCTGCCGAATAACCCGCTTATTGCAGGAAATGGAGGTTTTGTACGTGGTGTGGCCCTTTTACCCTCCAATGAATTCAGCAAGGCGGTTTCTTCCCCGCAAATATATCTTCCCGCACTCGAGTGTATGTTCATTTCCAGGTCATAGCCAGTTCCCAGGATATTCTTTCCCAGCAATCCTGCCTCATACGCTTCCGCAATGGCATCCCGAAGTATAGCTTCTGCCTTTTTATATGCCCAACGCAGAAATATATACGCAGTCCCTGCCTGTATGGCATAGGCTGCAATGATCATTCCTGCTATTAGCTGATGCGGATTTCCTTCCAGCAAATATCGGTCCTTAAAAGTGCCGGGCTCCATTTCATCAGCATTGCAAACCAGGTATTTGGCTCCCTGATCCTGATCCATGGGCACAAGGCTCCACTTTGTACCAGTCGGGAATCCCGCACCCCCTCTGCCCAACAGGTTTGATGCCTTCACCATACCGGTTACCTCTCCGGGAGTCATTTCTTTCAGCGCTTTTCGAACACCTGCATAACCCCCTACTTTCTGATATTCTTTCAGAGTCAGCGGGATCGATAGGGAATTTATATGTTGGGTTAACGGTTTTTCCATCAGGATTTATTTGTAATTGTCTATGATGTTATCTGCTGTCTCAAGTGTAAGATGGTTGTAGTGGTCATTGTTAATCATCATCGAGGGTGCATGGTCACAATCCCCTAAGCAGGAAATGGGTAAAAGTGTATACCGGTTATCCGGAGTTGTTTGCCCGTAGCTTATCTGCAGTTTTTTTGAGATGTGTTCATAGATGGACTCATATCCCAGAATCATGCAACTCACCCCGTCACAAAGAAGTATTACATTCCTGCCGACAGGTTTCCTGTAAATGCGGCTGTAAAAGGTAGCCACACCATCCACATCCTCATTGGAAATGTCCAGGAATTGCGCAATGTCTTTCACCGCTTCATCCGATACCCAACCCCGGTGCCCTTGCACGATCTTCAACGCATCAATGCATGCCGCCGAAGGATACGGATATTGTTTCACCTCTTTCAGAATCTCTTTTTTTTCTTCTTCCGATAACATATTTATTATTTACTATTTTTTCATTTACTATTTACTATTTCTTATTCTCCTATTCAACCATTCACCTTAATCAACCAATTAACCAAATATTAATTATTTACTATTTTTTCATTTACTATTTACTATTTCGTATTCTCCTATTCAACCAATTAACCAATTAACCAATTAACCAATTAACCAATTAACCAATTAACCAATTAACCAATTAACCAATCAACCAATCAACCAATCAACCAATCAACCAACTCAACGATCCAGATCCGCAAGTACAAAGTCCATAGCCCCCAGTATCGCCAGCAAATCAGGAATGGTGTATCCTTTGCTGATATATGGCAACATTTGCATATGAGGAAAGGACGGAGTCCGTATTCTGGAACGGTACGAGGATGAACTTCCGTCGCTTACCAGGTAATACCCGTTACTTCCCTTTGCTGCTTCAATGGGAACCATTGCTTCCCCTGCAGGGATAACAGGTCCCCATGAAACTCCCACAAAATGATGAATCAACGTCTCAATATCTTTCATTGTGTTCTCTTTCCGGGGTGGAATGGCAAGGGGATGATCGGATTTGTACTCTCCTGCTGGCATGTTATTGATACACTGTTGTATGATCCTCAGGCTTTGGCGCATTTCTTCCATACGAACAATTGCCCGGTCGTAACAATCACCGTTTTTACCGAGTGGAATGTCAAATTCAAAATTCTCAAACCCTGAATAAGGTCTTTTCTTGCGGTAGTCCCAGTCACATCCTGTTGCACGAAGTCCGGAACCGGTAATTCCCCAGTCTATAGCTTCGGCTTTGGTATACACACCTATGCCAACCGTTCTGGCTTTGAATATACGGTTCTTTATAACGGCATTGTCAAACTCTTTGAGTCGTTTAGGAAAATAATTCAGGAATTCCTGCATGAGTTTTTCCCACCCAACGGGTAAATCATGTGCTACACCGCCAATGCGGAACCAGGAAGGGTGCATTCGTCCACCTGTTATGGCACCTACAATATCAAAAATCCTTTCCCTGTCGTTAAAAGCATAGAACACAGGTGACATTTGTCCCATATCCTGGGCAAACGTTCCGAGCCATACCAGATGACTGGCAATACGGAACAACTCACTCATCATGATTCGGATTACATTGGCCCTGTCGGGTACTACAATGCCTGCCAGTTTTTCAACGGAAAGCAGGTATGCCAGGTTGTTCATCACCCCGCTCAGGTAATCGATCCGGTCGGTATAGGGTATAAAGGTATGCCAGGTCTGACGTTCCCCCATTTTCTCCGCACCACGGTGGTGGAAACCAATATCGGGAATAATGTTTACAATGTCTTCACCGTGCAGTTGCAGAACCAGCCTTAAAAGTCCGTGTGTCCCGGGATGTTGTGGTCCTACATTGAGAAACATAAAATCACTGTCCTCACCCGAAGTCTCCAGTCCGTAATCTTCCGGTTTAAAAGTAAGCTCAGTATCCTCAGTAGTTCTCATTATTTCGGTCAGTACAAACGGATCCTGCTCGGTAGCCCGGGCATAATGATCTTTCCGTAACGGGAAGCCTTCCCATGATTTAGGCATCAGGATTCGTGTCAGGCGGGGATGTCCTTCGAATAGGATGCCAAACATATCATAGACCTCCCGCTCATACCAGTTGGCAGATTCCCAGATACTTGTAATACTCGGTACTGTCAGGTTAATGAAGTTTAGGGCTACTTTTATACGTATATCGTCATTCCGTTCAAAGGAGGTCAGGTGGTAAACAACGGTAAAATCGCTTTTGGGTTGATCGTTGCGGTTTTTACGCGTTCGTTCGTCTATGGCTGTCAGGTCATACAGCAGGTTGTAGGGTAAAATGATATCCGTTTTCAGGTATTTTAAAACAGGTACAAGGTTCTTTTTGTCAATCCACAGGGTGGCTGTTTCATCAATGGTGTCCTGGCTATATACAACAACCTTATCCCCAAACCTGGTAGTCAGTTCGGATATCACAGACATGGTTTCTTTAAATAATTGGTTCAATACTTCATTCATAATTTGACAGTTATCATTTCAAAAATACATATCACCTCATCGCCGCATCACCACAATATCCAATCATCCCATTAATCAAATCTCATTCATTGGCCTGATATTTCCCATTTTCTTTCTTTCTTCCATTTTCAAATCCCGCATGCTGGGTTTCTCCATTTGATGTACTCCCTGTGGTCCGATTGCCCAACTCAATGGACGTTCTTCCTTCCCGATCGATTCACGAAGTAATAGCAATCCTTCCATAAATGCATCCGGACGGGGTGGACAACCTGAAACGTATACATCTACAGGCAATATTTTATCCACACCTTGCACCACGCTGTAAATGTCATACATGCCTCCTGAATTGGCACAC
>Ga0302272_1001499_pt1 | contig 10476 bp, 11 predicted proteins | sample III_Bog_N1_2_FD_198772 | JGI IMG/M metagenome (GOLD analysis project Ga0302272, IMG submission 198772) | Peat permafrost microbial communities from Stordalen Mire near Abisko, Sweden - III_Bog_N1_2 | ecosystem: Environmental > Terrestrial > Soil > Wetlands > Peat | place: Sweden: Abisko...
ATTAATACAGAAGCTTTTACATGTAAAACAATTAACGTTGATAGAGATAATATTGAATACCCTGTCACGGGGAAAAAGATCCCTGTTGGAAGCAAAATCTTAGAGTATGGTTTTGACAATCCTTTATGTCAAGCTTTTATTAATGATGATTGGCAAACAAAAGCCATAAATCCAGATAGAGAGTTCAGATCTTGTTTATATGATAGTTCTTTAACTAAATCAATGGTAGATATTGATAATGATGGAACCTTAGAGACTATTTATGTAGATTCTCAAGAAGAAGGTAGATCCCCATATACGTATATTTACATTTTTAACAAAGAGATTAATAATATTAATACTAATTTTGAAAATTTATCAATATTGTATATGTCTACTAAAGAATTGGTTGAACATTGCAATTCTATCAGGGCAGAGTTAAAAAAAGAAGTTAATGTCACTATCCCAGAATCATGGGCTAAGGATTCCATGTTTCAACTGTCAACAATTAGAAAATCTATTAGAATTCCATATGAAATTTTGCCTATTATTTATAATGGTAGAACATATTTTGAATTTAATTCGGAGGGTATTTGGGGCTTATTAGAGTACAAATCAAATAAAGAGTTTGAAGAAAAATGCTTGTACTCAAAAGTTAAAGAGAATTATTGAACGAAAATATTAACGAGGATATAGTATGAAACTCTCCCAATTCCCCCTCTACATCATAGACGCATTAACCAAAGAACTCTTCAAAGGCAATCAAGCCGCTGTTGTGCCACTGGATCGTTGGTTACCTGAAACCATGATGCAAAACATTGCCTCCGAAAATAACCTCTCAGAGACAACCTTTTTTGGGCGAAGCGTTTGGGTAAAAATGAGCTTGTAGCCTTGCGAGCCTCCACGCGTTCTGGCGTGCTTTACTGACGTGTGAGCGAAGAGCATCTTTTTATCTCAGGCGCGTGTAAAGAGTACTTGGAAGGCAGTATTAGCATTTCCTTTTAGCGTTACATGTAAAGTGTTTTCATGCACGTTACATTTCGATTTTGGTGGTCTCTTCACGCTCAATCGCAGCACTGAGTTTTTGGTAAATGCCTAAAGCAACGATCAAAATAGCAGAGACAAACAGTAACCCAGCAGGATAGACTAAAAGCGCCATGCTTTCCGTTCCTGCTTTGAAGATGTACACTAAACCTTCAATGCTCACAGCAATGGTAATGATGACGATGATCTTGGTAAGCGTACGTCTGGCTTCTCTTGGATCACGAAGTTCTTTACTCATAAAGACCTCTTCTTCGATCATGTATTGTGCCACATCAATAATCGCCGCGGAAATAACGATAGCACCCACAGATTGAAGCATCCTTGGAATAAAGATACCTTTCATGGGAATACTCGCAACGACTTCATAAACAGCCCAGCCCATAATGAGCAACGACATAAAGATGAGAATCAGAGCGGCAAAAAGATGAATAGAATTAATAAGAGAGGCAAATAGTTTTTGCATTGACATGAAAACTCCTTAAGAGGTGAGGGATTTTAAGTAGGGTGGGAAGTAGGTTTCATTATAGGCTTAAGAAACTTAAATGAAGTCTGTGAACGTTTTACATGTAAAACAGAGACACTTCAAATGCCTCTGTACGAGTGTCCTAAAGTTAGGGTTGTTCTTTTTTAGGTTACATCTCTTTTTCGAGTGTGCTGACAAGCGTTTGGGAATTGTTGATCATGCGTGGCAATACATCTTCAAAAGCACTCGCAATCGTTACATGTTTTTCTTGTATGTTTTTGGTCAAATGCTCAAACCCTTGGTTATAAAGGCCAAAGGCTTCTTTAAAGGATTTGATGCGCTTTACGCTCTCTTTATTGTCCACAAGCAACTCAATTTTATTGGCATGTTTTTGAATCTCCTCTTTCAGTTCATTGGATCTAATAAGGAAAAATTGATTGTTATTGAGACTATACGACGCAACGGCCAATTTATATTTTAAGGAAGCATCCAAAAGGCGTGCAGCACTATTTCCGCTCATCGGATCATTGTCGGTAAAGGATTGAAACAAGATATGATTGGGATGCTCATCTAAGATGGAATTGTATTGGTTAAAAACAGTGCTTTCTATTTTGACATTGTCCTCTTCTAGCGCAACAATCTTTTTAAACAAAGCATCAAAATTTTGCATATCGGTGCGCAATGCTTTGATGTTTTCAGAAACAGATGCCTCTTTTGTGGTACTTTCTACGGTATCAAGGAGTGCTAAAAATCGCTTCATCTCTTGTCCAAAATCTAAAACATACTTTTTGTCTTGCACAATAAGATACTCTTTAATATCAAGTCGCAACCGCATTAATGTAGGCTCGATAACATTCGATACGTGAGAGATCGTTTTAGATGTACTTTTTGAAGGGCGCAAGACACCACCAAATTGAACCGCCAAAACAATCACTAAAATTAGACTCAACACGATAACAAGACGTGAAAAAGAAAATCGTTGCATAAAACTTACCATCCTTTTGTAATTTAGACTACCCTGTGATGCTTCCTAAATTTTAGGGAAGAATGGTGTTTTTCTTAACCATTGCCTCACTCAATTTAGTTTTAGCCAATACCGCTTTTTGAACCTCTTTGTACTCATCGCTGTGCATTGGCACTAAACCGATTTTTCGTAATGCTCCTGTTGTCCCAACCATTTTTTCATTCATGTAATATTTCAAAAAGGCATCCATGCCATTGACGTGGCTTCGATGCGCATTTTTAATGTAAATATAAAGGCTTCGTGCAATGGGGTATTTCCCAAAAGAGATGGTCTCAAAGTTTGGCTCAATGCCATCAATGAGCGCACCATTGATTTTAGTGCCATTTTCCTCAAGGTAGCTATAGCCAAAAATTCCAAAGGCATCCACATCTCTCGTGAGCGCTCGCACTACCAACTCATCGTTTTCTGCGGCAGGAACATACACATCATCTTCTCGAATCTCTTTGTATTTTCCTTTTTGTTCGCCATAGGCGTCAAAATGATTTGATGCGTACTCCATAACCATCTCTTCAAAAGAGTCTCTCGTCCCTGACGTGGTGGGTGGTCCATACACTGTGATTTGTCGATTCGGAAGTTTTGAGTCGATTTCATTCCATGTTTTATAAGGGTTTTTTATCAACGATTTGCCATCAGGACTCGGTACTTCTTTAGCCAATGCAAGGAAAATCTGTTCGCGCGTTAAAGCAATCACACCATTACTTTTTGATTGGGCAAAGGCAATGCCATCAAAGCCCACTTTCATACCCGTGATGTCCGTGACGCCATTTTTAGCGCAGGTTTCGTATTCGCTCAGTTTCATAGGGCGTGACGCATCTGTCATATCGGGCGTATCAAGACCCACGCCTGCACAAAAAAGCTTCATGCCGCCACCCGTTCCCGTTGATTGAACATCCGGTAGTGGATGATTGGTTTTGGTATGAAAGTCTTTCGCAACATAACTCGTAAAAGGATACACCGTAGAAGAGCCAACAATGTTAATGTGATCTCTAGCAAGGGCAGATACGCTTAACGTTGCAACACTTAAAAGCACCATAGCAGATGTTTTGATGGTCATTTTAGAACTCCATTGCAGAAATTTTATAAGTTATTGTAGGAACAATGTGTTACAGGAAGATTACCGTTAAACGTTTCATCTTAGGATGGGGCGTTTGGGGTAGATGTTTACATGTAAAGAGTCATTTTTGACATAGTGCATATTTTTTCAACATCTAATAATAAATAATGTACAATATTGTATAGCGCTTAATTCAACACGAAGAGAAAACACGATGAAAAACTTTTTTGCTATTTTTGTATGCTTACTCAGTATGCCTGTGTTTTTAGGGGCTGCGCCATCTATTGCTTTAATCAAATCCGTTAGCGGCGAGGTTAGCGTGACACATGGGGATAAAACAACGCAGAGTTTGAAGCAAGGCGATAAAATTTTTGAGAAAGATTTTATAAAAACAGCTCCCAACAGTACCGTTGGCATTATTTTTGACGATAACACATTGATTTCAATCGGCTCAAATGCTGAATTTTTGGTTGAAGAGTACCTTTTTGAGCCAGATAGTAAAAATGTTAAGTTCAAGAGCAATCTTGTTAAAGGCATTATGGCGTGCAAAACGGGACTCATTCCAAAGATCAATCCTGACGCGATGGAGATCAAAGCGAAAACGGCAACGATTGGCATTCGAGGAACATACTTTGTGACGGAGGTTAAAGAATGAAAACTTTGGCATCATTAGGTCTGTTTCTTTTAGTTCTGCTCTTTACAGGATGTACTTCCAAGGTACAAATAACTTTATTGCCTGAAGACAATGGCAAAACAGGTGTCATCGCCATTGCCGATAATAAAGGCGAAAAACATACAATTGACAAAGCATATGAGGCGTTAGATATCTCGCAAAAAGGCGAGATTGCATCCAAACAAGAGACGCAAGAGAGCGTTCATACCAAGTATGCTGAAGTGCTGAATGCCTTGCCTTCAAAACCTCAAAGTTACCTCTTCTTTTTTAGTTTTGATAGTGCAACTTTAGACACAAAACAGTTTGGTGAACTTAAAACGATTGCTCAGGGGATTAATAATACGGGTGTGGTTGAAGTGATCTGCATTGGACATAGCGATAGTGCGGGAGATAAAGAGTACAACAAAACACTCTCCTTACGCAGAGCCAAAGCAGTAGCTGAAAAGCTCACGACGTATGGCGTTCCAAAAGCACTGATACACGTGCGCTATTATGGCGATGCAGACCCACTGGAACCCACCACCAATAATAAACCAAATGCAAAAAACAGAAGAGTCGAGATCATCTTAAAATAGAACGATCCTGCCGTAGCGACAGGATCATCTGTCGCTACACTGCCTTTTCTTCTAAAAATTTTAACAGCGCTTCTACTACAATTTTGGGTTTTTCCTCAGGTACAAAATGCCCACAATCTGCCACACCAAAGCCTTGCACGTCTGAGGCGTATTTTTGCCAACCTTCTAGGACGTTCCAAATATTTCCTACCACACCATTGGCTCCCCAAAGAACGAGTAGAGGCGTTTTGATCGTAAATGGACGGTCTAGTTTGTCGTGTTCTAAGTCGATGCCAGCGGACGCTCTGTAATCTTCACTGATGCCATGCACAGTTGCGGGGTTACTGTAATGGCGAATGTACTCTTGCAATACATCTTCAGGGAAGTTTTTTTGCGCTTCTGGGGTCGCTTTTTTAAGCAGGTTGTTGCGAATGAAATACTCAGGATCAGCGCTCAAAAAGCGCTCTGGAAAGTCAAACGCTTGGATGTAGAAAAACCAGTGCCAGTACTTCGTAGCAAACTCTTGGTTGGTTTGTTCGTACATATCTAAGGTTGGGAGTATGTCCATCATTGAGCACGTGAGTACTTTTTCAGGGTGGTCAAGCATAAGACGGTGGCAGACACGCGCACCTCTGTCATGCCCTACGATGTGGAACTGTGTAAAGCCTAGTTTTTGCATGAGCGTGACTTGATCTTGCGCCATAACGCGTTTGGAGTAGTTGGAGTGATCAGGTAGTCCTCTGGGCTTGGAGCTATCGCCATACCCTCTAAGGTCGGTGAGCACAACGGTGTATTTTTCAGCAAGAACAGGAGCGATGTCTCGCCAAATGAGGTAACTCTCAGGATGGCCATGAAGCAGTAAAATGACCTCTTTGCCTTTGCCGCCTACGAGCGTATTGATGGTTATATGCTCTTCAACGTCGATCTTTTTTCGCTCAAACCCTTTGAAATAATCTGCTATTGCCATCGCTTTGCTCCATTATCTTAAGATGTGATATTTTATCACATGATGAGAAATTATGTTTTAAATCTTTACATGTAAAGCCAAAAAGACACTTTAGTGTTTCATTTTAGCAATAAAAACGTTGCAATGGTAGAAATAGCAATGCCAACGCAAACTTCCAATGAAAGCGATGTTCCTTCAAAAAGATACAGGAGCAACGCGATACTTGCAGGGCTCAAATAGATGTATGCCATCACTTTTTTAGGGCCGATAAGAATAGTTCCTTTTTGGTACAAATACGACGTGATAAACGTAGCGATCACAGAAAGGTAGAGGAGATAACTGACATCTTGCATGCTAAGATTCTGCCATTTCAGAGGAATACTCCAGAGCACTTTAGCACCCAAAAGCCACACGGTTCCGCTTAACAGTGTCATGAGCACAAGCACACTCATGTCATCCTCTTTTTTATGAACAATTTTCATAAAAATCGAGTAAAGCGCCATGCTCAAAACTGCACCTAAAAAGATGAATTCACCTTGTCCAAGTGAAAAGCGCAAAAGAAGCTGTATGTCGCCCTTGAAAACGACAATGAGCGTTCCCGCGATGCCACAAACGTAGATAAGCAGTTGTTTCAAAGGGATGCGTTCACGAAAGAAAAAGATACACAAAATCGCTGTGACCAGTGGAACGAGCGTATACAGTGTGCCAGTACTCAGCGCATCGGTGTACTCTAACGCTTTGAAAAAGAGAAGAAAATAGAGCACGTAAAAGAAGCTAATAATCATGGCTCTTGGAAAGGTCGAAAGTATACGCGCGCGTTTTTGTGCGTTAAAAAGGACAAATGGTGCAAGAACGAAGGTTGCGATCGTAAAGCGAAGTAGAGTGAGTGAAATAGGATGAATCACCCCTGCAAGTTTTTTAGAGAGAACAAAAGAGCCTGCGACCAACACGGTTGCAAGCAGCACCATAAGATGTGCTTTGAATCCATTTGACATCAAAATCCTTTTAAACATATGGTGCTATTGTAGCAAAGGAATGAGGGGTTCATCGTAAAAAAGAAGCGTTACATGTAAAGACTTAAAGTCTATTTTTAAATCACGACTTTTGCGTGAGTGTGGGTATAATAGCCCTTCATTTATGTTTAGAGGAAGATGTATGGCAGGTTTGATCGCTCTTGGTTTACTTTCGGGTCTTTTTTTTAGCTCAACGTTTGTTCTCAATCGTCTGATGAGTTTAGAAGGAGGGCATTGGCTTTGGTCAGCATCACTGCGCTATGTTTTTATGATACTTTTTTTACTCATCGTCATTCGTCTGTTTCAAGGTAAAAAACCGCTTCAAGCACTTTTGAAACTCTTTGTAGAGTATTGGCTCTTTTGGATGGTCGCTGGAAGCATCGGCTTTGGCTGTTTTTACGCGTTGCTCTGTTTCAGTGCTGATTATGCACCCGGATGGGTTATTGCTGCGACGTGGCAGCTGACCATCATTGCTTCGCTGTTTGTTTTGATGCTTTTTGGGCGAGTTTTTCCCAAACGTGTCTGGTTTTTTTCAACCATCATTGTCATGGGTGTTGGGATGATCAATACATCACACCTTGCCGAGCTTCACTTTGGTGAGTTTGTCAAAGGCGCTTTTCCTGTACTGCTGGCAGCATTTTGTTACCCCTTTGGCAATCAAATGGTGTGGGAGTCTAAACACGGACATAAACACTTTCCCAAAATCGACTCGCCCCTGTTGGAAAATGCTTTTAACAAAGTCTTGCTTCTCTCTTTAGGCTCCATTCCTTTTTGGATCGTCTTGATTCTTTTCATCAACCCTCCGATGCCCTCCACTGGGCAAGTGCTCAACTCCTCTTTGGTCGCACTGCTCTCAGGTCTTGTCGCAACCACGCTTTTTTTACTGGCACGTCATCGTGCGCATACTTCCAGTGAACTTGCCGCGGTAGATGCGACGCAATCGAGCGAAGTCATTTTTGCACTTTTAGGCGAGATGCTTTTTTTAGGCGCAGAACTTCCCAATACTCAAGCATGGCTTGGAATGGCGTTTGTTTTTGTGGGGTTAGGATTTTTTATCTATTTTCAAGAAAAGAAGCGTGTTGTTGATGATTGATTTATTAAAAAGAGTTACAATGGTATCAAAGATAATTCTAAGGATTTTTGAAATGAAAGCTTTTAAAAAAGCATTGTGCATTGTGGTCTTGTTTACAGGACTCTTCATATATGCTGAGGAGAGTCCTAAACTGAAACTCCCTTTTAATATTACACCTGAAATGTATGCTTCGTTTATGGCACAAAATTTATCCACCAATCTTCCTCATACCTTTAAACATAATGATCTCTCTTTGGTTGTGACCAAAGTGTATGCCATGCAAAACAAAGTCTTTTTTAAATCAACAACAACACAATACAAACAAATTTTAGATGAGCTCTATAAATACCACACGCTTCCGGATGATCTTAAAAAAGAGTGTAAAGATTTTTCCAAAATTGCAATGGTCGATAAGGGCGTTGAGTACTACTTAAGTGTGGAAGAAAATGCGAAAAAATTTGTTGTAAAGTATGACAAAGATGCGTGCTCTGAGAGTTTTGATCCCGCACAAAAAATCTTTATTAATGGCTACAATCGCGATGGTTACGATATGAATGGTGATAGCAAAAAAAAGGTTTTGGCTAAAAATCCTTCAACGAACTAGCGTACACAGTTACGCCCTGCATCTTTAGCAACGTAGAGTTTTTCATCCGCTTGGATGTAGAGCTCATCCAGTCGTTTAATGCGTTCGCTTAACATCGCAAGACCAATACTCACCGTAAAGTTCACTGTCGTTTCCCCATTGGAAGGAACGCTCAGTTGACTCAGCTCCTCTTTGAGTTTTTCCATCTTGGCTCTGGCTTGCTCTTCGGTTACATGTAAAAGGATAAATGCAAACTCTTCGCCCCCAAGTCTTCCAATAATGTCAGTTTCGCGCAAGCTTTGCAAACAGTGTTTTCCCAGCGCTTGAAGCACTGCATCACCACTAGGATGACCAAAGGTATCATTTATGCGTTTAAAATGGTCAATATCTAAAATCGCAAAGCAGAGTGGAAATTCATACCGAAAGGCACGTTGGAGCTCTTTTTCAGCCAATTCTAAAAAATAACCACGGTTGTACAGTGATGTGAGTGGATCGGTTTGTGCGAGGTATTGGAGCTTCTTTTCAAGGATACTTCGTCGTTCTATTTCATCTTTGAGCAATGCTTGTTCTAAAAAGAGAGCGTAGTGCGTTTGCGTAGACTCTTTTTGAAAACGAGCGCGATGGTACTCAATCCAACTGCTAATAAACGTAACGATCATATAGGTTAGAGCAAAGCGAATTTGAAACGGAGTGCTGTAAACGGTATGAATCTGTGGGACAAAGAGAAAAAGCCCTACAATCATGGCTAAAAGCAGACAACTGTAGGTAAAGCCAAGGCGATTTCCAAATAAAAAGATAATTCCAATAGGATAAATATACGCCCAGAGAATGCGAGAATTTTCTGTATCCGCATGGTACACCATAAAAAGAATCAAAACAGCATAGAGGATATTGGCACCATGATAGAGCAGATAGGTCTCTTTGATTTTAGAGATCAGTAAGAGAGAACTAAAGGTATAAACAGAAAAAAATGTGATTAAAAAGGCTAAGGTAAAATTTTCGATATAGGCATTGTACGCACTCGTAAAAATTGCTATAGGCATGATCATCAAAGCGATCCAGACATAATGATTGAGTTGGGAAAGCTCTTCTTCATTATGAGAAAGCGACTTGGCAACAATTAAATCAACAAAATGCTGTATATTTTTTGCTACTGTAAGCATGTCTACTCTTTTTGGTAGAATTGTACATTATTTTTGTAAGAAAAGAGTTTATAACAGGTAAAACATCATTATCCTAATAGTTTGCCTGTGCAACTGTTTTCAGCCACACTGATTTTAGAAGATCGATCGATTCTACGATCTCCTTTTCGCTTAGTCCGCCAAAACCCATACGAATGGCTTCCCATGTTTCACCATACATATCACTCGCACAATACAGTTTAATACCTTCATTAAGGGCATTTTCTCTTAATTTCTGCAAATCTATGGCAAGCGTTGGACGTATGAGAATCGCAAGACCACCGCCTTCACTGACGATCTCTATCATCGAACCAAGCGCATTTTTTAACTCTTCTTTCATCACATCGTGTTTTTTACGGTTTAAGGTACGGATTTTGCGTAGGTGTTGCTCCCAATGTCCACCTGCCATAAAAAGCTCTAAAGTCTTTTGCGTTGAAAGTGCCACACAACACCGTTGATGACGTTCTTGATAGACGTTTTGATAGGCTTCCAAATAACGATGAGGAAGAACAAGATAGCTGATACGAAGAGCCGGTGAAAGTGACTTGGAAAAGGTTCCGACGTAGATGACGTTACCCTCATGATCAAGCCCTTGAAGCGAAGGAATAGGGCGGTTTTGGTACCTAAGCTCGCTGTCATAATCATCTTCAATAATAATGCCACCTACTCGTTTGGACCAATTCAGAAGTTTAATGCGGTTTGCAATCGGCATCGTAACTCCCGTGGGGTACTGATGTGAAGGGGTAATGTAAACGATCTTCGCTTCTGTTGCTTCAAGGTGGTCGATGTTCAAACCAGTCTCATTGACTTCAATAGGTACGATGTTATAACCATAATCACCAAATATCTTGCTAATCGCAGGATACCCAGGATGCTCAATCGCGATGTGG
>Ga0302272_1001506_pt1 | contig 10465 bp, 3 predicted proteins | sample III_Bog_N1_2_FD_198772 | JGI IMG/M metagenome (GOLD analysis project Ga0302272, IMG submission 198772) | Peat permafrost microbial communities from Stordalen Mire near Abisko, Sweden - III_Bog_N1_2 | ecosystem: Environmental > Terrestrial > Soil > Wetlands > Peat | place: Sweden: Abisko...
CATCGGTACATTGCTCATTTGTCTGAAACTTTTACCATCATCCGATTTTTCAATCTGATAAGCAATATAAGTCTGTGAGAGCAAAGAGCAATCCCACATAAGTGAAACCACTTTATCACCCCATGTTCCATTTAGTTTTTGAGGTTTTGGCAATTCTTCATACATATCCAACGACGTGTAAGAACCAATGGATTGAACTTTTTTAGCAAGTTCTTCATCTGCAGGCACGATGCGGTATAAATAATAGTTATTTTTTAAAGCAGTAGAATCCGTAAATGCCCATCCCGCAAACTCAGCGGCTTCGAAACTTAAATCGGCTGCATACATCGATAATAAAAAGCGTTGCTCTTGTTGTCGTAATTGAGTTGCCACATTTGTTAAACCGGTTCTCATTCCTGTAACTTCAAACTCGGTTCCATAAAGTGCCTGTGCAATGATAGCGGCATAGCTATTGTTTTTCACTATGGGTTCCCACGCAGCCAATGGCTTAGCTTTAATTGGAGTAGTGTTCAAAACTATTTTCAAAGCTTTGTCAAGAAGTTTCCCATCCTGCTTAATAGTATAGCGCTCTACCATAAAACCACAACCATTAGTTTGCTCCCACAAAATAGATTTGTTGGTAGCCCAACGAATTGACAATGCATTCTTTGTTGGACGAGTCCGTATAGAAATAGCTAAGCTGTCACTGTTTTGTGACATTAAGCTGAAACTTAAAAAAAGAAACAGCGAAATCAATATGCATAAACGAGACAATATTTTTTTTGACATATTATTCAATACCTAAAGGGTTTTTAAACTCAAAAGTTGCTGTTGATGTTTCTGTACCATCTGGAAGTCTATATTTAAAATATACAGGATAATAACCTTTCCTAATAAATGGGAATCTAGAATTTACAAGTGATTCATATCCATTCCAACTAGTTGTTTGACTAAATCTGGTTGTTGCTTGATTGCAAATGTCAACAAAATCAGATTTATAGGAGCTTTGTAAGTAATATCCAAATGGGAATAGTCCTTTTAAGACTTCATTGTTCTCTGACTTGATCGATGTTAAATACAAATTGTTGACAATTATAGCTCTGAAAGGTGGTATCCCATAAATTGCAGTATTTCTATTTGATATCTTAATGATTGACGGATTGTATTTTTCATACAAGCTTGGATATATGTCTATTTTACAGTATTTGTCTTCTCCTGTTGATTGAGCAGAAATCAATGGAAGGTTAGATGTATAATTCGTTCCAGTCAGTTCTGCAAAATCAAATGGTTCCATGCTTTTTGCTGAATAAAGTAACCCGATAATGCCAGTTGATATCTGATCAGTTAATGCATATTCTTTTGTGATTCCATTTATTCGCTCTTTAAAAGTATCGAACTTGCTTGCTTTAAATGCATATTCAAGAAATACCTTAACCATGTCGTTTCTTATGATTTTATCAGCTGTATTCTGGCGCACTTCTACTCCCTCTTTTGATTCAACACCTGTCGTGGTGGCTGTTGAATTAGCACTAATCGCATTTGTAACTCGTGGTTGTGCTGTAAGCGAGAAAGAGTATGTCTTGGATTTATCCAATGTTGGTAGACTATATTCTATTCTTCGCTGACTCATATCATATGTAATTTCAGTATTTTTTTTAGTGTTATTTTCATCTATGAAATTAGCCTGATAAATCATTCCTGCATTGAATAAATAGGACTGACCCTTCTTAAGTACAATAAATCCTTTTGATGTTTCTTTCGGCATAAAGTGACTTTGGTCTACTACAGGGTAAGTATAATCTACGTTTGTAATAGGTATATACTGTGGTGCATCGCCCGTTTTGAAAGAGAATTCTTTTTTCTCTTCCAGTCTTTTCCCATTCTGAATCACTGTAACCCAATTGTTATTTTTATATTCTTCGAGGTAGACACTTACTACCGATGACAATGTTTGGTTAGATGGTAATACTTCAGGTGTAAATAATGACACTTTGTCCATCTCTGGATTCCACTTCAGGTCACCAACAATTGTTTTCCCAGCTGCATCGGCAATAGAAAATTCACCTAATCTGAAACGGTAAGTGGACGTAATGTTATCCACTTTGATTTGGAAACTTTCACCAATTGGGCTGTTAAAGGCAACTTGTGGTGCGGCAAACACATCGGCATCCTCCTGTGGACTCAATTCCGAAATAATTTGCATGTCTACCGGTGGAACTTCAGTTTGTTGTACTAATGTACATTTCTTACCTAATGTCACTTCAAACTTCATATTTCCTTTGACAAGTCCACCAAGTAATCTGAACTTAACACCTAACTTCCCATTAAACCAAATTGGATTTGGTAGACTGGCTTGCATTAATATCGCTGCACCTCCTTGAATAATAGGTAACTTGGCTCTAAAAAATGGTAATTTGACATTTATGCCTAGCTCACCGTCAAAATATCCATATGCTTGGCCCGATGCATACCAACCGTTAATGCCAGGTAATTGCCCCGATTCTGCACAGATTGCTCCACTATACTTTTTCAGCATAATGTCATAACCTAAACCTGCCGACAGATGAGCATACAATGGCCAAAAGGTAATTTCTCCTGTAGACAAACTAAACCTACTTCCAAAAGCAAACCCTTGTCCGTTAGACAAATCCGTAGAATTTGAAATAAAACTTCCAGAACTAGCGCTAGACCCTAAAATATCCAGAACTTCTGCCGGAGGCGGTTCCGGATTAGGAATGTCATTTCCTATCATAAAATAGGAACTTGCTTCTACATTCAGTATATTTCCAATGCCCATCTTCAAGCCTATTGGCTGTTTAGGGGTGCCAATTTTTGCATACCATGTGCTTTTATCAAAGTGGATAACAGCACTACCTGCCGAATTATCGGCATTTTTCCCTCTTAATATTCCACCTGCTAAATAAACATAGGTATCCAAAACGCCGTGAAAACTGCTATTTCTAATATCAAACTGGATGGATAAAACTGCAGCTAAGCCTCCATTATTGACACTGAACGAAGGCCTATAGATTTTTGAAGTAGTTTCTAGTGCTCCTTGTTTTTTTTCCTCTTGCAGTTTTTCTTCTGCCGCTATATCTCCTTTGGTTATTTCGTTTTCAGCACTTACAGATGAATTGTATTGTTTGATTACAGATGCAGTTAAATCATTAGCTGTACTAACTTCACCCATAAATTTACCAGCTCCGTATATTCCTGCAAATGCAACTCCTCCCTTCTCCGGATCGAAAAGAATTTCTAATGCCGCTTCACCCATAAAAACCTCCGGTTTTTTTAGATTAAAGAAGACAGCTGCCTTCACACCTAAACCCATTGCTGGTTCAGGTACATATTTACATCCGGTAGCAGAGAAGTTATCAGTGCCAGCTATTTTTTTCATTCCCATAGAAACTCCACCGGCAAATCCAGAGATGTTCATTGGTCCAACAGGGATGGAGAATCCGCTTACGGCAGCATCACAAAACCAGTATTTATTGTCATTTCTTTGCCCAAACATCGCTCCGGCTTTTATATTGACACCTGGAAGCACCTTTTGGAACTTCATTTCAATTTTTCCGGCAAACCCATTCCCGTAAGTTGGATCATCTTTCATTAACAATAAATGACCATTAAGATTAAATACATCATCCACTGTCGCATTTACAGCTACCTCAGACAACTTCCAATTTTTGTAACGCCACTTTTGTCTGTCGTTTTCAGTGATTATCTCACTCGAAATAGTAAGGCTGGCACTACCCTCAATACCCACTTTGGATGTAGATAAGTTGAGTAAGACATCCATGTTTAAGTTTACCTGTGAGTTTTGACTTGTTATTCCTATTTTTGGAATACTTATAGGAAAATTCTGTAACAGAGGCTTGCCAGAATATTGCATCGACGCAACTTCAAAGTATGGGGCTTTTGTTGTTAAGTGCATAGATTGAAATTCGATGCACATATTTGTTGAATCCGCTTTATTAGTTTGTGCTCCACTCCCAAATGGTGCCATGATCAATTTACCATGTAGCATCGCTTCCGGAACAAACTTATTATTTACAACTGAGAGGGTCACGCTCGAATTGTTATAAATAGTAGTCTTTGCATTTAAAAAATTGAATTCAATATTACTTACTGGCTTTACCGTTAAAACGTAATTATTGTCAGCGTCGATAAGTGCATCATAAGCTAACTTAGTAGTGTCACATACAGGCAAACCTATAGAGCCATTAAAGCCTGCACTCTTAAGTGTGTTAGCCTCTAGTTCTAAGTGAAAACCATCAACTGAAAAACTCCAACCGGAAGCATCGCCTTTGTCAAATGATAAAAGTGGAGTAGTGCTATTAAATTGTCCGGTAATACCATTGTCGTCAACTATCATTTGTTTTGCCTCAAACTTGGTTCTGTTTGCCAGACTTATATCATTCCCAGAAGTAGTAGTGCTTTTGAATTGAGGGGGTAAATAAACTGTCAAATTTTGAATGAAAACTCCCTTCCATAACTCCTGATTTCCAGCAGGTAGGTAGTTCTGTGCATAATTGGCGGGGAAGGTTGTATTCAAATTCATCTTATCGCTAAAATCTAAGACAATGTTTTTACACCCAAATACAAATCCGTCAAGACCCTTTATTTGAAAAAGAGGAAGTGATAGTTGGGCAACAATATCATTCCAATCGGATACAACTGTTTTGAATGTTGACTTTACTGCCTGACCGTTTGATTTTCCATTGTTGTCAACACACGTCAATAATGAAGTTGAGAACTCTAAATCGGCTGTTATTCCTAATTCTTTTATTCCTTTACAATCTATTGTAGCATATGTTAGATTGTCACCTCTGCCGGTCATATTATCAAATGATCCTTTCAGCGTTATTTTTGCCCCACCTTTGTTTATCGGAATATCCACGTCGCCCAACAATACCAATGTGGCATCTCCGAAAATATCTCCTTTATAGGAAAGTTTAATATTTTGGGCTCCAAAAAAAAGTTTCTTTTTTACACCCCCGGTTAGACTAATAACACGCGCATAAATATTTAATTCAGCAAAATTTTCGTGAAAAACGACGCTCGAAACAGCTAAAGTAATTGGCGTATTACCTATGGTTTTGCTGACTCCGATAGGTAGCAGATTTAATTTTTCCGGCGATATTGATTCACACATATTACCGGATGCATCTATCTTATCAAAACAAGACATAGCATCTTTTACAGTTATTTGGGCAAATGCTTTACTTTCACAAATACTTACAAATAGTATTAGTGAAAAACAAATTAAACGGATAGGTATAAGACAAACGTTGTTTTTCATTGTCAGCAGCTTTATTTTATCAAACAGGTCTAGAAGTTGTACGAGTAAGTCGCAGTGAAATTATAAGTGTGTTTAGACAACTGTATTAATGTTTTTCGAGTTAGATACATGCCAGATAACATAAAATTGTGTTTCTTTGCGAATACGTAACCGAGGTTACAACGGGCGTTAAAAATTGAATTCTCGAGGTTTCCATCTTTAAAGCTCATATTGTAGGAAGATGAAATGCCTGTGCTAATGGTTTTCTCAAAAAAACGTGCAGTTGTTGAAATAGAAGGACCAAACATAATTGTATGATTTAGTCCAACTTGATTATTTGTAACATTAAATGAGGTATTCAGATTCAAATTCTGAGGTATGAATTGAACATTGTAGGTGCAAGCTGCATTAGTCATGGATGTGGAATTATCTTGAGATACTACAGCACCTTGTTTGTCGGATGCAGTTTGATAATTGATATTTAGATTCAACGATTGCATCCGCGTTTTACTTTGTTCCACTTGATACATTATGCTGAAAGTTGTGTTTTGAGATAATTGAACAAAATTCAAAGTGTCCAGATTCTCTGTTGGAGAGGTTTGATTTATATAATCAAACTGCGACTTTGCATTAGAGTGAGTTTGAAAATTAGAGTAAGTCCCCACTATATTGAACTTTTTTGTTGGATTATATGTCATATTCAAGGAGCCAACCAGCCTAGATGTCTTTCTATCGTTACTATCCTCAAGGTCATTATGCTCCAAGCCTAAACTACTTGATACGTTTAGTCTGTCTTTAAATAGAATAGTGGAGATGTTTATCGTTATATTTTCTAAATCATTATTAGAATAATAAGTACCAAGCGTTTTATATCCTGCAGAGATACGCTCATAACCCAGACCCAGATTGCTTTTGTTTACCTGATACCCCAGATTAAACTTGTAAGCATCGTAGTTTGATGTTGATGTTTGTAAGCCAAGTATCCTGTCTATAAAATTAGTTTTCCTGCTCTCTGCTCTAATATCTCTAGTTAATAAACTTATGGTATATTCTCCCGATAGTTGTAAGTTTTTTAGAGGCTTTATCCCAAACTCCCAGTTTATAGCTGTGTTTTTTTGAGGTAAGATGTTTAAACTATCTGGTTTCCATGTTAATGAGTTTGGGTCGTCGTGTGCATATAAATAGCTAGATCCAATATAAAGACTCTTATTGTCGTAACGTAATTTAGCGCCGTGTCCCATTCGTTGATATGCGGCCGACGTTTGTGTTGAAAGTCCTGCATACTCTACTTTCCGTTGTAAGCGACCATACATTACACTACCTTTAAAATTGCCTGCTGGGGTGAAATCAACTCCGATCCCTGTGAATTGATGTCCATTAAGTGTGTATGGTGAAAAATTCATGGAAATGTCTCCAATATGCATAGTTACCCATTTGTACGACGGATGCAAACTAAATCTATTAGGAAGCATGGGGTAAGCCATATTACTTCCTGAGTTTGTGAGGGTAAATGTGAAGGGTAAATTTATTAAATTAGCTATTTTAATATTTAAATTGCCATTAAAGAAATAGTTGAATAAGTTACTTTCCGAATTTTGATTTCCAATAATGTAGTTTGCAGTGGCTGACAGTCCACCATTAATATTTAAAATATTTTTTTTATCGAAATTGCTGTTTAGGTTATCTAATTTCACTTGTTGAGCAGCAAGTGTGAAAAAACAGACCAAAAAACATACGGAAACAAATAATCTCATCAAGTTTTATATTTCTTCAATTCCTTGACTTCAATGAATTGAAATATTATGTTGTGGAAGCATTGAATGTTGCAATTATCCTATATTCAATGTAATTTAATTAAAAAGAGCGTAAAAATAAAACAAATTTTTTATTAAATTGCAGAGGTGATCAATAAATTATACAATATCAATATTAACTATTTAATGTTCAGTACATTGTAAATAAAAAAATAAATCACATTGTTTATAGAGGGTAAATGAATATGGTTCAATAGAGTTAATGTAGTGTTAATCTTAGTATGTATAGTTAATCTGTAATTATACCATGAGTTGGTTGTATATTTATGCCCTCTCGTACCTTGTGATTGACAAATCGACTTTGAACTTCCTTCTGTTTGTTGATATAACGAAGTCTTCCCCCATAATGAAGCATCCCAATTTTATTTCATCTGCTTGCGGGAGGTTTAAAACAGCTTTGCAGTGTTTTATTTGTTTGCGAGTATTTTCTCTTTATTTAGGTTATGTCTATTAAACCCTCCTAAGCATGGCGCGGCATAAGTAGCTTCCTCTTTCATACTCGCGAGTTCGTTCTTTCAGTCGCTACACATGCCACTCTTTCCAACGCACATAAAATGGTACGTTTTCATTGGCTACGAAAAGAGCTATTAAGACTATTGGCAGAGAGGAATGCAATTACACCTAACTGGTGTATTAATCAGGGAATCTCAAACTTGGGAATAATGCCCTGAAAACCACTTATGACTTTTTATGCGTGTTTATATTTTTGTAGTAGCATAAAAGTCACAAAAGGTTTTTAATGGGGGCATCGGACACAACCCATTTTTTCATCGCCTGATACTTCGAGCCCCGGTATCCACTCAAAAAAATGCGTTGTGATAGAGTTTGATAATGTTGAAAAGTAAGAATAAGTTTTCGGGACTAATTCTTACTTTTTTATGATATGGATAAAGGAAAACTTATTTCCTGCTTTCCAACATTTAAAATAGTTTAAGTTTTATGTTGAACTTGAAATAAATGTCCCAAAACAATATATCTGCTTTTAAAGACCAAGTTTTGAAGAGAAAAAAGCCCTTTACTATCTGGCTAAACTGGAAAAAGCAACCTTAGAATTGGTTGTGTTGAACCGTCGAATTATAGATTTGACAAATAAACTTGAAGTGAAGATGCATGGTTCGGCAGATACAGAATCAACAATGACTGATGACAATTTGAAATGATAATCAAAAATGGTTGCAAAAATAAGTTCAGGTAGTTCCATTTTTGGAGCATTGGCATATAATCAAACCAAGGTAGATGAGCATAAAGGGAAAGTAATTCTTACCAACCGGATGATAGAACTTCGAGATGGCAATTATAAGGTAGGTATTTGTATGCGTTCGTTTGAACCCTATTTGACCGCGAATCAAAAAACAGAAAAACCAATCCTACATATTTCCTTGAATCCCGACCCGAAAGATGTACTGACCGATGAGCAGTATTCTGAAATTGCACAAGAGTATTTGCAAAAAATGGGTTATGGAGACCAGCCATATATTGTTTACAAACACGAAGATATTGACCGCCATCACCTTCATATCGTATCGGTTCGAGTGGACGAGAATGGTAAGAAGTTGGATCATAATTTTGAATATCGCAAATCAATGGAAATTTGTCGGAATATGGAGCAGAAATACAACTTGGTAGCAGCTGATAAGAAAGATCAGCAAGGTGAACTTTCCATCAAACGGATACAATACGGTGAGGAAAATCTGAAAGCACATATAGCCAATGTCATTCGTCCTTTAGTGAAGTCGTATCAATTTCAGAGCTTAGGAGAATACAAGGCTGTATTATCCCTTTACAATATTATTGTCGAAGAGATTAAAGGTGGAGTGGAGGGAAAACAATATAACGGGTTGGTTTATTCAGCTATCGATAATCACGGAGAACGCGTAGGTAAACCTTTCAAATCGTCTCTTTTTGGGAAATCGGTTGGTTATGAAGCTTTGCAACAACATATGCTTCAATCAGCAGAAATCATAAAAGAGAAACAATTGAAAGGAAGAACTAAAGCAATAGTGACCAAAGCGATGCAATTACCTTTAAGTCGAGCTGATTTTGAAAAATGTCTTGCTGCTAACAGTATGAATGTAGTGTTCCGGCAAAATGATGCAGGTCGTATCTATGGAGTAACATTCATAGATCATCAAAATAAATGTGTGCTCAATGGTTCACGTTTGGGCAAAGAGTTCTCTGCAAACGTATTTAATGAGCTTTTCCCATTCTCTAAAGAGGATAAGGATATGGGATTGCAACAACAGCCCAGCAATAATATTGGATACGCTGGCGAGTCTGATTCCAGGTCTCAACATGATGCAGATAACTCAGATGCATCTCTCAACATTTTCAGCATGGAGACTAATAATGGTACAGATTCGGAAGAAGAAGCTTTTATCCGTAGAAAGAGAAAAAAGAAAAGGCACAAAATGTAAATAACAGGCAATTAGACGGATTCAGTTTAACGAACTCTATCAAGCTCAAACGTTCCAACAAAATAGAAACTGGAAAAATACTATAAGTATTCTCCCTGTTTCTAAAATTACGAGCTAAAATTGCATTAATATAATATGAACTGAATTTGGTGTTCTATATCCTAAACATTTTCTCTATTCCCTGTAATTTTCCTGCTAATGCTTGCATATCATTACTAATCTTACTATCGGTAATACGGGCGTAGATTTGTGTAGTTTTAATATTGGTATGCCCAAGCATCTTACTTACAGTCTCAATTGGGACGCCTTTTGCTAATGTAATCGTCGTTGCAAAAGTATGCCTCGCTAAGTGAAACGTCAACTCTTTATCTATTTCACAAACATCGCCAATTTCCTTCAGGTAAGAATTCATTTTCTGATTACTCAAAATCGGACGTAATTTGTCATTGGGTGATACACTCTTGTATTTCTCCAAAATCATTTTAGGAACATCTAACAAGAGAATGTTTGATTCAACTTTAGTTTTTTGTCGTTTTGTCATAATCCATAAATTCCCATCAAACGAAGTGCGGACATTTTTAGGTGTAAGATTTTTTACATCGATATATGCTAATCCAGTAAAGCACGAAAAAACAAATATATCACGAACCAACTCTAATCTTTTTGTAATAAATTGTTTCTTAAGTATTTTTTCTACATCCTCTTGTGTGAGGTAACCGCGATCCACCTTTGTCAATCGAATTTTATAATTTGCAAAAGGATCAATGACAATCAATCCGTTGTTACGAGCAATAAGGATGATGCGTTTGAAAAATTGCATAAATTTTGCTGTTGTGTTGGCATTACAGCCTGCTGTTGTCAACAAATAAATTTCAAAATCACATATGAAGATGTTCTTAATTTCCTTCAACGAAATGTCTGTAATCTGATATTTGAGTTGTATGAATTTTTGAAGATGTTTACGAGTAACTTCATAC
>Ga0302272_1001513_pt1 | contig 10447 bp, 7 predicted proteins | sample III_Bog_N1_2_FD_198772 | JGI IMG/M metagenome (GOLD analysis project Ga0302272, IMG submission 198772) | Peat permafrost microbial communities from Stordalen Mire near Abisko, Sweden - III_Bog_N1_2 | ecosystem: Environmental > Terrestrial > Soil > Wetlands > Peat | place: Sweden: Abisko...
TCAATCTCTTTGGCTTGCATTTTGGGTAAAAGGACATCGTGCAATGAATTTAACAGCTCTTTGATGTTGACAGGTTTGATGATGTAATTATCAACATGGAGTTTAATGGCATCCAGAAGATACTCTGTATCGGTAAAAGCGGTCGTGACAATGGAGGGCAGTTCAATCTCAAGGTTGTATTTGAGGGTGCGTAAAAAATCGAGTCCATTGCTGTATTTGAGATGAATATCGGCGACAATGACATCAACTTTTTCAGTTTTAATGATCTCTAGGGCTTCCTCAATGGTTTGTACCGGATAGATTTTTTTGACAAAATCTTCTAAAACCGAAGTGGTGTGTTTCAGCAAATCCGCTTCGTCTTCGATGTAGAGAATCGTAAAGCTACCGAGCAGTTCAAAATTGCGCTTGTTCATCGTCATCGCCCTCGTTTGTATTGATGTAGTTTTTAGGTATTTCTATCGTAAACATCGTACACGCCCAAAGAAATTTTGTTCCTAATTTATGGCGGATATTTTTACATGTAATCTTACCGTGCATATGTTTTTCAACCATTTGCTTAGACATATAAAGCCCAATTCCTGTCCCCACACTCTTATGTTTGGTCGTAAAATAGGGGTCGAAAACTTTGGGTATTATATCACTTTTTATTCCGCCGCCATTATCGACAACATTGATAAAAATACTCTCGTCATTTTGCTTCGCAATGATGTGAACAATCTTTTCAGGTTGCTCGGTTTTACTCGCCAAAATATCTTTGGAGTTTCCAATCAGGTTCAGAAGTACGTGAATCAGCTCATTTTTAAAACCAAAGACCTCAAGATCCTCTTTGATAAACAGTTTTAAGATGATCTCCTCTTTTTCGAGTTGATATTTGGAGAGATCAACGGCTTTTTGAATCATCTCGTTAATGCGAAACGCTTTTTTACTTTTGTTGGGATTGAAGAAGGTGCGAAAATCCTCCAATGTGTCAGACATCGTAGAAGAGAGCAGTTGCGCATCTTTCACACGTGAAGCGATGAAAGGCTCATCGAGTTTGCCTGCTAAAAACTTACTCTCAAAACTTTGCACGATCATCATTAAAGAGCCAAGCGGTTGTCTCCACTGGTGCGCAATATTTTGAAGCATCTCTCCTAAACTGGCAAGTCTTGCTTGTTGGAACATGATGTTATCTTTTTTACGGCTGTTCTCAACTTCTCGTTTAATGCGAAGCTCTAACGAATCATTGAGATTGCGAAGCTCTTTGGTTTTCACAAGCACATTTTCTTCCAAGTAATTGTGCAAGTTCTTAAAGTGGTTGATGATGATGAGAAGCACCATGGTAATAAAAAAGAAGATCATACCGATGAGCAAAATAAGCATGACCGTGCTGGTTTGGAAAAGGCTGTCATTGACCTGCTTCTCGGTAATCGCCTGTTTGAGATGCGTGGTAATGAGGCTTGAGAGGTAGATATTGAGCGAATTGGCCTCGAGGATGATATCATCCATCAAAAAGGTTGCTTCTTCTGTTTTGGAGTATTTTAAAAGTTCCAACATAATGTTGATTTTACTGTCAATGCTCTGCATTTTAACACTGATTTTCTCCACAATACCTAGCTGAAAGATGGTCTTTTCAGGAATATCGGGTGTGACTAAAAAGAGGCTGAGCCAACGGCTTGCAAAATAAGGAAGTCCTCCGATGTGGCGATTGGTATTGAACTGGTAGCTGTTCCACTGTTTGTGAATGATCTGTTGGGCTAAGTAAATCACCTCGACGGCATCGTTGTTACTGATTTGGCGCTCTTTGATGTCGCGAAGCGTTTCGGCGATGTTGACACGGTAATTGTCTTTGATCTCTTCTAAATCCACTTGCGGTTGGGTGCGCTTTTGAAACAGGGTTTCATAGTCGTATTTGAGCGCAAAAATAGAGACGAACATCAAAAATCCAATGGTGATGGTACCACTTAAAATAATAAAAATGAGAATTTTGGTTTTATTGGAAAACTTGATGGTCTCTAATTTTTGGTTAATAAACTCTACAAACGTCATCTTAGTACTCATACTTTTGAATAATCTCAAATTTGCCATTGACATAATGAGAGAGATAGACCTGATTCAGGAGCTGTGCATGATGGTATTTGATAGGAATGTTGTCCAGTGTTTGAGAAGGAAGATGGCGTAATTGATCCAAAAATTTACCCTGTGTAATCGTTCCGTTAATGGAACGCAGTGCTGCAATAACCGTTTTTGCGGCCAAATAGGCTTCATAGGAGACCAAAGATGGGTTCTCCTCAGGATAGTAAAACGCAAGATTTTTGAGATATTCACTTGCCTCTTTAGAGTCAGGATCATTGTACGAAGGAACTGTTTGGGAGAAAAGTATATCCTCTCCTTTGCCTTGAAGTTCCCCGATAAGCGCGTTAGCATTGACAAATGAAATAGGGCAAAAGATGACTTTTGAACTGTTCGATTCTTTCACTTTTTCAATAAAATGGGCTGTTGGCTTGTATGCCCCCACTAAAATAATGGCTTCTGGTTTTGCCACCTCAATCTCATGGATAGCATGACGAATGGAAAGGGTGTTACGTTTATAAGTACCCTCCGCGCTAAGGGTTAAATTGCGTTTGGAGAGTGCGTTTGAAAGTGCGATGTAACCCTCTTCACCGTAGTCATCGTTTTGGTAAAAGATGGCAAAACGCGTAATGTTTTTGTGTGTGGTGAGGTATTCGACTAAGGCATCAAGCTCTTCGGTGTAAGAGCTTCGAAAGTTGATAATATTGGGCGTGTCTTTGGTTCGAAGAAACGAAGCGCCTGTGTAGGGTGCAATGAAGGGTATATTACTTTGGGCGATCAAAGGTAAGACACGCTTTACCGTTGGGGTTCCTACAAAACCAAAAAGAGCAAAGGCATCATCTTTCGTAATCAGCTTAAAGGTATTGCTGAGCGTATTTTCAGGTTCGTACTTATCGTCATACTGAATGAACTCGATTTTTTTACCTTGTACACCACCTCTCGCGTTGGTGTGGCTAAAGTATGTATTTGCGCCTACGACGACATCGCGTCCTAAGTGACTGTTAATACCTGTAAGGGGAAGCGACGCTCCAAGGATAATGCTGTTTCTTTCTATACCATTATAGGAAGGGATCAGAAAAAAGAAAAGGACCAATACACCTAGGGCTAAAAAGCTCACGATTAGAAAGTTTTTGTTTACCAAAATGAGTTACCTTAACATTGGATGATTGTTATTATAGCCTAAGAAGATTAACGAAAGCTATAGTGTATCAATACGCGTATATACATTATATACATATTTATATAACGTTGTATATAAGCAGATAAATATACTCTTGTTAAGAACGATTTAAACCAATTCAGTTTACAATTCGGTAAATTCTTATTTACCACTTAATGGATGTAAAATGCAAAAAGAGTACGTTTTCTACGATACCGTTGGTATTGATTTCCCTCTTGACGAAGCGATAGAACTGGTTAAAAGCCCTTCAAAAGGTGACTTTTTGGTCTCAAATCACCCTGAGGCAGAGGCGGTTCTTTACGCTCCTGAAATCAATTTTTACCTTCAACAATCCCTTGATAGTCTTGCTCAAAAGATTAATAATGTGACAAAACTCTATGAAATTCGTGCACTCGGATTTGATTTTGCACAAGATATGGACTACTCTCAAGAGGTTGGAGACAAAGTTTTAATACTCAGCGATGAGGCAGATCACGCATCGCTTAAAGCAGAACTGAGCAGCGAAGCGTTTACCGTCATCGTTCTCTCTCCTTCGATGATTTTAGATGTCAATGGTCACATTGGCGCTTTACATGTAACGCTTAAAAAAGAGGGTGAACTGCTTGATTTAGAGTGCGATCAGATCATCTGGTGGAACGCTCCACTTTTTGCGATGAAACAAAGCGGCGTGTATGATCCTGCTCTTATTGGACTCGATGGAGCACTTAAAAAACTTCGTGACAACAAGGGCGAATACCACTATAAAAATTACATTAACTACGATCCTTCTATTTGTCAGTACCATGAGCGTCGTGTTGAAGTCTGTGGAAAATGTGCTGAAGTGTGCCCAACGGTTGCCATTTTGAAAGAAGATGAAGAAAAACATTTGGCATTTTCCCATATTGACTGCCATGGATGTGGGGGTTGTGTGAGTGTATGTCCTAGTGGAGCACTCGATTATACGCAAATGCCACGTATTGCATTTGCTCATTTGAGTGAGTATTTTAAAGGCACAACTGCACTGGTGATTCCTCATAAAATGGATTTAGGCTTGATTGACATTCCTTTACGTTCGGGTGTTCTTCCTTTGATGATTGAAGGCGAAAAATACCTTCATGAAGCGCATCTGTTAAATCTACTTCAAACCAGCGGCAATCCGATCATTTTCTATACCGATTTCATCTCGAAAGGTACGGGAGATGTTATTCGCATTATCAACGAGATTTTTGAGAAAAAATACCACAAAAAAGCGATTTATGTCTGTGAAGATACCGCTGATTTAGCACGTATTTTTGAAAGTTTAGAGAGTTTTTCTGAGTGTATGTACGGCATCAATGAAGATGGACTTCGCAAACGTGAAATCTTCTCTGCACGTCTTGCTCATTTAGTCGATGGCGAAGATTTGGGCATGGTTCAAACAGGCGAGCATGTGCATTATGGCGATATTAAAATCGATGAGAGCAAATGTACCCTTTGTCTCAGTTGTGTGGGAGCATGTAATGTTCGTGCTTTAACTGCGCATCCTGAAGACAATTCCCTTCGTTTTAATGCGTCTATTTGTACAAATTGTGGTTATTGTGAAGTGACCTGTCCTGAAAAAGAGTGTCTTACGGTCATCAAAGATGAGATGAGTTTAAAACCAAGTTGGTTTTCGCAACGCATTATGGCAAAAGATGAGCTTTTCACCTGTATTGAGTGTGGAATGCCTTTTGCGACTGTCAAAGCGGTTGAAAAAATCGCAGCGATTATGACACCACTGTTTGGCAATGATGAAGTGAAACTTCGTACACTCTACTGCTGTGCAGCCTGTAAACCCAAAGTGATGTTTAAAGCGCACATGGAAAATGAAAACAAAGGATTGAGTGTATGAATCAAGAGGCGATCAATCAAGCGCGGTTACTGTACTACGCTTTTTTTGCAAAAATATTAGATTTTGTTGAAAAAGAGGAAGCGTACGCAGATATAGAAAGGTTATTGGATATTTTTATTGAAAATCCTTTAGATGAAATGTCCCAAGAGGCTCTTTTATCGATTAAAAACCATTTGAAACAAGAAGGCTTTAAGGCTTTAAAGCACGAATACGATGAGGTCTTTGTCTCCCCTGAAAGCTCTTCTATTCCTTTGAGTGCATCATACTATGATGAAGGAAGAGATGATGGACAAAAAAGAGTCAAAGCGGCGGGGATTTTACTTCGTTCTAAATTTAGAAGAAATAGACCTGTATGCAATGACCCTGAAGATCAAATCTTATTTTTATTCCGATTGATGAGTATGTTGATTCAAGCAGGTCAAGAGGGTGATACTGAGAGTTTAACACTTTCAAAAGAGCTTTTTTCTGACGTTCTGAATGATTGCGTTGATGATTTTATGGATCACTTGTTTCAACATGAGCAAACGTTTTTTTACAAAAATACAGCCATTGTTTTAAATGCGTTCATTGATTTTGAAAGGCTTTATTTGAATGTTCTACCATCTGAGAAGGTAGCAAGTGCTGAGAGAGTCAGCGCTGTTATACAAAGAGATCGAAAACCACTCACACAAAGAGTAAGACGTAATTTAGACGAAATTGTTTTGTAAACAGATATGCTGAATTTGCATGGTTTTAGGGCTTCTTCCCTTATTAAACATGCAAATTTAGCACAGCTCTTTGAGTGAAAAAATAAGCATTTTCAAAGAGGGTTAAGCCCCTTTTTGAAAACTCTTATAAAGAGTCAAAACTGATTCCCTAACGGGAAAAGGAGGCGTAGAATTATGCAAGAAAACAGAAGGGACTTCCTAAAAAAAGCCCTTGGAACAACTGCTGTCGTAGCAACAGCAGGGGCGAGCGGCGTTTTAGCAAGTGCTAAAAGTGACGCAAAAGGTAGTAACGGAGTCGTTTATGGAAAATCTCCAAAAAAAGAGATTTTGTATAAAGAGACAAAAGAATGGGAACTCTATTATAAGAGAACCTACTAGAATTAGGAGAAGATATGAGTAAAACAGATACCCCACAACTCTCCTCTAGCAGAATAGGCAGACGTTCATTTTTAAAAATGACGGCACTAGGAACGGCTAGTTTTGGAGCAGGGTCTCTTCTTGCCAAAGATGAGAATATTAGACCAGCAACCGCGGAAGAGGTAAAAAACCCATTCCCAGGCAGTAAAACCGTTAAAACGATCTGCTCGATCTGTTCAGCAGGATGCGGTATTAAAGCTGAAGTACAAAACGGTGTATGGGTAAGACAAGAGCCAGCACATGATCATCCGATCAGTGAGGGAAGCCACTGTTGTAAAGGAACCGATCAAATCGATTTGACAAAGTCTAAACAACGTATAAAATACCCAATGAAAAAAGAGAATGGTAAATGGCACCGTTTGACGTGGGAGCAAGCCATCAGTGAAATCTCTTCTAAAATGTTAAAAATTAGAGAAGAAAGCGGTCCAGATAGTGTTATGTGGCTAGGTTCTGCTAAATTTAATATTCAGCAATCGTACTATTTCACGAAGTTTGCAGCATTATGGGGTACCAATAATATTGATCACGTTGCACGTATCTGTCACAGTGCTTCTGTTGCCGGTGCTGCCAATACATGGGGTTACGGTGCTATGACAAATCACTTTGGTGATGTTGTCGAAAATTCTAAATTAATTATGATGGTCGGAGCCAACTCCGCAGTTGCTAATCCAATTGGATTTAAACATTTCTTACAAGCTAAAGATAGAGGCGCGAAGTTGATTGTCGTCGATCCTATCTATACGCGCAGTGCTGCTAAAGCGGATATCTATGTCCGAATACGCCCGGGCACAGACATCGCATTTGCGTATGGCCTTTTACATGTAATCTTTAAAAATGGTTGGGAAGATAAAGATTTTATCGAGCATCGAACGTATGCCATGGATCAAATCAGAGCTGAAGCTGCTAAATGGACACCTGAAGAGGCATCCAATGTTTCAGGTGCATCAGTCGCACAAATTCTTGAAATAGCAGAACTCTATGCTAAAACCAAACCAGCTTCCATTGCATGGTCACTTGGTATTACTCAACATTCTGTTGGTAGTTCAAATACGAGAATCCTTCCTATTTTAGCCCTTGTTATGGGCAATGCTGGAAAAGCAGGCGGAGGTTGTCAAATTATCCGCGGTCACGATAACGTTCAAGGTGCTACCGATATGGCATGTTTGGCTGATTCTCTTCCTGGTTACTATGGCTTAGATAAAGCAGCATGGCAATACTATGCAAAAACATGGGGTGTGAGCTTAGAATACCTTCAAAATCGTTTCCATCCAGAACTTGACGACAAGGGTGAACGTAAATGGATGCATGCCAAAGGTTTCTCACTTGCTAAATGGTGGCAAGGTGTCCTTCAAGAAGAAAAAACGTATTCTTCCGCGCCAATTCGTGTTCTATGGGTTCAAGGAACGGGCATTACCTCGATGTCACAACAAGTGAAAATCAAAGAAGCGATTGATAAACTCGATATGCTTGTTATTGCAGAACCATTTGTGAATGAAGCTGCGATTATCACTGATCGAAAAGATGGTATTTATATTCTTCCTGTTGCTACACAGTTTGAATGTGAAGGAAGCTTGTCTGCAACGAATCGTTCAGCGCAATGGCGTACACAAGTTGTTGAACCACTGTATGAGAGTAAACAAGATCACGAAGTGATGTTTGAATTTGCTAAAAAATTTGGTTTCTATGACGAGTACGTTAAGGGCATGAAAATGCGTCCTGAAAATGGCAACATTGTTCAGTATAAAGATGATTTTGTCTGGCCAGATGATGCTGTGCGTGAAATTGCTCGTACGGTAAAAAGTATTGGTCTCTCCGGCTGGACACCAGAGCGATTACGTAAACATCAAGCTAATTGGCATCTGTTTGATCCATTAACCCTAAAAGGGCATGGTGAAATGGCAGGCGAATACTATGGTCTTCCATGGCCATGTTGGGATGAAAAACACCCAGGCTCACCAATTCTTTACGATGCATCAAAGCCAGTCAGCGAAGGCGGTATGGGCTTTAGAAATCGTTTTGGAATGGAACACAATGGTGTAAGCCAAATTGCGGATGATACTGTCACCCTTCCAGGTCAAAAAATCAAAGGTGGTTACCCACAACTGACCAAAGCTAACATTGAAAAAGTGCTTGGTATTACGCTCTCTGAAGAAGAAAAAGCGCAAATGGGACCAAGTTGGGCGATGGATTACAGTGGTCTTATTCAAAAATACGCACGTGAGTATGGTGTGTGCGTTTATGGAAATGCAAGAGCGCGTACCATCGTTTGGGAATTCCCAGATCCAGTACCTGTACACAGAGAACCAATCCACTCACCACGTTGGGATTTGGTTCAAAAATACCCTGCGCTTCCTGATCAAGTCAATAACTTTAGGGTTGCATCGCGGTATATTACGGAGCAAACGAAACAAGATTGGTCGAAAGAGTTCCCTACGATCATTTCAAGTATGCGTTTGGTTAACCTTTCAGGAGCTGGTATGCTAGAGCGAACCAGTAAGTACCTCTCTGCTATTACGCCAGAGATGTTTGCGAACATTCACCCAGATCTTGCCTCAAAACATGGCATTGAAGATAAGGATATGATGTGGATTCATGCCCCTCAAGGAACAAAGATTAAAGTCAGAGCACACTATAACCGTAGTGTTACAGCTGATCGTATTTGTATGCCGTATAACTTTGCGGGTATCATGCAAGGGGTTGATATGAGCGATAATTATCCAGAGGGAACAAAGCCATATGTCATTGGTGATAACGTTAATATTATTACAAACTACGGATTTGATCCGATTACGCAAATTTCAGAATTCAATGCGGGTCTATGCCGCGTTGAGAAAGCCTAAGGAGCAGTCGTGGAAAATATTAACAGTCGTTTAAAATTCTATTGTGATACCGATCGCTGTATTGAATGTTTTGCGTGTGTGGTCTCGTGCCAAAATGCCCATGAACTCTCAGTAGGCATTGCCAGACGTAAAGTGGTAACGCTTAATGATGGTATTGAGGGCAAAGAGACTTCCATTTCGATTGCATGTATGCACTGTAGTGATGCTCCATGTTCTCAAGTCTGCCCTGTGGATTGTTTCTATATCAGAGAGGACGGCATCGTTCTTCACGATAAAGAGAAGTGCATCGGTTGTGGCTACTGCTTGTATGCATGTCCATTTGGTGCTCCACAGTTCCCAAGAGATGGCGTTTTTGGTGCCAAAGGTGCTATGGATAAATGTACCATGTGTGCGGGAGGTCCATTAGAGACGAACTCAGAGAAAGAGCGCCATCTTTATGGTCAAAACCGTATCTCTGAAGGAAAAGTTCCTACATGTGCGGCCATGTGTTCTACCAATGCGCTTATGATTGGTACATCGGAGAAAGTTTCTGAGCTATACCGCACCCGTGTGCTTGCACGTGGTCAAAGCAAAGAGGCAAGCAATTCGTATATTTGGAACCTTGCTTATGGGAAACAAGGTAGAAAAGGGCTCACACAATGAAAAAATACCTTTTGTTGTTAATCAGTATCTTCCTAACAGTGACATCATTGTATGCCGTGAGTACGGGAACGTATGATGATCCTTTGTATGGATCTGCGATGCTGAATGCCATTCCTAACTACAATACATTTGGAGCAGTGTTTACACTGCTTCAACGTGAGTGGTTTTGGAAAGGGTTTTTAATCGCACTCTTTTTGGTTCCAGTCGCAGGAGGTATTCACTATCTTATCATTGGACCTAAAGTCTTTTCACATCATGGCAAAAAGATTTTTGCGTTTAGTGTGTTAATGCGTGTGATGCACAATATGGCAGCAATCTCTTTTTTAGTGATTGTGCCAACAGGTTTCATGATGGCGTTTGGTGACTTCTTTGGTGGTGGAACTTTGGTGAGAATTGCGAAGAACCTTCATGGTCTAGCAACACCCGTGTTTGCTATTACGGTTCTTCCGATGATTATTGCTTGGGTTCGCGATATGTTCCCCAACTCAGATGATATTAAATGGATGATGATTGTAGGAGGGTATCTTTCCAAAGAGAAGAAACCTGTACCTGCTGGTAAGTTTAATGCAGGACAAAAAGCGTGGTTTTGGATTGCAATGCCGGGCGGTATTGTCATGATTCTGACAGGTGCTTTAATGTTCTTCTTAAATAAAGATCTCTCACCCATAGCGACATTTTTGGGGATGAGTCAGATTGATGTCTTAAGAGCTTCTGCGATTATTCACAATATCTTAGGTATGGTGGTAGCAACGTTCTTTATGGT
>Ga0302272_1001519_pt1 | contig 10436 bp, 9 predicted proteins | sample III_Bog_N1_2_FD_198772 | JGI IMG/M metagenome (GOLD analysis project Ga0302272, IMG submission 198772) | Peat permafrost microbial communities from Stordalen Mire near Abisko, Sweden - III_Bog_N1_2 | ecosystem: Environmental > Terrestrial > Soil > Wetlands > Peat | place: Sweden: Abisko...
AATTGTGTAACTCGCATTTCTTGCACAAGTGTACAGGAAAAAGACTCTACAATTGTTCACTGTTTATTTTCGCTTGTCGATAGTGTTAGTGACTCAACGCTTGGTTCATTCTCAATGAAAAGAATGAAGTCCAGCCATTGGGCATCTGATTCTGGTTACCTTGGATATCGTTATCATTGGTCTTCCGCTCACTATTTAGACACAATAATCCAATATAAAGCTAGCGGGCTTGGTCAAGAAGCGGGTGTAGCATCAGTGCTATTTCTTACTGTTAATGTTTGGTCAGATTTATCCGTGACTCAATATGTGTACAACAACGGAAATGAGTATTCTCTTAATAACAAAGCCGTGTACTTTAAAAATGGCAACGTGTTTAGAGATTGGTGCGCTGAGTAACTGTTCTTACATCAAGCTAATTGATTGTGCCAAGCACGAATGATTAAAATCTTTGCACCCCTTTTATTGGCAACATGCCTCTGCAATGCAGCAAAACCAAGTGTAGAACCGCTTTGTGATGCCATTCGGGAAAACTGGAAATCCATAGAGGCATATCATCAAGGAGTCCAATATGGAAGCCCCAAAATAAACGCACTCGCGACACTAGCGAGTTTCAAAAAAGACTGTAACGCAGATCATTTGGTGCAACTGTCGAGTCATCAGGTGCATGACTTTGAAAAGACCTTGGAAAAGGCTGTAAAGCATAGTCCAAACAAAGTATTCCTTGAATTTGTAATCCCATGTATTGAATTGTGCAGTTTCGATGCTGCAAAGAATGCCCTTGATGAGGTTCGCCCAGACTCATCGCTCGTGTTGGCTCACAAGAAATTGCTTCTAAAAAACATTGGCATGGTGCCACCGAGAATGTATCCGGCTTTGGGACTTCGTGGAAGCGAAGCGAAGCACATCCTAGATAGTCTAGGAATTAAACCAGAAAGTATAGGCGAAGGCCATTACCTTGATTTGACTGGTGATTCCACGGTCAGAAGCTCGATCATTTCGGAGATCAGAAACACAAAAAATTACGCGGACCTTTCTAGTATCATTTATAGTTACGTTGACTGTCATGATAAACAAGTTCAACGGGAGCTGGTTAATCTGTGGAAAAGCGATGTGATGGTGGTGATACCGATTCCAAGCGGTGGGCGGGAGAGGCATCACATTCGGATGGAGCTTGCGAATGCGTATCAAAAGCTGTTTGGAAATAAGAAACAATACGAGTGTGCTCTTGAAGTTACTCGTAATGATCTTTGGGGAGGAGCTTTCAGAAATTGTAACCTGCGTTTAAAGCCTGGAATTCCTACCCCAGAAGAACAGGCCTTTTGGTTGCATCTAACCAAGAGTTGGGAAATCTTTTTTGAAAAATGTGTTGGCATCAAAGCGGACTTGACCGTACCAGATCGGTTTGCCTTCTTTGAGGATGAAGAAAATACCCCGCCGCCATACATTTGCACTGCGCCGATTGAGTAATTCTCTACTTTGAAAATGTTCATGTACAAGCTCTTGCGATTTTGTTTTTTGTTGATTGTCGCGCCACTATTAGCAAATGCGAGTGGCGTTGATGACGGCTCTGGATTCTGTCGTCTCGTCAAGTCGCATTGGAGTGAAATCGAGGCTGCTAACAAGAAAATATTCTATGGTTCTCCCAAATACAACCCATTGGATTTCCTTACAAAAGTCAAAAACAATTGCGAGCCAGGATACTTGGCTACGCTTCAAAGAAGTCCAGCGGATGCAATCGGTTATTTGCTAACAAGTTCAGGAATTTCATCCGCAGATCTGTTCCAACTATTTGTGCTACCTTGCTTGAATGCCTGCACTGAAGCCACTGCCTCGAACGTGTTTTTTGTAAGTAATCCATCGCCAAGTATGCTGTCTCAAAACAAAGGCTTTCTGTTAAAGCACCTTCGCTCAATTCCGCCGACATACTTTTCTGCCTTAGGGTTGCATGGTCATAGAGCAAAAATCGTGATGGATAGTCTTGGCTATACACCAGAAAAGGTGACAAGGGTCGAATATTTTCGGATCACGGGTGATACGGTAGTACGTAACCAGATTGTAAATGACATTATTGGAGCGTGGAATTATGAAAAAGCAAAAAGCTTAACTATGGAATGCGTGAGCCTTGGAGACAAGCAAATTCAAAAGGCGCTTGCGCGATTATGGAAAAGTGATTTTATCAAAGTGGAATCGAATCCGAAAGCAAGAACCTCAATTCGGTTTGATCTGGCAAAAGCATTTTATACCCAATTCAAAGACAGTATTGCCCACTGCTTACCTAAGCAAGCACAATATCTGTATGGGGGTATGGGACTTCGAACGTGTACTGATCGGGAGAACCCAGGTAGATCCACGGCTAGTTACAAAAACAGGTGGATCGCTTTAACAGAACATTGGGAACTGTTCTTCAAGAAATGTCTTGATATTGATGTAGACCTAGTTGTTCCAGACAAAGACGCTTATTTTTGGGATGCAGAAGAGCCATCTGCTCCAGGTGGAAAATGTTTGGTGCCAATTGATTGATTGCGAGAACTTGATTGCCAGGAACTGCTTATCATACGTGCTATTCTAATTATCGTCTTCACTGTCGCGCCACTCTTAGCAAATGCGAGTGGCGTTGATGACGGCTCTGGATTTTGCGATCTCGTTAAAAGTCACTGGAATTCCATGAGCCCTGGACTAAATCAATTTTATGGAAAAGACAAAGATACGATGCTCGCTTTCTTTGGTGATATTCAAAAAGAATGTCGTCCAGGTATTTGGACTCGAATTCCCGATGTGGAAGGTAGTGCAGAAAATATTTCTTTCCTTTTTCGCTTCGCGAATATCCCCGATGACACCTTGTTCTATAAGATTGCAGTTCCGTGTATAGCCAATTGCAAAACACAAGTCGCCAAGCACATCTTCAGTGGTTTATGCTTTTCCAAAAAGGCAATCGAAACTCACCGCGACTATCTTCGAAAACATATCGACATTTTGTCAGTAGAATATTTTTCTCTACTAGGCTTATCTGGAGCTGAAGTAAAAAAGGCTCTGGATAGCCAAGGATACACGCCCGAAAAATTGTTTCACTTCTTGTATTTCTCGATGACGAGAGATGCTTATGCACGTAAGCTCATCATAGACTCCATTCAAAAAGTTTCAACCTTTGAACAGGCTAGGACAATGATTTTGGAGCTTGTTCCTCTGAAAGATCGCGACATCATTGTTGCACTGTTCCAAAAACTCTGGAAAAGCGATTTGGTGAAATACACTCAAAATATTGAAGAGCATACGATCAAAGAGCATATTCGTTCAGAGCTTGTGCAATATACGCTCCAAGCGTACAAAGATTCGATACCAAAATGTGAGCCTTTCCCAAGTCTTCCTTATGCGAGAAGTAATGTTAGTTATCAGTTTTTCTTGTCAGGCTTAAGTCGAGACTGTCATGATAGAACAAGTGCAGGACAGTCACAAGAAAAATACAGAAAAGTGTGGAACGATTTTTCTGAAAATTGGTCAAGATTTTTTAGCCTATGCATGAATGTCTCGGTTGATTTGCGTGGAGTTCCTGATACTCTTGCGTTTGCTAAAGAAACGAATGATGTCTTGATGCCGTGTACCGACCCTTCGCAATCAGGCAATCTCTGCCTTGATAAACGCGCAAAATGTGAGACGCCTTTTCACTAGCAAATAATCGGTGTTGGGGCTTCGTGGAAGTGAAGCAAAGTTCGTTTTCGATAATCTAGGCAAAGGCCTTTTCCTTGATTTGACCGCCATCACTCCTGTCCATACGTGGCTTTGGCTCCTTGATCCATTTACCTACATTCGCGGCCATAATTTGAACAAGGAACCCCAATGATTCAGAAGAATTTTGTTCGCTTAGCCCTGCTCTTAAGCCTTGTTGTCTTATGGATTTCGTGCGGCAAAGATGCCATTGGAAAAGTGGCTGATCAAACTCAATCTTCTAGCAAGGCAATCACCGCATTTGCGCTTGCTGGAAACACCGCAAACATCGTCGACAGCAATAAGACTATTACCGTAACAATGCCTTATGGAACAAGCCTTTCTGGCCAAGTGGCAACCTTCACTACTACGGGTGTCAGCGTAACCATTGGCACTACAGTACAAGTCAGCGGAACAACAGTTAACGACTTCACATCACCAGTCATTTATAGCGTCATTGCAGCCGATGGCTCTAAAGTGAACTATACAGTTATCGCAAGTGTTGCCTCGAGTTCCGCTAAAGCGATTACAGCGTTCTCCATTTCTGGAGTGAACGCAAATATCGTAGATAACTCCAAAATGATTTCAGCGACCTTACCTTATGGTACAGACCTGACTGCTTTAGTCGCCACGTTCACCACCACGGGTGCCAAGGTAAGCGTTGATACAACAACGCAAATCAGTGGAAATACCTCGAATAATTTCAAGTCAGCTGTGAAATATTTGGTGACTGCAGCTGATGGTTCAACAGCGACATATATCGTCACATTGTCTGTAGCTTCCAACTCTGCAAAGGCGATCACCTCATTTTCCCTTGCAACGTATGTCGGTGTAATTGTCGACAGCACAAAAACCATTTCCGTCGCGGTGCCTTATGGCACAAGTGTTTCGGCCTTGGCAGCAACTTACACAACGACGGGCGCAAGCGTAACTATAGGATCAACCGTACAAGTCAGCGGTTCTACGGTTAATGATTTTACTTCCACCGTAGTCTATACTGTTACCGCAGCAGATGGGAGCTCCGTAAAGTATACCGTGTCAGTAAACAGCGGCTCATGCCCGGCCAAGACATGCTCAAGCTATGGTTTCACTTGTGGTACTGCTGCTGATGGTTGTGGAGGCACACTCAATTGCGGAACGTGTTCGAATCCTCAAACGTGCGGTGGAAGTGGAACTCCGAATGTTTGCGGTGTTCCCGCTTGTGTGCCCAAGACATGCAATGCTCTAGGAGCAACTTGTGGCTCAGTGGGCGATGGTTGCGGCGGAACACTTGCTTGCGGCACTTGTTCTAATCCACTAACCTGTGGTGGGAGTGGAACTCCGAATGTTTGCGGATTGTGCTTTCCCAAGACCTGCGCGAGCCAAGGTGCAACCTGTGGAGTTGTGAGCGATGGCTGTGGTGGCACGTTAGATTGCGGGCCATGCATATAACAGGTCAAACCTGCGGTGGTGGCGGAACCGCTAATGTGTGCGGCTTAACCGCTTGTTTTTATGAACAGCGAATCAGCAAGGCTTGAGAACTGTACTAGTCGCGCTCAAGCACAATCAACGCTCGTTCTTGCGTAGAGTTGGGAATTGTATAGAAATGTTTTCCCACAAACTCGTAGCCTTGGGTGGCAAACTGTTCGAGTTCTTCTTTAACCGCAGGACCTTTCATAAAGAAGGCGCGGCCACCAGGCTTCAGGGCGTTGCTGATGCGCAATAGCGTCTTGTCCATGACTTCAAAGGCACGCGTAATGATCCCATCGACTGGAGTCACCAGACTGTTGGATGTCGCTTTGTGCCCAAAGACCTCGATGTCCTTTAAGCCCAGCTCCTTAATCACCAGGTTCAAGAAATCTACGCGGTTTGGGCGTGGTTCGCATAACGTCAAATGAATATCAGGGTTCACTAATTTAAGCGGAATGCCAGGAAACCCAGCGCCCGAGCCAATATCAAGCATCGTGCGTGGCCATTCGTCCACAAAGGCATTGATCAACGTGCAGTCTGCGTAGTGCCGCTCCACAATGGTTTCAAAAGCGTTGAGGCGGGTAAGATCCTGGTCATCATTATGAGAACGCAACAGATTATGGAACTCCCACAGCTTGTCAAGAGTGTGCTTTTCGAGTTCCACGCCGTAATACTCAAGTAATACACCAAGGCTTTGCCGTGAAGGGGTAAGGCGCCGACCATTGAATAGCGGGAACCCATGCGTGCGAGGAGCCTTGCGCTGAGCGCCAATCTGGTTTCGCGACCACCCTTCTTGATGTTTTCGTGATCCGCTTTCGGGAAGACTGCGAGCCCAGCTATTCTGTTGGTGTTGTGCCATGAGGCAAATATAAGAAGGGCTTGGGGGCTTTGTTCCTTACGCTTTATTCGACCAAGTTCACCAGCGGTTTCCCATTGGCAAAATCTTCCATGTTGTCGAGGGTGATCAACGCAATTTGATTCAAGGCCTCGTTGGTCAAGAACGCTTGGTGCGAAGTGATCAAAACGTTGGGAAAGCTGATGAGCCTAAGCACCAATTCGTCATCGATGATATTTTCGGAGAGGTCGTTGAAGAACAACTTTTCTTCTTGCTCGTACACGTCGATACCCAGATAGCCAACCTTGCGGGATTTGAGCGCTTCGATAATGTCGGGCGTGTTGATCAGTGCTCCCCGGCTTGTGTTGATAAGCATGACGCCGTCCTTCATATTCAGAAGGGCTTTCTGATTGATCATGTGGAAGGTGTCGGTGGTCAATGGACAATGCAGCGAAATAATATCGGAGCCTTGCAGCAGTTGCTCAAGCGGCACGTATTCTACGCCCATGGCCTTGAGGCTTGCGGATTCATAGGTATCAAAGGCCACTATTTTGCAACCAAAGCCATTCATGATCTTGCAGAACGCGCTGCCAATTTTTCCAGTTCCAATCACGCCCACGGTTTTCTTATTCAGGTTGAATCCGATCAAGCGGTACAACGAAAAGTTGCCTTCGCGGATTCTGTTGTAAGCTTTGTGTGTCTTGCGGTTCAAGGTCATGATCAACGCCACTGCGTGCTCTGCCACCGCTTCGGGAGAGTAGGCGGGAACGCGAACTACCGTAAGCCCAAGCTCGCGTGCGACCGGCATATCAACATTGTTGAACCCCGCACAGCGCAAGGCGATCAGCCGAACCCCGTTGCTCTTGAGCTTGTTCAAAGTTCGCGCATCCAACTTGTCGTTCACGAACACACAAACCACATCGAACCCCTTGGTCAGGTCTGTGGTCTTATGGTTCAATGCGGTTTCAAAGAACATGATGTCATGACCCCGTTCCTGATTGTGCTTCAGAAGGTACTGCTCGTCATAAGGCTTGGTGCTGAATACGGCGATTTTCATGTTCGGGTCTCCTTTGTAAGGAAAGTAACAAAAACAAAAAAAACGCCGTGGGTTGCACGACGCTTCTTGCTTGGTTCGTAAAGGTTACAGCTTGTTCGCGGTATGGATGATTGTGAAAAGCACTTTGGGATGGTTTATTGTTATGTAGTTATAGTTTGAAGTGAGTGATGCGCTGCTTCTATTAATTGGTACGCCATTCGTAGTGAATTCATAAATGGTGCCAAGAGTATCAATGGTGACCAACGTTTTACGCGTGGTATAATATAGGCCTGCACCTCTAAATGCAGCAGGTACCGCATTTTTGGTTGCCAGGTTCGTAGCAGAGGTACTCCCTCCAAGATATGCGTTTACGGCAGTGTTTGAACCACTATAGAGCGCATGAGAATATAAAGTTGCACCATCTAGGTAATAGACAGAATCAGCGCTCGCAGCTATTCCACCTGATCTTGGCGTAGCAACCCAATTTGTATAAGTAATGTCTGGAGTGGCCCCTGAGGCATATTCTAGTGAGGCAAAACCAGCGTCGCCTTCCATAAAAGCCGCCGTGGGACGCCCAGGAACACCTGTAATGAATGAATAAAGTCCAGCATATAAATAGGAGGTGTTTAAAGCGGTAACACTTCCTGGTGGCGTAGAAAGCGAATAGACATGAGGGACAAATGAATCAGGACCACTAATACCGTCATAGGTAAGAGCCCACACCCAATTCCCTTGAGCATTTGCATTTGAAGAAATAGCCGTTAGAGCAGCAGGCAATCCCGATGTCGCATAGCCAACTGTTGATTGTGTGGGGTCACAGTAGTTTGAAACAATTGCGTAAAAACCATCAGCCAGATAAGTCGAATCAATTGTTCCTACCAAGTTTACGTAGGAACCTTTCCAAGATGAGTAATATTTTGTGAACGATTTTACGAACACAAAGTCAGGCGTGTAAATCGAGTACGTTGTTGCACCATCAACCACATAGTATTCATACTGCGAATTGGTAATCCACAGGGTATGCGTTGTCGCAGCAACTGTCGCTGGCCCAGATGACAAGGTGAGCCTAAGACTGACACTCAAATCATTGCTCCAAATGCCATCGTTTTTAGGCTGAATGGAAATGGTTTGCGACGCAAGATCTGCGGTCGTTTTGGGAAAACTTACGGCTGTAGATGTGTACGTATAGTTGGTGCCGCTTACAGCAGTACTGGTTGCCGTTGGGGTAATGGTTAAGGCTACGGGTACGGCGAGTGCGCCTCCTGCGGGCTTTGTGTGCAAAGTGTAGCTGATCGTTTTTGGGGTCGCAGAATTTTCAGCAATCGAATCGGGTGTGGTCGAGGTAAAGTCAACCCAAGCAGAGTCTGCATCTTGGATGGTGATGGCTTGCGTCTGCGCAAGAACGCTTGTTCCAAAGCCTGCGGGATCACTGATCATCAATTGAAAGGTTTCAGAGCCTTCTACCAATTGATCTAAAGGAATGCTCAAGGTATTTACCAAAATCGAGTCGCCGGCTTTTGTTCCCGCAGGGATCACAAAGTTTGAAGACAAACTGTAATCACTCGCTGTTGCTGTGCCTGGATTTGCCACTAAAATAATCGTTTGTTTGGAGGGGAGTGTGGCATTCGCAGGTCCACTAATTCTCAGATATACGCTAGGCGCAACACCTTCGTGCACCGTGCTTGTTGAGTTGGTGAATCCAATGCTAAAGTCCGCAGCAGTGATTCCTGCCGATGAGGATGAGTTTGTTGTGGACGAGGTTGCGCTTGATAAAAACGTGATGCTCGATACTGCGGTTTCCGATGTTCCCGATGATATACCAGAAGAAAGCCCATTCATGGAGCTTGATGACACCCCTTTTATTGAACTTGAAGACACCGAACTACTCGATAGATTCTGCAAAATCTGGCGAATCATATTGGTATCGCGAGCAAGGGAATCTGCACCAGAGCCCGCCTTGCTGGGCACCAGAGAATCCACGCCATTGGCAACGATTGACTTACCTGAAAACACCTTGTAGCTCACCGTCACCGATTCAGACCCTGTAGACACCACCGAGAAACTAATCTGACGGTTTGACAGTTGATCCGCTGTGGCTAAAAAAGAAGAGTCTTGCACACCATTCACGGTGATCACCACACGTGCACTATCCAACGGCACTGGGCTTGGAATTTCGCTCAGCTTGATTGTGTAGTTCGTTGTGTAAGTTGTCACACCTGTGTTATTGGTACAGGCAAAGAACGCGATCAGTGCAAGTGAGAGGCTGAGTATTTTGCAATGCTTCATATTCACCTCAGTTTCCAACAGTACGAGTAATCGTTACGGAACTGGACTTGGAAGTAGACTGCGTGAGTTCATATGCACCGAAGCCCACTGCGGCAAGCAACGCAACACCACCGCCAATCCACCATGCCGTTGAAGAAGATCCAATCGATGAGCTTCCCGAACTACCATCCTTTGACAAGAGTCCCTTGACTGCAGCTTGGCAACCTTGCGAAAGTACTACAGATAAATCACCGGTAACGTCAATGGATTGCGTGCGCAGAATTTTTCCTGTGCCAACATCGAGCAACTTAACATTCAACGAATAAACCGAGCCCACCTTGCCGAGCGAACCCACCACCAGTTTATCGACACCCAATAGCTGCCCAACCTTGACATCGCAGCCGGTAGCACTGCAAGCACCAGACTGTTGAAACCCTTGCTCCTTCAAAATGTCGGTCATGCGGTTGCGTTCAAGCACCGTGTATGTATCGGTGTGAGAGATCTCGGCCTCAAGGCGATCTGAGATTGTACGAGCTTCATCCGCAGTCACACCGCCATTGACGGAAAGGTCGGTGACAGCCAAATTGCCTTTTACTGGCTCCGCAGAAAAAGCGGACGAAACTAGGCTAACAAAAAATAGGTAGGTAAGTGTCTTATGCATCTGCAAAAGATAGCACTAAGCTTACCACGATACATACAACGTTACAGACATGTTATCTGCATCACAAGACAAACATTTAACATGGTCAGCTATGGTCAGATGGTACCAGAACCAAAACACCCTACAATCGAAATCGTTAGCGGAAAGGTCTCTCGCCCTTCGACGAGAAAATCCAATCGATGAGCTCCCCGAGTTACCATCCATTACAAGCTTCATCACACCTTGTAATGGCTAAATTCTTTTTTGAAATAGAGGTGAAACACTTATGCTGATTCGCATTTTTGACACAGACGATATTCCCACAGTTCTTGCTTTTTGGAAGGCTTGCCCAGGCTTTACCCTGAGTAGTGTCGATACTCCCGCAGGCTTGCAAATGTTTCTTGCTCGCAATCCTAGTTCAAGCTTTGTCGCTGTAGATCAAAATGCAATTATTGGCACAATTCTTTGCGGCCATGATGGTCGCCGAGGTTGCATTTATCACCTGCTGA
>Ga0302272_1001520_pt1 | contig 10434 bp, 10 predicted proteins | sample III_Bog_N1_2_FD_198772 | JGI IMG/M metagenome (GOLD analysis project Ga0302272, IMG submission 198772) | Peat permafrost microbial communities from Stordalen Mire near Abisko, Sweden - III_Bog_N1_2 | ecosystem: Environmental > Terrestrial > Soil > Wetlands > Peat | place: Sweden: Abisko...
GTTTAATTTTTGCGCTTACACTGGGTTCTCCATTTCCAAAGTTCAATAAAAAAGCATCCAAATATTTACTTCAGATTTCGGTGGTGGGCTTGGGTTTTGGCATGAATTTGCTCGACTCGGTGAAGGCCGGTTCGGATGGAATGGCATTTACCCTGTTTTCGGTAGTCAGTGTAATGCTTGCCGGCATATTGGTAGGGAAGTGGCTTGGTATAGCGAAAGTTCCATCGTATCTCATTGCCTCAGGCACAGCTATCTGCGGTGGGAGTGCCATTGCCGCCGTGGGTCCTATTGCAAAGGCAAACGAAAGCGAAATGTCGGTTTCATTGGCCACCATTTTTGTGCTGAATGCCGTGGCGCTATTCCTCTTTCCGGTTTTAGGACATTGGTTGCAACTCACTCAACATCAATTTGGTATGTGGGCAGCCATTGCCATACACGACACAAGTTCAGTGGTGGGAGCCGGAGCCACTTTTGGCGAAGAGGCATTAAAGGTAGCTACCACCGTGAAGCTTACTCGCGCTTTGTGGATTATTCCACTCTCCATTTTCACCTCTTTCTATTTCAAATCCAAAGGCGATAAAATAGTCATTCCCTGGTTTATCCTCTTTTTTATCCTTGCCATGGTACTCAATACCTACCTGCCCATTCCCACGGTGTTCACCCACGGCATTGTATCGGTTGCCCGCCAATGTCTCACGTTGACGCTCTTCTTTATCGGAGCCGGACTGTCGAGAGCCACCCTAAAATCGGTTGGTGTGCAACCACTTGTGCTGGGAGTTGTTCTCTGGTTTTTTATCGCGGTTATTAGCTTGTCGTTTATCTATTTTATGTATTAAATTTGGCTATCTACTCGTTATCCCTTCTCCCTGATTTGTTCCAATAAATCATTATTGAGAATCGTTACCTCGCGTCCCTCTTGGCGAATAATGCCAGTGGCATTGAATTCCGCCAAAATGCGGCTGATGCTTTCGCGCGTCACACCAATCCAATCGCCCAACTCCTGCCTCGAAAAAGGCACGGTAAACAAAGGGCTTTCAAAAATCTCTTTCGACAAATAGAGCAGTGCATCGGCCACACGACCGTTAGCCTGCTTTTGCGCCAAGTTGAGCGACACATGAAAGTTGTTCATCTCCCGCTGACTAAGCGCCATAATAATTTGATAGGCAAAATCGCCATTCTCGTAAATTAGTTTCTTGAACGATGCCAAGTCAATAAAACAAGCTGTGGTAGGTTCAAGAGCTGTGGCGGTGAAACTATTTACGCTATTGCCCAACGAGCTTGGCAGGCAAAGATACGAAGGTGCTTTGGAGAGGCGCAAGATACGGTCTTTGGCACAATTACGGGTGTGAATTTTTACCAACCCTGTTTTAAGATAAACCACACCTCCCGCGAGAGCATTTTCCTTGAAAATTGTCTCCCCAACATTAAAGGTCACCTGCGAGCAGTGAAAACTCTGCGCATCCAACACAAACTCCTTCATCTGGATACAACTGTCGGTCTGGATAATGCACTGGGAACAAAGATGTTTTGTCATATAAAAAAGATCAATAAATAAATGTTTGATTCATATTGATAAGCATTCTATTTGTTTTTTAAATAATTATATGAACCATCTTTTGTCGCATTCTTTGGATAAATAATTATTGTTTTATCTCCTTTCTTTTTGTCATTCCAAAAGATCAAATATTCTCTATAAGCTGTAATTTGTCCATTTGATGTTATGTCAAATTGTAGTCCCACGATATACAATCTGCCAAACTTCTTATCCTGTTTATAAAGATCTTGAGAATTCTCAATCATAACACTAGCTTCTGCTTGAAGCTGCTTTTTTGGAATTTTATTAAATTGTTCATCTAAACTATCGGTAGCAATATTGAAATTTTGAAAAGCTCCAAATTCATGATTAATGTTAATAAATTCCGCATTATATGCTCGATAATAATCAAATAAAACCGTCTCATCTAACTTTTCACAATAAGTCATAACTTTTTGTCTCAACACGTCTTTGTCTAAAGGATTTATTGGTTTTGTAACTTCAACTAAACTGTTAATTTCCTTTGGTTTTGAATTAGAACATGAACAAAATAACATTGTCAAGATGACGATAAATACGATTGATACTTTCATAAACATAAGAATAATTTGCTTTTATGGCAAAATGGATTGTGACACATAACTTCCCCCTGTGATTTATATCACAAATATCGGTATAAAACCTCACATTCGATTCTTTCCAAGCCCGATTTATTAGAGATAATTTTGTAGACGAAATTAATGAACAAATAGACCGTCTTAAATACAGATGCGCGAACTAATGCCGTCTGAGTCCTTGTTCTTTATTCTTTGCTCTTTATTCCACTCATAAAAAAACAATTTATAAACCAGTCTGATTATGGCAACCGAACTCGAAGCGCAGGTACAACAACTTGAAGCGCAACTCAAAAAACTGCAAAAGACTCAACCCAAAGATCAGCTCTCTATCATCGTCTTTTCGGGCGATTTGGATAAAGTGCTGGCTGCAATGATAATCGCCACCGGCGCACGGGCAATGGATATGGAGGTGAAAATGTTCTTCACTTTCTGGGGAACCTCCATGCTGCGCGACAAAAATAAATCGCCAAAAGGTAAAGACTTTATGTCGAAAATGTTTGGCTTTATGCTCCCAAAAGGCAGCACCAAACTTAAGCTTTCGAAACTGAATATGTGCGGCATGGGCACAGCAATGCTCAAAGATTTGATGAAGAAGAAAAATGTGGCTTCGCTCGAAGAGATGATTGCCCTGGCTGCCGAGTTTGGCGTTGAAATCTGTATCTGCGAAATGAGTATGAACCTGATGGGATTCAAACGCGAAGAGATGATAGATTACCCCAATCTTTCGTACGTTGGCGTTGGCACCTACATCTCCGATGCCGACGAAAGTAAAATACAATTATTTATATAGGGGACCTCTCCCCTACCCCTCTCCGAAGGAAAGGGGCAATCTGCAAGGCGAAGTGTTGGGTTAAACAAGTAATATCTTACACTGTTTATATTCCTCAGATTCCGCCCTCTCCTTCAGCGAGGGATGGATTAAGATTTTAATCATTTAATTTACAAAATATTATGACAACAGAAGAATTAAAAAATTTGAAAAGCGACAAGACAGTTGATGCACGTAGTATGGCTTGCCCTGGGCCACTTTTGGCTGCTAAAAAAGCCATTGGCGATGTAGAAGAAGGACAGATTATGGAAATCCTCTCGTCGGACGAAGGAACCAAAAGTGACATTCCAAAATGGTGCAGAAAGCAAGAATTTGAATACCTCGGCTCCATCGACGAAGATGGAATTTATCGTCTCTTTCTTAAAAAATAAGCTGCCATGCCTAAAATTTTGGTCTTCTCGACCGAAAAAATCTCCGACCCTGCCATTGACCTGGCGGGGTTGTTGAAAAAACATTATCCCGCTACGGTTTATACCATCAGCGTGCCTTGTTCGAGCTGCATCAAACCCCGCTGGATTATGCATGCCTACGAAAAAGGGTTCGACGGGGTGTTTATTGCCGCCGACGGCACCGACTGCTCTTATGGTGAATTGTGTTCGGAAAGAACTTCCGACATTGTGGCTGCCACGCACCAACTGATGAGGGAAAAAGGACTGAAACCGTCGCAATTGAAAATGGCTGCCATCTGCTCGGTATGTGCAGAGCCGTTTGTGAAACACATAACCTCGTTTATGAAAGAATTAGCCCCTAAAGAGAACTAAAAACATGGGAACACAAGAAACGTGTATCAACGAATCGCTGTACGATGTGCTGGTGATTGGAGCCGGAATAGCGGGCGAAGAGTCGGCACTGAAACTAGCCGATATGGGGCACAAAGTGCTGCTAGTGGAGAAAGAACCTTCCATTGGAGGAAAGATGATTTTGCTGAGCAAAGTCTTTCCAACGCTCGATTGTGCTGCTTGTATTACCACCCCTAAAGTATCGGAAACAGCTCGCCATCCGAATATTACCGTACTAACTCTCACCGAAGTAGAAGAGATTTTACGCAACGGAGAAAACCAATTTTCGGTTACGTTGAAACGGAAACCTCGTTACGTGGTGGAGAAAGATTGCACAGGTTGTCAGGAGTGCGAAAAGGCATGCCCTGCCATCACCAACGACCAGTTTCAGTTCAACCTTACGGCACGAAAGGCAGTCTATATTCCGTTTACTATTGCCAATCCGCGTGTGGCATTGATTGATATTGACAATTGTATTTTGTGCGGTGCATGCGAAAAAGCTTGTCCGTCGAACTGCATTGACTTTTCACAAACAGAAGAAATACTGAATATTACAGCAAAGACGGTAATCGTGTCCACAGGATTCAAACTGTTTGACCCGACAGCAATTGAACGCTACGGATACGGTCGCTACAAAAACGTGATAACCTCCATGCAAATGGAACGTCAGCTCGCTCCCACGCGTCCGTTCAACAATATTTTACGCCCATCGGACGGGAAAATGCCCGATAAAATTGCCTATATTTTCTGCACAGGCTCACGCGACCATACCATGGGAAATCCCATCTGCTCGCAGGTGTGCTGTATGTATTCCACCAAACAGGCACAACTCCTCATGGGGGCTTTGCCAATGGCCGATGTGTCATTATATTATATCAATATCCGTGCTTTCGGTAAAGGCTTCAACGAGTTTTACATGCAAGCCAAAGATATGGGTGCCAAGTATGTGAAAGGCAAAATTGCCTCCATCGCCGAAAAAGAGAATGGCAATTTAGTGCTGCGTTACGAAGACATTGCAACGGGGAAAGTAACAGAGAAAGAGCACGATTTGGTAGTGCTTTCGGTAGGATTACTTTCCAATCCAGCCATTACCAAGGTATTCAAAAACGCAACGCTCGAAACAGACGAACTGAACTACATCCGTCAGACCGACCTATTGCAAAGCCCCGCTCTCACCTCCATCGAAGGTGTTTTTGTAGCCGGAACTGCCACCGCGCCGATGGATATTCCCGACACCATTATGTCGGCAGGTGCAGCTGCCACCGAAACATCAAGCTATTTACAACGATTGCTATGAAGAAAAAAATAGGAGTTTACGTATGCCATTGCGGCGGCAATATATCCGACCACGTGGATATTGAAAAAGTAAAAGCGGCCGTGAAAGATGAAGCGGATGTTTTTTTGGTAAAAAACACCGTGTTTGCCTGCGCCGACTCGTCGCAAACAGAGATGGTACACGATATTCAGAACGATCAGTTAGATGCAATAGTGGTGGCATCGTGCTCTCCGAAATTGCACCTCAACACCTTCAGAGGAGTAGCGCAACGGGCAGGTCTGAATCCGTACAACTACGTGCAGGTAAATATCCGCGAACAAAGTTCATGGGCACATTCCGACAACAACATGGGGGCAACCGAGAAAGCCATTCATCTAGTGAAAGCCGGTATTGCCAAAGCCAAAGAGAGCGAAGCATTGCTTTCAATGAAGATTCCGGCCTCCAACGTGGTGGCCGTGGTTGGTGGGGGCATTGGCGGTATGAAGACAGCTATCGGTCTGGCCGACATGGGCACCGAAGTCTATCTTATTGAAAAAGATTTTTTTGTGGGAGGAAGAACGCCTCAATGGGGCAAAGTTTTTCCCACCGAAGATAGCGGAGCCGCGCTGATTGAAAAACTTTACCACGAAGTACAAAAACGACCCAATATCACCTTGTTTACCGGTGCCGAACTGGTAGAGAAAAGCGGAAGTATAGGTAATTTCACTCTTCAGGTAAGGGTACGTCCCCGCAAGTTTACCGGCAAGGCAATGACTGAATCGGTACAAAACGCTCAAATGGAATGCCCTGTTGCCGTAAAAGATGAATTCAACTTCGGCCTCACCGAAAGGAGCGCTATTCTACTGCCTCAACCCGGACAGTTTCCACTACTACCGGCCATTGACGCAGCAAACTGTACTCAATGCGGCGAATGCGTAAAAATTTGCCCTGAATTTAATTTGGAAGAAAAAGAGCAACTTCTCCCCTTACACGTGGGTGCCTTTGTGGTAAACACCGGTTTTGACCCTTACGAACCGTCAAAAGGTGAATACGGTTATGGAGAACAAGAGAATGTAATCACTCTCCAACAGTTTAAGCGATTGATTGAATTGAGTGACAAAGAGCTGGTTTACAACGGGAAAAAAATTCGGAAGATTGCCTATATCTATTGTGTGGGCAGCCGTCAGGATGATGAGGGCGACAACAAATATTGTTCCCGCTACTGCTGCACCGCCGCATCGCATATCGCCGTTCAGGCAAAAACCAAATTCAAAGATATTGTCAATTTCCACTTCAACCGCGGTATCCGCACTTATGGTAAACAGGAGTTGATTTACGAACATGCCTCCAAACAAGGCGATATTTTCCTGCAATTTTCGTTGAAAAGCATCCCTGCAATCGAACAACGAGGGAAAAAAACATTCATCCAAGTAAAGGATATTCTCACGGCAGGCAAAAACCTCGAAACAGATGCTGACCTCATTGTGTTGGTGACCGGAATGGTGCCCCGAAAGAATGAGACACTAGAACATCTGCTGAAAATACCTACAGGTCGCGACCATTTTTTCAACGAAATACACATGAAACTTCGTCCCGTGGAGACAGTGATAGACGGAGTTCTGATTGCCGGCACCTGCCAATCGCCGAAGAATATACTGGAAACGGTAAATTCTTCGATGGCCGCAGCCGCAAAGATTAATTCGGTACTCACCAAAGGCGAATTATCGCTCGAACCGACTTTGGCAAAAGTAAATCCCGGCGCTTGCAACTGGTGCGGAAAATGTAGCGCTGCATGCCCCTTTGATGCGATTGTACAGGTAGAAAACAACGGTGAAAAGGTGGCAAAGGTCAACGAATCAAATTGCAAAGGTTGTGGTATGTGTACACCTGTATGCCCCACCGATGCCATCGACCTGGCAGGATACACCAACCCTCAGATAGAGTCAATGATAGATGCATTGGCAGAAGGATAACTAATTGATAATAAATAATTAGATGGGAACAACATATAAAACAATCGATATTATCAAGCAACATCGGAAAGCTTCGGTAGCAGCTCTTGATGAACGCAAAAACTATCTGAAAATGCGAAAGGCAATCACCGAAGCATTGAAAGAGGAACCGAAAAGCATTCCTCAAATTGCAGAAGCATCCAAAATTTCACTTTCCGACATTACCTATTACCTGATGGCCATGCTCAAATTCGGCGAAGTGGCTGTGAACGGCATTGACGATATGGACGAGTATTATTTTTACGAATTAAAGAAGCAATAACCATGGCACTGATTCAACCGGAACTGACTGAGGATATTAAGAAATACAGAGCATTCGATTTTTCGGCTTGCTACAACTGCGGCAACTGCACCGCCGTGTGCCAACTGACAGAAAAAAATGCCAACTTTCCACGAATGATGGTGCGCTACTCCATGCTGGGACTCAAGGAAGAGATTTTGTCGAGTCAGGAGCTTTGGCTCTGTTACTCGTGTGGCGACTGCTCCGACACTTGCCCGCGCGAAGCCGGTCCGGGCGCGTTGATGGCAAATCTTCGCCGCTACGCTATTGCCAATTACGAAAAGACCGGCCTTACCAAACTGATTTTCAAAAGTAATCCTGCATTTATTGCTGTCACGTTGCTCCTTGCTGTGGTGTTGGCATTCTTTCTGCTCACCATTAAACCCGACACCGAAGTGGCTCGCTGGCTGTTTCAATATGTTCCCTACGAGGTGTTGCACAGCTTTGGTATCGGCGCTTTTGCCCTGATGGGAATCTCGGCTTTGGTAGGTGTAGCCATGATGTGGAAACAGATTACAAAGAAAAAACCCTTGGCGAAAGAAAACTTGCTGAAAAGAGCTTTTGAGGCGGCCAAAAAAGTAGCACAGGAGCTTGCCACCATGAAGCGTTACCGAAATTGTGACAGCGACAGTTCGGTATGGAACAAAAAGGGATGGTACGTGCGCCCGTGGTTTGTGCACTGGACTATTATGTGGGGGTTTATCGGGCTGCTGATAACTACTTCGCTCGATTTTATGTTGAAAGACCCCGCAACCGCTATCTGGTGGCCGTCGCGCATTATCGGCACTCTTGCCGGAATGCTGATGGTGTACGGTTCAAGTCTGGCAATGTACTACCGCATCAAAAAAGTAACTAAGACCTACGCCAACACATTGCTGGCAGACTGGATGTTTCTGGGTTTTCTGTGGCTGGCAGGCGTTACCGGTTTCTGGTTGGAAATTGCCGTGGCCTTCGATGCCCACCTTTTCATTAACCACATTGTGCTGATGATACATATTATCATCTCCATGGAGTTAGTCGTCCTTTTTGCCTTTTCCAAATTTGCTCATGCAGTTTATCGGCCACTGGCTCTGTTTATGCACTACTTGTAAAATCTAACTAACGAATTCAGAAAAGCTGCCTCTCGATACAAAATGTCATTGAGAGGCAGCTTTTTATTTTAAATTTTTATCCTGACTGGTTGTGATTTTCTTTTATTTCTCAAAATAAAAATAGGGTATTTTTTGGCTGAAGGGTCTTAAAGATGTAAACGGGAGAAATATTCATCTACAAATCTGTCCTATAGAGAAACCCTCAACTATTTATATTATGAAAACAACAATTTTACAACGAATCGGTTTCATGTTGGCAATGCTATTGCTGGCAAGCGGATTTTCACTCGCACAGACAACCGATAGTTACTTCACTGTGAGCGGTGTAGTTAGAGACTCGCAATCAAAAAAGAATCTTGCGTATGTCAATGTATCTGTACCCGGCACCAACATTGGTACCGTAACAAATGCGGACGGCGAATTTACGTTGAAAATTAAAACCTCGCTGAATGCCAAAGAGGTGGAAATTTCACACCTTGCCTATAAAAATTACCGTTTCCCGGTAGATGGCACCAATATGGAGAAGGTGATTAATCTAGTTGCTAATACCAAACTTCTGAAAGAAGTAACAGTCCGTCCCGAAATGCCCCGCCAATTGATTGAGCAGGCAATCGACAAAATTTCAGTGAATTACAGCAAAGATGCCAATCTTTTCACCGGCTTTTATCGCGAAACCGCTCAAAAAGGGAAACGATACATTCAAATTTCGGAAGCAGTGGTCAACATCTACAAAGATTCTTACACACATTCACTGTCGAAAGATCGTGTGCGCATTTTCAAAGGACGTCAACTGCTCAGTCAAAAGGCATCCGACACATTGGCCGTAAAACTGATGGGTGGACCTACATTGGCCGTAATGCTCGACGTGGTAAAAAATCCTGATGTGCTATTAGACAAGGAGATACTTTCTTATTACGAATATAAAATGGAAGATCCCGTGTCGATTGATAACAGGATGCAATACGTAATTAGCTTCCGTCCAAGCAGTATATTGCCCTTTGCCCTTTACAATGGCAAATACTACATTGACTACGAGTCACTGGCTTTTACCCGCGTAGAATTTAGTCTGGATATGCAAGACATGGACAAGGCCACAAGCATGATGTTGCTCAAAAAACCGTTGGGATTGCGATTCAAACCTTCCGAGTTCTCATTTCTTATCACTTACAAATTGCAAAACGGAATAAGCTACCTCAACTATGTGCGAAGCGAAGCCAAATTCAAATGCGACTGGAAACGGAAACTCTTTTCGAGTAAATATGATTTAGTCTCCGAAATGGTAACTACCGAGCGCGAAGTACAACCGATACAGCCTATTCCATACAAGGAAGCATTCAAAAGCGATCAGGCATTTTCCGATAAGGTATCCGATTTCTACGATGTGGATTATTGGGGTGGTTACAACATTATCGAACCCACCGAATCGCTCGAAGCAGCCGTGGTGAAACTTAAAAAACAAAAATAACGCAATAAGCAATATATCCCGCTTCGCAGGAAGTGGGATTTTGCTTTGCCTGCTTTCACATACACATAAAATTGTATGTATCTTTGGGCATTGTTTTCACAGATACTCACACCGGCTTAACCCGAATTGATACTTATGTTGGACGAATTGCTGCTGCTCTCAAAAATCAGGAATAGTGACCTGAAGGCTTACGAAAAGCTCTTCCGCGCTTATTATGCGCCACTATGCCGCTATGCCTATTCATATATCAACGAGATGCCGGCAGCCGAAGAGATTGTGCAGGATTTATTCTACTTCTTATGGAAAGACAGGTCACAAATTCAAATCCGGCTTTCGGTAAAATCATATCTCTATCAGGCCGTTCGCAACCGCACTTTTCATTATCTAAAACATCAACAGGTAAAAGAGAGTTATCGTGAAAAAATGGGAGATTCGCTTTTAGATATTGACACCATGACTCCCGCCGACGAATTGGAATACAAGGAACTGGAAACTCAACTTCACGTTTCGTTGCAGCACATGCCCGAACGACAACGGCGAATTTTCTGTATGAATCGATTCGACGGGAAAAA
>Ga0302272_1001522_pt1 | contig 10424 bp, 6 predicted proteins | sample III_Bog_N1_2_FD_198772 | JGI IMG/M metagenome (GOLD analysis project Ga0302272, IMG submission 198772) | Peat permafrost microbial communities from Stordalen Mire near Abisko, Sweden - III_Bog_N1_2 | ecosystem: Environmental > Terrestrial > Soil > Wetlands > Peat | place: Sweden: Abisko...
GAGCACCAATGGGCTGGCAAGCCAGTAATTACCTTGAGTCTCGAAGGCTTTATGGATTATGTTGCCACCCCTGAAATTAAGGGTGGAAAGTCTGCGGATTTAGAGGCCACCTTACAAGAGAGAGGACTTTTTTCACCCGTAGATGAAGTGAACCTAAGCGCTGTGCTTGCAAAAGACACGGTCTCTGTTGTTGTTTTTCAAAGTCGCATTGCCCGCTTACAGGCGCGTGTCGCCCAGGTAGATCAAGAGATCCAACCCATGTTAAGTGAATTGCCTGTGAAATTCCCACTGGCTCCCAAAGGTGAATTTGAAACACAAGATGCATTCAATAAGCGCCATAATGAATGGAGTAATGCTGGTCAAAAACGCTATGCTGAACTGCAAGAAAAGCATAAAGTGTATCGTACGCGTTTGCTTCGTGCCATTGAGGTCTTGCAAGATTACATCTTGGTTGCGGCCGGTCAACCCAAGCCCCACGTAGTCAACGTTTCCAACATGGTGTTGGCTACCTATAATGCCGATCAAGCTCAGTATCCGTTCTCGGTTGAAAATCAAGAAGATGGTTTTGCTTTTCGTTGGGATGGCTCCATGAAAATCAGTATTGAAGAAGCCAAAGCCATGAACAAGCAAACGACGGGCTTTGAGATTCAAGCCATGTATTACGATATCCCTGTAAGCCTGAATGGATCGTTGGTGTATCCTGCGTTTCAATCTTTGCAGGTATCGAAAGCAGGTAAAAATTTTGCTACCGAAGGTGTGTTCCGCTTGCCGGCACAGTGGTTGAGTAATGCAGACGTAGTCAGTGCTGTGGCTCGTGCAGACTCGCTGCGTAAGGGCTTAGTCAAGACTCGTAATTTAACCCCCGACTATGTTTTGGATTTCAAGGGTACGCAGACGCACAGCTATGGTCGCCTGTGGTTGAATATTGCGCGAGGCGTGGTTCTTGCTTCGAGTGCTGCCGCATTTACATACGGATACATGTTGAATCGAGATGGTGATCGTTTAACGAAAAACTTTGCACCGATCAACAGCGCTCAAGCTGCAGTAGATCTCGCAGCCATTCATAAAAAGGATAAGGATCGTGACCACGCTGTGATTGCGGGTGGAATTCTTGCATTAGTAGGCGTTGTTTCTTTTGCCTTCTAACGAGTACCGAATTTCTCCTATTACACACAACGTGACGATATGAATTTGGGCTTTCGCGCCCGTTGTATTTACGTCAACAGAGGTAACTATGAATTTGAAACAAAAGGTTTTTGGCTTGGGTGTGAGTGTGAGTGTATCGCTTGCCGTTTTGGCGTGTGGCAATCACAATCCCGATAGTATTTTTAACCCTGAAAGCAAGTCGTATGATTCGACGATTGCGAATGACTTGAGCGACACAGCTCAAGCTTTGAAGCCTTATTTAAGCGCGACTTGCGATGCAAAGTGTGCGAATGATTCTTTGCGAATGCACACCACGCCTGTTGTGTCGTCGTCAGTTAACGCCTCGTCGGGAGCCCTTTTATCTTCTGGGATTGCAGGCTCCTCCGTGGTTTTGCAAAGCTCGGGAACAAGCGTTGCTGCGAGCTCATCGTCAGCTATGGTTTCGCTAGCCTGCGCTGCTGATTCTGTGCTGATTCAAGTCGTTGGTGGACATTTTAAAACGAGCAACGCCGCGCAAATGTGCGGTGAGGTTTCTTTCTTGTACACGATCGATGCGGATTCCATTACAGGGAAATGCTTTGATCATTGGAGTGCCGCCGTGAACGATTTGCAGTTGGTGGGTTCTTTCACAAGCAAAGAAATCAAAGTTGGCGTGATCGACACGAGCAGTAAGGCTCAAGTGCTGACCGCAAACTTCAATACCTGCGGTGTTTCTTCTTCTACAATATCGGTGTCTTCTGGTTCCTTATCATCGACGATAGTAAGCTCAAGCTCTACGCAAGTGCTCTCTTCTTCAAGCGCGGTGGTCAGTTCAAGTAGCGCGCTCGTAACCAACTTTGGCGATACCGCAATGACCGATGGCCGCGACGGCAGTCATTACAAGACAATCAAGGTTGGTTCACTTGTGTGGATGAAACAAAGTCTGCAGTATTTGCCTGCAGGCTCCTCTGCGCCTTGTGCGACGATCACAGGGAACACAATCGCAGCCTCGACAGATCCTATGGCTTGTGCTACGTATGGTCGCTATTACAGCTGGGCAGAGGCGATGAATGTTGCTGCATTCTACAATACCACCGCGTATTCTGGAACCGTCTCGCAAGGTGTTTGCCCTGCTGGCTGGCGCTTGCCGACCTCTGCAGAGCTACGCGCGGTATGGTCGAGTATCTCTTTGGATACAACATCCGTATATCAGAATAATGGATTCCGTGGCGATGTAATCAATACCGGTCTCTATTGGACTCAGGATGTTTACGGAACGGCCACCGATAAAGATTACTGCAACGATAAAACGACAAGTAGTTGCGGTGTGGCATGGGTCTATCACCATACAGCGGATGCAACCACAAACTTCCAGTATAACCAAGGCAATAATAAGACGGATGGCATTCCTGTCCGCTGTGTTCGTTAAAACTTGGTAACTGTTTTAGAAAGGGCTGCCTCTGGTGGCTCTTTTCTTTTGCCTTTGTTGCGACAGCTCCCAATATTTTTTGTTCACAAATTTTTTGCATGTTTTATGGATGTGTTGTGGTTTTGTCCATGTTTTTGCTGCTTTAATCGGCTCTACTGTTCACCTTATTCTGGAAAATCTTATTTTTGAAATATGCTCCCATCGATCTTTGATTTCTTGGATTACCGCACTTGGTTGCGTGATGCTTTCGCAGCGCAGAAGCGAACTGACCGTACCTTTGGTTATCGCAAGATTGCTCCCGCACTCGGCTTAAAGTCACCAGGTCATATCACGTGGATCTTACAGGGAAAAAGGAACCTCACCAGTAAAAGTGCGCAGAGTCTTTGTGATGTATTTCACATGGGGCCTTCTGAATTGCAATGGCTTGAATTGCTGATTGCCCATAATGATTGTCACGAGCCTTTGGAGCGCTTACGTTTGTTCAAGCGCATCGCCGGTGGATTACATGGGAAGCGGCGAATTCTAGAACAAGCACAAGCAGCTTATTGGTCGCATTGGCAGTTTCCAGTGATTCGCGAACTGGCAGCAATAGCTCCCGAGCTTACCCTTGATCCAGATGCGTTAGGAAAACGTGTGTGGCCTGCGATTAGTCGCAAGGAAGCAGAACAAGCTTTGCATACCTTAGAACACATCGGCCTTCTTGCAAGGCAACCGAATGGAACCTTAGCCCGCAAAGATAAGGTGCTGAGCGCTGGCGATGACTGGACAGCCGAAGCGGTTCGTAGTTTTCAAGCGAGCTTACTTGTTCTCGCGCAACAGGCTTTGGCTGAAATTCCCAAGGAGAATCGCGACATTTCTACCGTGACATTTAGCGTATCAAAAAAGACTCTCGCAGCAATTCAGAAACGGGCTCGCGAGTTTCGCCAAGAGGTAATTGCTTTGGCGCGAACCGATCGCGAACCCGAAGGCGTGTACCATTTAGCCCTTCAACTTTTTCCGGCATCCAAATGAAAATAACACCGTTCATTGCACTCTTTTGGATTGGCACCCTTCTGCTGTCTTGTAGTGGTGCGCAAAGTGCTGGCACTCAAGGGGGCGGAGCCACTGAGACTTCGAACGGCCTTTCTGCGCGCATCATTTTAGCAGATGGGACTCCTGCGGCATTTATGCAAGTACACCTGATTCCTGCCGAGCAGTGGTTTACTGCTGTTAACTCCAGTAAACAAATTCCAGAGATCTTGCTCACCACCGATGGGAAAGGAGCATTGCTCTTAGACTCTTTGCCTGCAGGCAATTGGAATATGCAGGTTACTAGTTCGAATCAAGGGCTTGTGAAATTTCGTATTAATTCAGGCCAGAACCTTGGTGATATAAGGCTCGAAGCTATGAAGACGCTGAGGCTACGAGCTTTAGGTGCGAGTCAGGTTCGTGCTGCGGGAACGTTGTTTAAATCGGATTCTACGCAAACGAATGGATTTTTGGAAATGCAAGTTCCACAAGGGAACTACACGCTGCTAGCGCAAGGTCCTTCTTCCTCTTGGAATATGGCCGGTCATGTTACGGCAAGCAATTCAATGGATACTCAAGGTATTGCGCTAAGGTATTCTGATTCGACGCTGTTGATCGATGACTTTGCGGACAACGATACGGTATCGGATATTTCGGCTGTGCTTGGTTGTGGCGATTGGTATCACAACTCGTCAAATAATGGGCTCTTCCAATTTTCTGTTGCCAACGGAATGATCAACATGACTTTTTCTGATACGAGCACTGCCCGTTATGCCGTCACAGGGCTTTCTTTTTACCAGAAGGGATATCGCGACGTTGACTTTTCTTCACTGCGCGAAATGTGTATCCGAGCGCGAGGGCAAGGGGTTCTTTACCTCAAAGCTGAGCGCATGATTTCCATGACGCAACCCGGTTTTGCTGTGATAGACCATTGGGCATTGGACACCAACTGGTCTACCTTCTGTTTGGTGCCGAATCAAGTAGACTCGACGCAGTGGCAAACTATGCGTGGGCATGTTAATAATTTGACTGTGGCTCTTGTTCAAGGCTCTTGGATGCAGCTAGATAGCCTGATGTTGCATGGATTGGGAATGTTACACTATGTGCAGTGACACTGCTTTTTAAACGCCTCTTAAATGACAGCAAGTGTCATTAACTGTGTCGATTCAATTAAAATGTGGGTACGCTATATCCCTTTAAATGTCATGGATAGAATCGATTTTGGTGAATTGGTTGGCGATGGTTTGGGTACGAAAATCTTCGTTTGTATGCAAGAATGTCTGGGATTTTAATAATGAGGTTAGTAGATTCACTCCATGATAAATCAAACAGTTGAAACATCTTTCCGCGTGCTTCTTTTTCTTGCTGGGCAAGAGGGTAAGCAGTTGGTCTCTCTTCAAGACATCCACGAGGTTGTGGGCGGCTCGGCAACTTACCTTGCGAAGGTGACTGCTGTGCTTTCTCGAGCAGGTCTTTTGAAGTCTCAGCGTGGTGCCACGGGTGGTTTGCAATTGGGCAAAGAAGCAAAAAAAATCACCATGCTTGAAGTTGTGGAAGCCGCGCAAGGTGGTTCATTCCAACCGTTTGAACTGCAGCGTTGCACAACGGGCAAGGGCAAATGGTGCAATTACCATCGTGCATCTTCAAACCTAAATGAATTGGTGACCAATGCAATGCGCAAGCTTACGTTGGCGGAGTTGTTGGTAACTGAATCTAAGCCTACTGCTGGCTGTGTGCTGAAGGGCGTGCCCAAAAAGAGCAAGAAGTAAGCATCAATATTTTTTGAAATTAGGCCTGCCCCAAGGGTGGGTCTTTTTTCATGCATCGCGCAAAAAAAAGCCCGAAGCGTTTGCTTCGGGCTTCTCAATCCCCATATTACAATGGGACCCAATTGAGGAGAACCTTTATAATCTATCCTATTCTCGGCAAAAACGCAAATTTCTTGTAAGTCGCTTGAACTAGAATTTTGCTGTTGAGTCCAAAAAGTCAAAGAAAACAATGCCGGGAATTTTTGCCTTTTTGCTTTGTAGATATTCGCCGAGATCTTGTTCTGTGGTTTGCTTGGAAATGAGTGAGGCGTTGCGGAAGCGCAATGATGCTCCATGTTTCGCAATAAGGATGCCGGTGTGAAAAACACAGATTGAAGGTGATGTGCTCATGAAGCCAATTCCCATAAGGGTATCTGGACCAGCCCATTTTTTCGATAGCGCAATTGCTTTGTCTATGGAAAGGTATGGAATTTTTGTGGTGGGGTTAGCACTTGGGTAATGGATTCCTTTGGCGGCAAAAAATTTCTTTTTATCCATGATGCGTTCAATCATCGTATCTCCAGGCATGCGAGCAAGTCGAACCCATTCGGGTGATTTCCCAATCCAATCTTCGACAAAGTAGTGCTTACGATTTTCAAAAGCAATATGCCCGCTGACATAGCGTATTTGTTGGAGTGTACTGAATATGCTGTCTGGATTTTTTGCTGCGGCAAGAGCAAGGACATGTTCTATATAGGTAACACAATCAAACTGAGCTAGGTTCATGAGAGGTTTAGGATCTACTTTGCCGAGAGCGCCTTCACCTGTGGGGCCAAGTAAATAGGGGCGTCCCAGCAGACGATGAGAAAAATAATCGATGCGCTTAATGCGTCCTTGAATTGTATCGGCCTCATACCACAAAGAACGAGCCTCGCGTTCGGCTGCATATTCTCCATTGTATTCTCTTGCAATCCAGTTCCAAACTGTATCCATGAAATTGCGAGCCGCGTCATCGGATCCTTTGTAACCATTGAGGTATAAGGCCACAGCCATGGTGTCGCCTGCGCTTGCACCGATATAGCCAACCAAACCTTGCACACCACCAATAAAACCAGTCTTGTAGCGAACTTGATCGGCGTCCTCAACTGCGGTTAAACGCTTTGCAGAGTTGCCGGTAATGCCGGGAATGCCCATGCTAGACGCGAATGCTTTCCCATAAGGGTGTCGAGTCATACGAGCCAGAAGAAGGCTCATGGACGCCGGCTTGATTTTATTTTCCGGCGATAAGCCACAGCCATCGATCAAGTAAAAATCTTGTACAGGTAATTTCATTTTTTGCAGAAAGAATTTTTCGGCAAGTAATCCGCCTTCAGTGCTACCATCGTGAAAGCGAAATTGCCCAAGGTCTCGTAACAGCAGCTCGGCATGCAAATTTTGCGAGCGTTGATTGATCTCATCGAGCATGCTCTGAAATGGCGCGGTAGTAAATGAAATTTGCGTTCGGGCTGGGCTCGGCATGGTTCCTTGGTCTTGCACAAATACGATTCCGCGATCTTTGAATGCATGGCGAAGCGCTGTTAGGAAGTAGGCTGCGGGATTGCGTACAGGGAGCACCAGAGATGTTCCTACTGCGTCTTTACCAATTGAGCCGCTAAGTACGATTCGATTTTTTTCAGGATCCATCGTGTGGGAAATGTTGCACGCTTTGCCTGTCTGAGTGATGGTTTGATTGATCACTTCGATGTAGCCTACATCAGGATCTGTTTCTACACGCGCTTTGCTTCCTTTTTTATCGCCAGGAAAAACCTTGAGTAAAAAAGCATTGTCATTAAAGGATAATGCAGAAATTTCTGCGCCATACCAAGCGTTAAAAAAGTGAGTGCGCCACCCATGCGGCCTACGCGGGCCTTGGAAGGCGCTAGTGTCAGCAACAAGCAAACCGTGAACGGTATCAATTCCTAATGCTCGCAGAGAGTCTGCCATGGCGCGAGGAATTGTAAGAGCATTATCAAAGTACCGCGAAGAAATATTGGGGTCTCCACCGCCAATAACACGCAACTGTCCTAGAAACGTCTTGCCTTGGATTATGCCATCAAGCGATAATTTTGTTTGCGGTCGCCAGTCGAGAGGAATGGTGTCAATAGCACTTGCGGTTACCACCATTTTCAAGGTAGAAGCTGGAGTAAACCAATCTTGCGCAGCGATCTGATGTTGTAAAGAATCGGTACGTGATGAGCGAATTGCCATGCCAAAACGAGCTGCAGGGAATTGCTTTTTAAGGACGGCTTGTATGCGAGCTTCTAAGGACTCTGGTTCAATCGTCTTTGCTGGCGCGGCTGCGAAAAGGGATGAAATGAAAATAAAGGGAAGAGCAAACAGAGTAAAGCGTTTCATGCGAACAAATGTACCATTTCGCTACTCTGCTTGGCCTCTCCGGCTTTCTTGGCTAGCTGTGGCTTGCTCGGTCTTTAATCGTTCTTCTTCTAAGCGTTCAAGCACGTCGATTGGAAGATCAAATTCATTACCGCCGCGCATTTCAAATTCACGCGCAGCTTCGTTATATTCCTCTTGCGAGACATCCTTAGGATCCCAGAAAATGACGCGGTTGCGACCACTTTCTTTGCCCTTATAAAGAGCTTTATCGGAAAGGGCAATGCTGCGTTCCACCCCGAGACGCGGGTCGAAAGATGCAGCACCGATGGTGAGGGTGACATGTAAATTCTTACCGGCGAATTGATGCTCAGTAGATTCCACCTTGACGCGAATGCGCTCTGCCACAATCATCGCACCTTCTTCATCGGTTTCGGGGAGCACCACCAAAAATTCTTCGCCACCCCAGCGGGCAATGTAATCATGCTTGCGTAGCATGGCGCGCATGGCTTGAGCCACAATGCGAAGAACTCCATCGCCACAGTCATGGCCGTAGGTATCGTTGAAGGATTTGAATTTGTCAATGTCACCGAGCAAGAATGTAAAAGGTCGTCCGCTACGTTGAGTGCGATAGGTTTCGTAGCGAATTTTTTCCATGATGTCGCGACGGTTAGGAATGCCGGTGAGATCATCCGTGCGAGACATCAGCTGCAAAACCTTGTTCGCCTTTTTCAGTTCCTCAGTGCGCTCTGCGACTTCTAATTCAAGGCGATCCTTATGTGCGCCCAGTTCGAGCACGTATTTTCGAATGGACTCGCGCATGGTATCGAAAATTTCGGCCAGCATTCCAATTTCATCGGAGCGTCTAATGCCAGATTCTACATCCCAAGTGCCGTTTTTTACGAGCAGCATTTTCGAAGCTAATATGTTCAGCGGCCGTGCGAGTAAGGACGAAACCCAGCCTGCTAATAGAGTCATGACCACAAGAAGGGTTAATAATAGAACGATCATGCTATCGCGGACAATCGCCACCATAGCATCCAATTCTTTCTTGGGGTGCATTGAGAAATAGCCCATGCGGGTACTTGGATCCCACAGATAATTGACCATATACTCTTTGCCGTCTGAGAGCTTGAAATAAGTGGGCTTGTCGATTTTGAATTGTCGAGGTTTAAAGTCCACAAATCCGAGTTGGGATGCCGGTACACCTTCCTTTGTCCATTTCGCTTCAGGGTGGTAGAGGATGTTTCCATTCACATCGACTAAGACAACAAAGCCTTTTTCACCGATACGATAGTCTTCAAGAAAGGTTGAAAGGCGACGGTAGCTATAATCTGCAGTCAAGATTCCATTTGCTCGCGCAGGGTTTTGCACGGTAACGCCAAATGTCCGCATAGGAGAAAAGCCTTCCCAGCGAGTTGGTCCCATATACACATGCAAAGGCTCCACTTCCCAGAAATAGGGAAAGCCTACGGAGTCGCTGCGCCCAACCATGGAGTTGTCGGCGATGAGAGTATTCTTGTTATCAAAAACGGCCACTTTCTCGCCGGTAATAAATAGCGAGGATACCTTATAGGTTTTCAACATCTGCCCTGCTTGCATGGGATCAAACGAACCCATGGCAGGTGTGACTGCCAACAGATTTAGGCTTTCCCCGAAGGCATTCATGGAGTTGCGGACAAAAGACGAAACCACTTTCAAATTCACGGCATCCGAAGAAAATTCCTTCTGCATTTCTGCGCGCGTTTGCTGTTGGATGGAATAGATGCCAGCGACGACAACGAATACAAGCTGAGCTGCCACCACTAAAATGATAAAGCGGAAGCGAAAGCTACGAAAAAATGGAATCTGATGCTCCACGGAGTCCTATTCGGTTAAGCGTGTTTCTTCTTGCGAATGATAAGCAAGGCAATTGCCAAGAGCAGAAGAACTCCTGCTGCAATTCCACCATATACAACGAGACTTCCCGAGCTTTTGGGTTGTACTGCGGGAGCTGTTGCTTTTGCAATCCTTAAGGAGTCTTCGGTTTCAAGATCTGCAAGCGTTTTCATGCTCTTAATGCTTTCTTGAAATTGAATCAGCGAGGTTGCGGGAGCCGTGTTGTCGGGAACCTTCATAATCTGATTCAGCTTCCCATTATACTGGGTAAGAATCTTAAATAATTCTTCGTCGGTATAGACCCCACGAGTGTCTAGCAATGTCCAAATGGCACTAAACATTTCGACCAACACAGACTCAATATTTCCCCAATCAGGAATGTTCGGATATGCGCGGCCATTTTCAGCTTGCTCGACTAAAACTCGGTAGAGAGAGTCTTGAGCCCATACCTGCAAAACACCACGGTCGGGAGGCAAGAATCCGATCTTCTTCGTGTATTTATCCAGATTATCGGGGCGAGTTAAGAATAGCAAAAGCTTGAGAGCATTGGCGTCGTGAGCTTTCGCCTTAGGCAGCGCCAAGTTAGAACCACCTACGAATGCGATAGAGCCACCAGGGCCTGCGGGAATTGGAAACGTGCGAATTCCTTCTTGACCAATGTGTGAATTTTGTGTGCCACCCTCGGTTTCTGGGAGGCGAGTTTGCATAATCACTTCAGAGGTGTTGATTGAAAAAATTTGCTCGCCATTATTGAAGCGGCCGGTAACCTGCGCTGTATTTTCTTTCAGTGATGCTTGGTTGGTGAGGCTATCGAGCACGAATCCAATGTAACGACGAATACCGATAACAGTGTTTTTTTCAAGAAG
>Ga0302272_1001523_pt1 | contig 10424 bp, 12 predicted proteins | sample III_Bog_N1_2_FD_198772 | JGI IMG/M metagenome (GOLD analysis project Ga0302272, IMG submission 198772) | Peat permafrost microbial communities from Stordalen Mire near Abisko, Sweden - III_Bog_N1_2 | ecosystem: Environmental > Terrestrial > Soil > Wetlands > Peat | place: Sweden: Abisko...
TTGCATAAAGAGTGAAACCAATAACAAAAGAGCTCCACCGTACGCCCAAATCAGCCATTTTCGTGATCTGTAAAACGATCTAAACATTTTTATTTGCCTTCGTTATTCATTTGTTTTTATAGAAATCCCGTGTTGAAGCTTCTCTTTTTTGCGTTTACATGTAAAGATAATTTTATGGCATTCCCAACACTGACTAAAACTCATTGCCCTCTACTCGGTTAATGCGAATCTCCACAGAGTCTTCACTCTTCGAAGCAACGTAAATTTCAATAGGACGACAACAGACATAACAGTCCTCAATATACCTCTCCCCTACCTCACTGCTTGGTTCAATAAAAATTGAAAAACTCTCCCAACAGTAAGGGCAAGTGATGGTTTTGTCAAAGAGGCTATTATGCATAAATACCTTTCAGAAATGAGAAATTATAGCTCAGTTTTTAACTGTAAAAAGGACAATTTCTGCCGTTATATCAAAGACTGTTTAATTTAAAAATTGTCGCGGGTCGCGCTCTAAAGGATGGGCTAAGTGAAGCTACTTCTTTCATATAAGGCATTTCATCGTGCAGCGCAAGGCTTTTTGCAGACTTCCATCGTTCAATGAGAATAAAATTTATATCACTTCCATCAACCCTGTTGAGTTCATAGCAAAGACACCCTTCTTCATTCAGCACAAGAGGCTTTATTTTTTCATACAGGTTTATTTGTTCTTGCGCTTTTCCAGGCTTAACTTCAATAAGTACAATCAGCTTTACTTCACTTTCCATATTTCTGATTCCTTTGAATGATTAATTGAGTGGTTGCACGAAACCTTTACATGTAAAGACTAAAATGAGATTTTTGCGTAGTGCTAGACTTTTACAAGTCCAGCACTACCACATCCACCATCTCGCCTTTGGTGATGGTTTGGACATCTTTTTCAACGCGAAGAAGTACGGGATTGTCTAAGAGATTATTCAAAATGGCGCTACTGCCCTCTTTTTTACCTTGTAAGTCAACGATGAGTTGGCCCTCATCAAAGCGAAGATTGCATGCCGTAAATTCTACAAATTTGGAGCGTTTTTTATAAAGCTCACCCATGAACGCTTTAATCGTTGGCAAGGCAAAGGTCTGAGAGCGCATTTTACGAAGCAAGGGAGCGATGAACAAGAACGTACACACCGAAGCGCTGTACGGGAAGCCTGGGAGCGCATAGATGTATTTGTGACCTGTTTTCACGACACGAATGTGACGCCCTGGTTTCATGTACGAACCATCGATGATATTTTCGATTTTCATATCAGTGAGAATGCTTTGCAAATAGTCAAAATCCCCGACACTACCGCCACCTGTCGTGATGACGATGTCGCTCCACATGAGCGCTTGACGGAGTTGTTGCTCAATAACATCACGATCATCTTTAATGAGTTTAAAACGCATAGTTTCGCACCCAAGTTGGCGTAAGATGCTCTCAACCGTGACGTGGTTTGAACTACGAATTTGCGCATATGAAGTTTTGGTCTCACCAAAATCTAAGATTTCATTGCCCGTGGAAAGAATGGCAATGCGAGGCTTCATAAAGACCTCAACTTGCACCATACTCACTTCTGCCATGACGCCGATCTCAGCAAAACCGATCTTCGTGCCTTTTTTGATGAGCACTTCACCCGCTTGATAGTTCTCGCCCACAGGGCGAACCGCAAAGCCTTTGGAAACAGCGGAGGTGATATGAATTTTTCCCTCTTTTACGTCGACATTTTCAATGGGAATCAGCGTGTCACTGCCTTCGCTCATCAATGTACCCGTGAAGGTTTTGACACACTCACCTTTGTGGACGATACCGTGCGTTTCAGTCCCGGCTGGGATAAAGTCGCTAATGGTAAGAGAACCTAATTGTTGGTCGCTAAAACGAATTGCATAGCCATCCATCGAAGAGGTTGCATGGGTTGGATTATTTTCTGACGCTACGATATCAACGGCAAGAAAGCGACCCAGCGCATCACCGATAAAAATATTTTCAATGCCGATTTCGGTTTGAATAGAGCTCTCGAGCGCCTTAAGCGTCTCATCAAAAGGAGGAAAGGTATGGCTCATGCATCCGCCTTTAGTAGACCTGATCCACTCAGTATGTGTGAGCGCTCTTTGGCATAGACACGTTTTCCATCCACCAAATCATACTTCCAAATCGGAGCATTGGCTTTAAAATCTTCGACAAAATCATTGATCATTTTAAGGGCTACCTTTCGTTTAGGGGAGACAACTGCGGCAATGTAACTGGAAGTGTGGTTGGGCACGTCACCACGAGAGTGTGCCATAAGAAGGTAGGCATTTTGCGCTTTGGCTTTTTCTTGCCACGCATTAAACCAGTTGTTTAAAATGGGCTCGTAAATATCAAAGCTGAGACCTTCGATGCCATCTTCATCGCGAACAATACCCACAAAAGGGATGAACGCACCGTAATTTTTGTCTTTCATTTGAGTATACCACGAAGCAAGAATCGCCTCTACATGTAAAGGCTCATTGTGAAGTTCTACCATAGATCAACCTCCGCAAACAGGAGGGAGAAGTGAGATTTTGTCTTCTTTGGAAAGGGGGATATTGAGGTCACAGACAAGGGTGTCGTTCACCGCAACAGCGCAGATGGCAAGCCAATCTTGAAGTTCTTTGTCTTCTTTAAAAAAGGTTTTGAGTTCACTGAGATTTGAGATATCCACTTCAATACTGGGGCGACCAAGGGGTCCTAAAAATTCGACTTTTGCCACATCTTTTCCTTATTACATGTAAGAAATTTCGAAAGAGGAGGAGGAGAGGAAAAACTCCTCCCAATCTTTTAGATAGGTAATATTCGTATATTTTTACTTAATTTCTCTTGTAGGACAGCTTCAATCGCAAAAAGTGTGCCTGTAGAGCTACTTGCACAACCGCTGCACGCGCCAAGATAACGGATATAAACATCACTCACGCCACCGTCACCCTCTTTAATGTCAAGGATTTCAAGGTTACCCCCATCCATAACGAGCATTGGACGGATATTTTCATCAATGACGGATTCAATTGCTTGGAATTTTTTAACGACGGTGAGATCATCATAACTCACAGAACTACTACCTTCAATCTGTGAATTAGAAATCGCAAGCAGATGATCGTGCTCCATCTCAGCTCTCACGTCACGTAAAATGTCTACTAAGTGATATTCACGTGCTTCATGCCCACCAGGCTTAATACAAGATTTACAAAATGCACCTGCTTTGGTGTAATTAGTGATCTCTTCAACCGTTTTAAGGTTGTTGATTTTAATCACATCTTTAATCGTCCCAAGGCTGACACGCGCACATTCACACACGATGATATCATCTTCAAACGAAGCTGCATCAACACCTTTAAACGAAGCTGCCGCTGCTTTAATAACATCGTATGCCATAACAGAACAGTGCATTTTTTGAGGTGGAACAGCAGGAACATCCGGGGTATCACGCATTGCATGTTCAACGTCAATGTTGGTGATTTTAACCGCTTCAGAAACCGTTTTGCCTTTACAAAGCTCTGCCATAGTGTCAGAACTTGCGATAGCCGTACCACAGCCGAAACTTTTGAATTTCGCCTCTTTGATGACTTCCGTTCCTTCATCAACGATCCAGTAAAGTCTTACGGCATCGCCACAGCTCTCTGCACCAAAGTCTGCAACAATGAGTTTTCCACCCTCATTTTTTGCATCTTCTTCCGTCAACTCACCCATATTTTGTGGGTTGTTCATTAAACCTTGTACTTTTTGGCTGTATTCTTCCCAAATGGAGCCGCCAATTAAACTATTTTTTGCCATTTTTTTATCCTTTATAATCTTTACATGTAAACGTAAAAGCACCAAAGGTGCGCGAGCTCTCTGCCGAAGAGAACCCAGTGTTAACGTAGCTTTTAGAGTTCTGAAAAACTCGCTTATAATTTACTAACATGCCATGATGGCGCGTATGCATACGTACTTGAAATAGCACGAAGTCTGATAACCGCATTTTGAATCACTTCAATCGCAAAATCAATCTCCTCTTCTGTGGTGAACCTTGAAAGAGAAAGTCGAAGCGCAGTATGCGCCAAATCAGCTTCCGCGCCAATGGCTTCCATAACAGGATTTGATTCGAGTGCTTCACTGGCGCACGCACTTCCTGTGCTCGCACCTATGCCGCTTTGATTGAGATCCCAAAGCATAGCTTCACCTTCAATCCCTTTAACACTGACCAAAATGGTATTGGGAACTCTCTGCTCTTTTGTACCAATAACCATCATTTCAGGAATTTGTAAAATAGCATCTTCCAGTTTATCTCTTAGACGTCTCACATTGTTTTTTTCAAAATCAAGAGCCTCAACCGCCAGTTCCATTGCTTTACCCATACCTACGATGCTTGGGACATTGAGTGTACCACTGCGACGTCCTCCCATATGCTCACCCCCATGAAAGAAGGGTGACAAGGCTTGTCCATTGCGAATATAAAGTCCACCAATACCTTTTGGTCCATGGAATTTATGTGCTGAAAAACTGAGAAAATCAACATTCACTTTTCTCACATCGACAGGAATTTTACCAATAGCTTGAACGGCGTCCGTATGGAAAAGTACGCCTCTTTCTTTACAAATAGCCCCAATTTCTTCAATCGGGAAAATCATACCTGTTTCATTATTTGCCCACATAATAGAGACAAGCGCCGTTTTATCGGTAATGGCCTTTTCAAGATCATCTACACTGATGACACCATCATTATTAACCGGTAAATAGGTCACTTTAACACCAAGAGTTTCTAAAAATTTACACGAAGCACCAACAGCAGGATGCTCAACTTCGCTGGTAATAATATGATCTTTATCACCATTTAGAATGTAGTCATTATAGATACTTTTAATCACCCAGTTATTGCTCTCGGTGGCACAGGATGTAATAACAATATCATCCTCATCCCTTGCATTAATACCAGCATACAGCTGATCCATCGCTTTGCGAAGTGCGGGGTGACTCTCACTCCCAAATTGATGCAAAGAATTTGGATTGCCATACATCTGGCAAAAATAGGGAACCATCTCTGCAAACACTTTAGGGTCAACTATGGTTGTCGCGTTATTATCTAAATAGACTCTCATTGGCTTCTCTCTCCATTTCTATATAGGATAAACTTTATCCTAATTTATTTTTGAATACTATTACTTTCTATATTAAAAAATACTAAAGAAATTTAAGCAATAATCTGTTTTAACTCAGCAATCGTTGCGTCAAACTCAAAAACCTCTTCAGGAGATTGCTGTAAAAAGCCATTCATCTTCTCTTTTTTGTTAATGGCTATATCTAACTCTTTATCATTACCTTTTTCGTATGCACCGATACGAATGAGTACTTCATTCTCTTTCAAAATGGAATTGAGCCGTTTAAAACGCATCGCAGCTTTTTTATGTTCGCTATCGATAACATCCCCCATAACCCTTGAAGCACTGTTTTGAATGCTAATCGGTGGATAAATACCATAATCCGTCAGCTCTCGACTGAGTACAATATGCCCGTCCAAAATACTTCTGGATTGATCGGCAATCGGATCACTCAAATCATCCCCCTCAACAAGTACTGTAAAGAACGCTGTAATAGAGCCTTTGCCGTCTTCTTTTCCCGCTCGCTCCATGAGTTGTGGCAAAAGTGCCAAAACAGACGGTGGATACCCTTTAGAGGTTGGAGGCTCTCCAAGAGATAGACCAATTTCACGCTGTGCCATTGCAAAACGTGTGACAGAGTCCATCATAAACAGAACATCCCGTCCTTGATCTTTAAAATACTCGGCAATACTCATCGCTGAAAATGCACCATATTTTCGCATCAAAGGGGAATCATCACTGGTCGCAACCACGATCACGGTATTTTCAAGATTACCGCCTAAGTTTTTTTCAATAAACTCAGGTACCTCACGTCCACGCTCACCAATCAGCGCCACGACTTTAATGGATGCTTCAGCACCTTTAACAATCATGCCCATTAGTGTGGATTTACCCACACCACTTCCCGCGAAAATGCCCATTTTCTGGCCTTTTCCACAGGTTAACAGCCCATCAATAGTCTTCACCCCAACGTGAAAAGGCTCATTAATAAGCCCTCTTTTCATTGCATCAAGTGGTGCTTTCATGATCGGTGCTTGTGAACTTGCACCTATTGTTCCTTTGCCGTCTTTTGGGCGAATAAAAGGATCCACCACGCGTCCAAGGAGTTCTTCACCCACAGGAATCATCATACCTTGCTCACTGATAAACACTTTATCGCCTGTTTTAAACCCTTCAATAAAACCAAAAGGAGAGATGAAAAAGGAGTTTCGATCCACTTCCGTGATCATTCCTAATTCGCTTTTATTGCCCTCCAAAGAGACAATATTGACAATATCACCAATGCTAGGTCTCAGCCCGCATGCTTCAATGGTTGTGGAACTAATTTTGGTGATCGTGCCAAACATAGGAGAGAGGCTTTTACCGTTAAGTTTGGCTCGTAAGCGCTCGAGTGGCATTAGTAGCGATTAGCCTGCGGTGCGTTAATAATGTCAAAAAACTCTTTGCGCGTATCTGCCTTTAAAAAGAGTCCACGGAGTGCTGATGTGGTGGTATTGGAATGTGTTTTTTCAACGCCTCGCATTTCCATGCACATATGGCGCGCTTGAATGACAACACCGACACCTTTAGGGGCAATAACATCATCAATCGCTTTAGCAATTTGTTCGGTCAGTTGTTCTTGGATTTGGAGGCGACGCGCAAAGATGTCAACCATGCGAGGAATTTTAGAAAGTCCAACGACTTTTCCATTCGGAATGTAGGCAACATGTGCACGTCCAATAATCGGCAAAAGATGATGTTCACACATCGAATAAAATTCTATATCTTTAATGAGTACCATTTGATTATTATCACTATTAAAAAGTGCTTCGCCGAGAACTTCATTAGGACTTTGAGCATACCCTTGTGTCATGTATTCATATGCTTTAAACACACGTGTTGGCGTCTTTAAAAGCCCTTCACGCTCAGTATTTTCACCTATAATTTCAAGCATCGTTTTCACGGCTTGTTCAAACTCTTCTCTTCGTTGCATTATGATTCACTTCTATTAAAATTAAGACGAGATATTTTATCTCTATTTTGCTTTTTAATGGATAAAAAGCGACTTAAAAGCAATTTTTTGGTATATTTGAGCAAAATTTTATATCGAAAAGGGATTTTATGCAAATTAAAGTTAACCGTACAAATAGTGCTAATGCTGCAGTTGAGGCAACCATTTCACCCGCGCTATTACAAAAAAAAGAAGAGAAGATGATTGCATCTGCTGCTTCAAATATGAAAGTTGATGGCTTTAGAAAAGGGAAAGTTCCAGCGCATATCGTTAAAGCACGCTACGGCAAACAACTTAAAGAAGACGCACAAACAGAAGTTCTCAGAGAACTTTATACGAAAGCATTGGCTGAACTTGATGTAAAAGCTGACTTCGTTGTCGGTGAGCCAAGCTTCTCAAAATTTGAAGAAAAAGATGGCGGATTAGAGCTTGTTATGAAACTTTCATTCAAACCAACAATCAATGTAGAAGGCTACAAAGAGTGCGTCCCTGAGTACAAAGCACCTAAAGTCACTAAAAAAGAAATCAGTGAGAGACTTGACAAAACGTTGGCATTAGTTGCAGAGCTTAAAACAGTTGAAGAAAAACGTGCTGTTAAATCAGGCGACTTCGTTGTAATCGATTTTGAAGGCTTTTTGAATGACGTTGCGTTTGAGGGCGGTAAAGCAGAAAGTTATACCCTTGAAATCGGCAGTAACTCTTTCATCCCTGGTTTTGAAGATGCTATCATCGGTATGAAAGTCAGCAGTAAACTCAAAGAGATCGCACTTACGTTCCCTGAAACTTATGGCAATAAAGACCTTGCAGGAAAACCAACTGTATTTAAAGTTCTGATTAAAGAGATTAAAGTCAAAGACATTCCTGAAACTCCAAGCGAAGAGATGATCAAAAAATTACTTCCTGGTGTTGAAAATCCAACTTTAGCAGTCCTTGAAGAACAAATTGAGACCGAAATTCGCAATGAAAAACTTGCAAAACTTTTCAATGATGAAGTCAAACCTAAATTTGTTGAAAATATTTTAGAAAAACTCGCTCTTGATTTACCAGAAAACATCGTTGACCAAGAGATTGATCTTCAAATGCGCAGTGTTTTTGGAAAGCTCAGCGAAGACGAAATCAAAGAATATGCAGGCAATCCTGAAAAAATCAAAGAAAAAAGAGAAGAATTTAGAGCAGAGTCTGAAAAAAGTGTTAAACTTACCTTCATTGTTGATGAATTAGCAAAACAAGAAGGCATTAACGTCAATGACCAAGAAGTGCTCCAAATGATCTACTTTGAGGCAATGCAACAAGGTGCAAATCCAAAAGAATACCTAGAGTACTATGAGAAACAAGGTGTTCTTCCAGCGATTAAAATGTCTATTATTGAAGAGAGACTCTTCACAAAGCTTTTTACTAAAGGTAAATAATGAGCTACTATGTTCCTGTCGTTATCGAAAAAACGGGTCGCGGTGAGAGAAGCTATGACATCTACTCTCGTCTTTTAAAAGATCGTATCATTATGCTCAGTGGTGAGATTAATGATGTTGTTGCCTCTTCGATTGTAGCACAGCTACTCTTCCTTGAGGCGGAAGATCCTGAAAAAGATATCTATCTTTATGTTAACTCCCCAGGTGGTGTTATTACCAGTGGATTTAGTATCTATGATACGATGAATTATGTCAGACCAGATATTAGTACGATCTGTATTGGTCAAGCAGCATCCATGGGAGCATTTTTACTCAGTGCGGGCGCAAAAGGGAAACGTTATGCCCTTCCAAATGCACGCATTATGATTCATCAACCTTTAGGTGGAGCACAAGGACAAGCAACCGACATTGAGATTCAAGCCAAAGAAATTTTGCGTATGAAACAGGTACTCAATGAAATTTTGGCAAAAAATTGTTCACAAAAACTCCCTAAAATCATTAAAGATACCGAGAGAGACTTCTTTATGAGTGCAGAGGAGTCATGTGAATACGGGTTAATTGATAAAGTACTCGATAAAAGTTTTAAATAACCTAAATTTAAAGAAGGCAAGCAATGGTTCGTTTCAACAAAGAAAAAGGAAAAACAGGTGTTTATAATATCGATGTTAAAGATGATATGATCGATCAAGCCCCTCCACCACAGATTATTCCTAAAGAACCTATTGTCCCTCAAGCTTCTAATGTTGAGCTTGAAAAATTTGCCGCGTTGGTACTTAAGGTGATGGGAGATGAAAACATCCCTCCCACCCCTACCAATTTTCAGATCTATTTTGACAAACTCTTAGAGAGCAAACCGACTGCTTTTAAAAAACGAATTAATGATTTTTTAGAGCTTGAAAACACCAATAATGATGAAAATCATGCACGTATTGAACGTGAAGTCAAAGAGGGTTTTGTTCAGATTAAAAATATTATGCAAGTGGTTTCAACCGTTTATCGTAATCTTAATGTCATGCAAGAGATTATTAAAAAACGCTCAACACAGTTAGAGAGCAACTCTAACCCACTTTCAATTCAAAATATTATCTCGACGCTCAGTGAAGATCTTAATAAAATGTTTGCGCTCACCACCAAACAGATTGATCTTCTAAAAGACTATTATCAAAAAACAACAACAATTTTACAAGAGGTCGATAACCAATCTATTTTTGATGTCAAGTATGGCGTTTACAACCGACGTTATCTCTTAAAATCACTTCAAGATGAAATTAAACTCATTAAAAACTATGCGCATTTTAGCTCTTTAGTATTGGCACGTGTTAAAGAAGATACATTAGAAAAAATTGTCAATAAAAAAGATAAAGATACCGTTGTTCGTAATATTGCGAAACTGCTGTTGAAAACCTCCCGCAGAAGCGATATTGTGGCGCACTTTGGCGATGGTGTTTTTGCGATGATTCTCAAACATACGGACATTACAGGCGCAAAAAAAGCATGCGATCGTATTAGTGAATTGGTCTACCAAACGAGCTTTTTTGTGGGAACAGGCGAAGTTGAAACCGATATTGAACTCTCCATTGTTGCGCTTGATACGAACCATAATGCCGAAGAGTTCATTTCAGCAACACTGGAAGAACTTCCACACACCGGTAAAAAATTTGTTCCATATATTGTTTGTACGCCTTCCCTTCCAAGCGAGGATCTATGATTAGAGAGATTCTTGTTTATCCCAATAAATTTCTACGCGAGACATCTAAAGATGTTGTGCATTTTGATGCCCACTTGCATGCACTCTTGCAAGATATGTACGATACCATGGTTACAAAAGAGGGTATTGGGCTCGCTTCGATTCAAATTGGTGTACCTCTTAATGTCATCATTATCAACCTTGTCGATGAAGAGGGAGAGCAAAGCAGCGAAAACCT
>Ga0302272_1001527_pt1 | contig 10380 bp, 10 predicted proteins | sample III_Bog_N1_2_FD_198772 | JGI IMG/M metagenome (GOLD analysis project Ga0302272, IMG submission 198772) | Peat permafrost microbial communities from Stordalen Mire near Abisko, Sweden - III_Bog_N1_2 | ecosystem: Environmental > Terrestrial > Soil > Wetlands > Peat | place: Sweden: Abisko...
CGCAACCGGCATCAACAGTGGCAAAAACCGGAGAGAATGTGACTTTCGGAGCAAAAGCGACTGCAGTACCCGAAGCAAAATATCAATGGTTCAAAAACGGGAAGATCATAGCCGGTGCTACCAATGCCAACTTGATATTGAAAAACATAAGTCTGCACGATGCCGCCAGCTACACGGTTACCGCCAAAAACAGTTCGGGCAGTGCAATCAGCAAAGCAGCCACATTGAATATAAAATAACAAAACACCTTTACATCAGCCTTCCACACAATGAAAAACTTCAAAAATCGACTCGTTTACGGCATTTTCTTCCTTGCAATCCTATTGTTTTTTTCCATCAATATCAATGGAGCCAATCCTGAAACCAAGCCGTTGTTTGAAATTATCGGAGGTCAGGATGCACCCGTGTTGGACGAAGGAATGCCGGGAACCGAAGGAATATACGGCGGTTTTGAAAGTGGCATGTGTGTGAAAATTGGCGATACTTATCACCTTTTTCCTACAGAGCGTGCCGGACAGCAAGGCATGGATGCCCGCTTCGATCGCGTGAAAACCCGCATCGGCCATTGGACAAGCAAAGATGCGATCCACTGGACACGGCAGGGCACTATATTGCAGGCTAGCGGCACTTACTCCCTCACCCACGAGGACAATCCGATGAACGACCGGCGAGGAGCTATCTGGTCGTATTCACCTATTTTCAGCAAAGAAGCCAACCGCTGGTACGGTTTTTACCTTGCCTACACAGTGGATAAAGAGATTGCACCCAATCACTCTTACGGGCGGATATGGCGTTGCGAATCGACCGTGGCAGGAATGGAAGGCATTGGCGGTCCTTATCGCGATTGCGACATTATCATGGAACCCGGGTTGGATAGTCAGCTGTGGGAAGGCCGTCAGGGTGTCGATTCATTTTTCCCTTACAAAGTGGGCAACGAATGGCTTGGACTTTACGGAGGTGCATATCCTTACGCGAAAAAAGAAGATTATCCAAACAATGGAGGCAAAGGGTGGTACGTGGGACTGGCAAAATCGAAAAGCTTGGAAGGCCCCTGGACACGCATGGATACCACTGTAAATCCGATTCGCACCATTCACCCATGGTTTATCGAAAATCCGCTCGTATATCAGTTACCTAACGGACTCTACATAGCCGTGTTCGATGGCGGCCCCGAAGGATTCGGACACCATTTGCCCAACAAAATGGGATATACATTGTCGAAAGACGGCATTCATTGGTCGGCTGCATCCTATTTGCCCATTGAAACAAAAGTAAAGAAATGGTGGGACATAATGCGTACACCTCTCTGCCTGATTGACGAAGGAAACGATGTATATACCATTGTGTATGCGGCTATTATCAACACCAAACGCTTTCATCCGATGAGCATGGTAAGGGTAAAACTCAACCGTGATGTGATGGAGGCAACACTGAAAGAGATGGAACATTCTAAATAATTCACCCTTAATTTTTAAAGCTATGTCAGCAAACAAGACATGTCAAAGTTGCGGAATGCCACTCAAAAAAGATCCGCAAGGAGGAGGAACCGAAAAAGACGGCTCAAAGTCGGAACTCTATTGCGGCTACTGTTACCAAAACGGTGCATTTACCCGGCCCAATTTTACGGTAAAACAGATGCAGGATTTCTGCGTAATAAAACTAACGGAGATGAAATTTCCCCGTTTGGTTGCTATATTTATGGTACTTGGGCTACCAAGACTAAAACGCTGGAAGAAGTGATGACGCCTAATATGTTTTCTGAAATCTGATTTTGCGAAAAACGGAAGCAACACTAAAAGAGCTGAATAAAAAATAAAATTAGCAGGGAAGCTGCTGATCGGTTATAAATTTGTGTTCGTTAAAAACAAACCAATTAATTAAAAACAACTCAAACAAACAACACGTATGGAAGATATCGAAATTTGCAATTGCAACAACATTATGAAAAGCGAAATAGTAAAAGCTATTAAAGAACAAGGACTTACCACAGTAGAAGAAGTACAGGAAGCAACCACTGCAGGAACAGTCTGCGGCAGTTGTGTGTCCGATATTGAAGACATTCTTAGTGAAGTAAACGGTTAACAAACAACCAAATGGGAAGTAATGAATTCGTCAAAGGAATAAAATTTTCGTACAACGAAAGTATTGCGTACACCGAAAAAGCAGTTGTAAGCAAGCAAATAGTGAAAAAGGAGAATGGCAATATCGGCTTGTTCGCGTTTGATGCAGGCGAAGGACTTAGCGAACACACGGCTCCTTTTGACGCAATAGTTTTTATAGTGGATGGAAAAGCCGAGATTACGATTAATGGCGCTGCATCCATTCTCGAAGCCGGCGAAACCATTATTATGCCCGCTAATGTGCCGCACGCATTAAAAGCGGTAGAAAGATTCAAAATGGTACTTACAATGATTCTGAGTAAATAGAACTCAGTGTAATATTCCCTCATATTATTGGAAGGTTGCCTCAAATCGAAATTTGAGACAACCTTTTTGAATTTTTATACGCTTCGTGATTAAACCTTTTACATTGACATTCGTCATACTGTATATAATCATTTTAAGATTGTAACCGTGTATGCGGGGTAATCAAAAATCGACACTTTAATCTCTTTCCAGATGAATCAGCTTATTAAAGAAAACGAGAAGGAACAAATCCCTATCCCTATGTTGATTATAATGGTTTTGTTATTCCTTGTGTACAGAATATTTCACCTGAGACACTAATTGCAAGCCGAGTTTATCACACTGCGTACACGAATTTTACACGCTAAATTTACGCCTCGTATCAAAGCAATTCTGCCAAAAACTGAAACTGTAAAAATGACCTTCTCCGGGTATATTCGGCAGTCTCACAAATAAGTCGTAACTTGCAGCTCATTTCATGCGGACGCTTTTTGTTGAAGAAAACAAGAACTTTCGCCTAATTATTTATATATGCTATTTGAATCACTGAACATCATTGACCCTATCCTAAGGTCATTAAAACAAGAAGGATACACCCAACCCACTCCCATTCAAGAAGAAGCCATTCCCATCATATTGCAAGGTACCGACCTCTTAGGCTGCGCGCAAACCGGCACAGGAAAAACAGCCGCATTTGCAGTGCCTATTCTTCAATTATTGAGCAAATCGAGAAATACTGACCACCGAAAGAAAATTCGCAGCCTGATTGTCACCCCTACACGTGAACTGGCTATTCAGATAGACGAGAGCTTCAAAACCTACGGCCGTTTTACCAATATCAATTCAACCGTTATTTTCGGTGGTGTGAATCAAAACCCGCAGGTGACGCGACTGAAAGCCGGAGTTGACATACTGATTGCCACTCCCGGGCGCTTACTCGACCTGATGAATCAGGGCTTTGTCTCTTTGCGCGATATTGAGTTTTTTGTGTTGGACGAAGCCGACCGTATGCTTGACATGGGTTTTATTCACGACATCAAGAAATTGCTGGCCGTGTTGCCCAGACAACGTCAATCGTTGTTTTTCTCGGCGACAATGCCTGCCGAAATCGTTAAGTTATCAAACACTATCCTGCACCATCCGGTTAAGATAGAGGTAACACCCGAAACAACTACTGCCGAAACAGTCACACAATCGCTTTTCTTTGTGGATAAAGGCAACAAGATGAGATTATTGCTCGATTTACTGAGAGATCCGAAGATAAAAACAGCGCTGGTCTTTACCCGTACCAAACATGGTGCTGATAAAGTAACCAAAGCATTGAACCAGAACAACATAAAAGCCGAAGCCATACACGGAAACAAGGCGCAAAATGCCCGTCAACGCGCACTTACCAATTTCAAGGATCAGACCACACGTGTGCTGGTAGCAACCGATATTGCGGCTCGCGGCATTGACGTAGATGCTCTGCAATACGTCATAAACTTTGAGATACCCAATGTGGCCGAGACCTACGTGCACCGCATCGGACGTACCGGCAGAGCGGGAGCCGACGGAACTGCGTTTTCGTTTTGCGATAACGATGAAAAAGCTTTTCTTAAAGACATTGAAAAACTGATTGGAAACAAAATTCCGGTAATCGCAGAGCATCCTTACCCAATATCGGCAAGAACTAACGAACCGGCACCGAAAGCAAAACCGCAACAACAGCGACACGCATCGGGAGGATATGCCGACAGACAACGAAGAAGCTACAGCAAACCGGCTCCGGTAAAGCGCTAACGCTACAAAAAGCAAAAACGTCACGTTTCACAACGTGGCGTTTTTTTATTCAAATTTAAAATGAACTACTAATCTTTTATTTAACCATGAGCTCCTTATTGTTGTAAAATGACGCATTGAAAACTGCATCTATTTGACTTTAATTTTCAAACAAATTTACTTCCCATTATCACTGCGGCTTTGTTCTTCGCTTGATGCCGTGGAACGGTTAGAACGGGTCTTAAAGGTTTCGCTTCCGAAACGATAAGTGAACGATACATTAAGCTCACGGCTATCCCAACGGTTGTGTACCATTAAATCGACATTGCTATACTTAGCATACCCACCACCTTTGTTGGTATTGAACACGTCATTGAGCGAAAGTTTCAGTGTGCCTTTTTTGTTGAAAAGCGCTTTTTGGACTCCAAAATCCATCGAATATTGTTCGTATCCGGTAAAATTACCCCAAAGCTGTTTTGATCTGTATCTTCCCGATAGTTCCAAACCAATGTCGTATGGCAATGAGAAACTCTGCGTCATGTTGCCTGTATAACTCCAAAGAGAAAACACGTTGGTATCTGTAGTCACTTTTTTGTGCATCACGGTAGCCGTTGCATTGATATGCCACCACTTTGTCAGATCAAGCTGCATGGTTTGTGAACCATTCAAATCGATTGACTTTCCGAGATTTTCATTGGTTTGAAACATCACTTTTGTTTCGTCGTTTTGCTTAAGTACCTGCGTGAATAGATCGTGTGTAGAATTGTAACCAATAGAGGTAATAAACTTACTCTTATAGGTATAATTCAAACCCAGCGAATGAGTAAATTGAGGGCGTAGAAACGGATTTCCCTGATTGTAAGTATATTGGTCGAGCATCCACATAAATGGATTCAGAATACGGTAACTGGGTCGTCCAATGCGGTAACTGTACGAAAACCCGAACTGATTGTTATCATTCAAAGCCTGCTGTACAAACAGCGATGGAAATAAATCGGTATAGTGCTTGGTATCGATCCTATTCATCGATTGCGAATCGCCTTTTGAATTGGTGTTTTCGAGCCGTAAACCCAACTGTACCGATGTTTTCCCGAATTTACCGTGTGCATTGGCATAAGCCGCATTGATATTTTCCTTATAAATAAACTGATCGTGAGGTTTCAAGCCTGTGTTCCAAACCATAGCCGTTGGATCGACCACTACAAAATCGGCCTGACTGTTGTTGTTCACAAAACTGGTTTTGACACCGGCTTCGAGCGAAAACATTTTATTGAGAGGATGTACATAGTCCGACTTAACCGTGAAAATATGAATTGAACCCGGCTGATTACCTGAAATATGAGAATTGATATTCATATTCTTGCCCGCACCATTGAAATATTGTCCAGTCTGATCACTTGTGGAACCGGAGTTGAAGAGTGCATAGTCGGCATCGATAGATAAATAACGACCCGTGGTGTCAATATCCCATTTATAATTGGCATTGTAAGTATAATTATGCCAGTAATTATTGTTTTTCGAATCAGTCATTAACGTTGAGTCAACCTGATGTGAGCTATTTTGAAACGCAGTGGTATTCAGCCCATTATTATGATTAAATCCGTGCGAGCTGCGCATCATTACGCTGATTACCTGTTTTTTGGTAAGATAATAGTCGGCTCCCACCTTGAAATTATGTCCGTTGCCATGATAGGTTTCGTGGGAGGCAAGTTGTTCAAATGCGCCTGTATTAGTCCCTGTCACAAATCGTCGTGTTGCGTACATATCGTTCCAGCCACGCCATTCGTAGAAGGAATAATTGCCATATACATTGAGTTTTCCAAGATTCACATTCAGATTGAACCCTGTGTTTTCGCTCAAGTTACTGCTATACGACAACCCGGTAAAAAAACTACCGTTAATACCAGTACGCTTCTCGTGTTTGGTTTTTATATTGATAATTCCCGAATTGCCTTCGGCATCGTAACGTGATGAGGGATTTTCGATAATTTCAATGCGGTCAATATCTTTACCCTGCATTCCTTTTAGCAACGAAACCAATTGATCCGCTGACACATAAGTCGGTTTGTCGTCAATCAACACTTTGACACCATCTTTGCCTTTAAGACTGATATTGTTGTTGTTATCGACCGTTACACCTGGAGTTTTTTTCAAAATATCAAATACATTATCGGATGCGGTGGTAATTGAAGCCTCAGGGTTAATCACCATTTTATCTGCCTGTTGTTCAATAAATTTGCGTTTTGCCACCACCACAGCTTCTTTGAGTTGTTGGGTAGCTTCATGCAGCATTACATTTTTTTCCACCACTTTATCTCTCGAAGCAAATTTCTCTGTTTCAAATTTATTGTAGCCAACCAAAGTAACCGATAGCACATATTCGCCGGGAGTCACCTTGTCTATCACAAATTCGCCGGCACTGTTGCTTTCGCTTCCCTTCACCGGAATTTTGGTTTTGGCATTGAGCAAAGCCGCCGTAGCAAACTCCACCGGACGATTATTCTGGTCGATAATGCGACCTTTTACAACTCCATCAGCATTCGCAATCCCAATACAGAGCAGTGTAAGCAACACTACACTAACAAGCCGTTGTACACAATTTTTAGATGTCATAAAAAACATTTTTGTCGATTTTTTCTAGTTCTGTTGGATGAAAAAGCAAACGGATCCGGATTTGCGATTTTAACCTCATTTTCTTGTTAGACGAATTGAATATACCGATTGGATGAGTGAAAACGAAAAATATTTCTTATCGGCAATTTTGATTTCAATTCCAAAAGAATGGTAGCACTAAAATATGACGAAACCATGCAGAAAACGTAACATGGCAATCCATTTTTTGTGTAAAATGAGAAAATATTCATTCAAATAAAGTACTTTTGCATTGCAAGTGGAAAATCTTAGCATCACATCAATGAAATTACAAAAAACAAATGCCGCCCGCATTCTCGACCGGATGGGCATTGATTATCAACTAATTGGTTATGAAGTAGATGAAGACGATTTAAGCGCCACTCACGTGGCAGCGCAACTGCATGAACCAGTGGAACAGGTGTTTAAAACCATTCTGCTGCGGGGCGATAAACATGGTGTGTTTGTGTGTGTAGTGCCGGGAGCCGACGAAGTAAATCTGAAACTTGCGGCTTCGGTATCGGGCAATAAAAAAGCGGAAACAGTGGCTATGAAAGAACTGTTGCCGCTCACAGGCTATATCAGGGGTGGATGTTCGCCATTGGGTATGAGAAAAAATTACCCTGTGTATTTACACGCTTCTGCGATGAATTTTTCGTCTATCTATATCAGTGCCGGACAACGCGGGCTTCAGCTAAAACTCTCACCGCATGACTTGTTAAAAGCGGTAAATGCTTCGGTGGCAAACCTTATAGCTGAAGAAGTGACAGACTAAAAAATTAATGCATCTCGTCCAGTAACTCCTGAAGTTGATGATAATACCTTCCTACATGTGCGCCATCTACCAAAGCATGATGCACTTGTACTGAAAATGGCAACAACACTTTTTCTCCATCCGTAAAATATTTTCCCCACGAAATGCGGGGTACCGCATCATCACGATTAATTGACACAGCATGTGACATATGTGTGAAAGAAATCCATGGAATGCAGGTGAGATAAACAAAATCGTCGCGCCCGACAAATTGCTCCAATGGAAAATAAGCCTCCTGTTTTGTTGCAACCTCTTTTGCCGTATGAACAAAACGAAAGAAATCGTCTTCCATCGACACCGTAATCATTTTGAATAAATCGTCGGAAGAGCTTAAGTCAGTAAACGAAGGATGAAGCTTATCGTGCAAAACCACTTTACCTTCACGAATTCGGTATTTGAAATTCTCAATTTGATTGGTAGTTTTTGTCACCGCATAAATCATTGAATAATAGAACGATTGCTCATGTTTCTTCACAAAAGAAAGAAATCGCGTCACATCAAGATTTGCACAGATATTGTATTGTGGGCAATCAAATCGGTAAAAGAAGTTGAAATGCTCTTTTCGTTTCCACGTGTCAATGTTGATGAATTGCATAATAGTAGATGGAGTTATTGTCCATCCTTAAGTGACGGTTATAAATGATTCTGGTTAGTTTTTCTGCAATAGTTGAGGCATTAAAGGTACTCTATTTTTTGTCGAAACTGAGTATATTCAACTATTAAATAATCAATAAAATCAAGAGCTTACATATATACATAATAACGTACTTATTGTATTTTTTATTGTCTGATGTTTTTTTGGCTGGTTTTGTTTTTTTATGACAAAAATAACTTTCAATGATTTTTATTTGTGTAATTTTGCCTTTACAAACTGACACTTTCAAATTATACAATAATGAAAAAAATACAGCTCATTTTATTGATGTTAAGCGCCATAAGCGTCACGCACAGCCTGTCGGCACAAAAATTTTATCTCGACTTCCATACGGGATACGCTTTTCGAACAAACTCCCAAACGTTATCTTTAAGCAATTATTCGTATGTATATTCCGGCAGTTCATATATCGAGAACTATGATCAGGTATATGTGTCATTAGGCAAAGGGGTAAACTTTGGAGCTTCACTGGGTTATATGTTCAATAAAAACATTGGTGCGGAGGCAGGAATCTCTTATTTGATTGGAGGAAAATTTGAAGATAATGAAAGTTCAACTTCCTTTTATACCACAACCTATAATAGCGTTCAGTCGCATTCTCTTTCGGCTAAAATGTTTCAATTCAATCCCGCCATTGTGTTGACTCCCGGATTCAAGACCATTAACCCCTATGCAAAATTTGGCGTATTAATAACTTCAGGATCAATCAAATATAACACATACACCAACAATAACGGAAGTTCAATAACAGATCAAACCCAGAAGCTCAGTGGAGGAATTGGTTTTGGAATAACTGCCAGTATAGGAGCACTTTACACATTAAGCAAAAAAACATCTCTATTTGCCGAAATCACCTCCATCAATGCGGCATTTGCCCCAAATAAAGGAGAAATCACAAAATACAATTATAACGGCATCGATCAATTGCCAACAATGACTGTTAGCCAAAAGGAAATCATCTTTCAAAATCATTACATACAGAATAACTCACCGTCAACGTCAGAACCCTCAACTGCTTTAAAGCAACGATACCCGATGAGCAGTATCGGAATCAACATTGGCTTAAGAATCAACATTTAAGCTATCTATTATCCAATATTAAAACTTATCATGATGAAAAAAATATTCTATAAGCTCTGTATCGTATTGATGTTGGGATTGTTCACCGGCAACCTGTCAGCTCAAGGCTTTTATGCCACAATCAATGCCGGATACGGATGCAGCTTGAGTGGACAAAATTCTGATATTGTCAATGCAAGTGGAGTGATATATCCTTATGTATTTTATGCTGATAATATTTATTATCCGGGTTACAACTTCTATCAGAGTTATGATGCCACGCAGGTATATTTATCCTTAGGAAAAGGTGTATCTTTGGGAGGTTCGTTGGGTTATATGCTGAATAAATACGTGGGTGCAGAATTGAGTATCAACTACCTGCTTGGTGCAAAAACAACCGGAACCGGACACATGACTTACACCGGTGGCGCCTACGGCTATATTACTACAGAATCGCTATCAGCCAAGATGTTACAAATAAAACCCGCACTTGTTTTCACTACCGGTATGGACAAAATCAATCCGTACATTAAGTTTGGAGTAGTCGCTAATTCGGGCACTATTACACATTCCACTAATTACACTGGAGATTCAAGCTACTCTTATCAAGAACAAAAACTGAATGGAGGAATTGGTTTAGGCTTTTCGGCAAGCCTCGGAGCAACCTACAAGCTAAACAAGAAATTCTCGCTGTATGCCGAATTGCAGACGAACAATCTCTCGTTTGCACCCACAAAAGGAGAAATAATCAAAAACACTTACAATGGTGTAGATCAATTACCCTCCATGACAGTCAGTTCAATAAAAACAGACTACGTGGATCATTATACCTTAATAAATGGAAGCAATAATTCAGAACCCGGAAAAGCCTTGAAAGTAAAATATCCTATGGGCAATGTAGTTTTAAATATAGGACTAAAAATCAACCTGTAACAGTATATCTAAGAGCTTTAAATATATAAAGAGCACCGAATCTTTACAAGTTTCGGTGCTCTTTGTTGTTTATTATATCAGCCTATTCCATCCAAACCACCACGCCTGCCGGAGTAAGCTCT
>Ga0302272_1001528_pt1 | contig 10379 bp, 7 predicted proteins | sample III_Bog_N1_2_FD_198772 | JGI IMG/M metagenome (GOLD analysis project Ga0302272, IMG submission 198772) | Peat permafrost microbial communities from Stordalen Mire near Abisko, Sweden - III_Bog_N1_2 | ecosystem: Environmental > Terrestrial > Soil > Wetlands > Peat | place: Sweden: Abisko...
TCATATCTGGCATTGATATTGAACCTTGAAATACTATCCAAATAGAGGATTCGACTTTCATCAAGTTCTATGTCTGCTTTTTCGCAAATACGCCTCAAATCATGAATTAAAGGAGGGTATTTATTTTTTTGTTTTATATATAAGGCTTTTAGTAACTTCTCAATAACGAGATGTCCCATAAATAACGCCCAACTATTATTCTTTGTTTGATAGAGATCATTCATTGTTTTGAAATCCAACTCGGCACTTACTATCCAATAATTTATGATTTGTTCTTTATCAAATGATTTTTCCATGTTGCATATCATAAGAGTACATATGCAAAGGTAAAACTTTTATTGAATTGAACAAACATGACTATTAAGTATTTAAGATTATGTCGTTCCGCTATATTTTCTACCAAAAAACCAATACAATTGATCTACACTTTAAATACTTCCTTCATGCAAATCCAAAATCGGAAAACATATTTCATAATCGTTCCACACAATATCACCCTGTTCTATGGTGAATTTTTCAAACAACTGCTTATTCAGATATTTACGGATTATTGGGTTTCTTGCATTATTTAGAAAGTTAGAAAAATTAATTATTTTCTCCACATCATCAGAGAATAAAAACCGAATGCTGTATTTTCCGACATTTTCTGCTTCAAGGATTGAAATTACAATTATTCAATTTAAAATTATTTAACTAAAACATCTTCTTTATATAGTCGCAAATCGAATCCTAAACTATCCTCTAAATGCTTGCAAAATTCTTCAATTCCATCCTCCAAGGGTATACAACCTTCAGGTATTTCCTCAGTATGAGAATACGAAAGCTTCACAACTCGTTTATGTTTTTCCAATTCTATTACAATTTTTCGTCCGGTTGGTGAACTATCATCTATGTTGGCTATTACTGACATGATTTCTATGTTTTTTTTCTGCAAACAAACACACTTCTGTTTAATGAGATAACAAAAATATCTGAATTATTGTTTGATAAAATTTCAGACGGATTAATTAAATCATTTTGACAATACATATTCCGGTGTATACCCGTTCACGCTTTCCGGTGATGTCCGTTCACTGTTTGTTCATATACGATTAAGCAGATGTAAAATTAACACTTGTTCCTAAGACTTTTTCCCTTTAATTGAAAACGCACCGATTTATGAACGATTCTGTCTAAACAGGCTTCCGCATTATGCAGAAATTAGGATAATCTGCGATTGTTGATTCGTTGATATACTCGTACCAATTCCCTACCGACAGTTGAGAAGTGATGATTGTTGATTTTTTGCCATATCTGTCTTCGAGTATTTGGAGTAATACCAATCGGGAGGTTGCATTCAAGGGTTGTAAAACGAAGTCATCAAGTATGAGTAATTGAGTTTTATCTATTTGTGGGTACAAAGATGATAATTTTATTTAGACAAGAAAAATATCGTTTTTTTTGATTTGAATTTATTCCTGGATCATTTTAAATCCATTATAATGAAGTAACTGAAGGAAATTTCAAAGTGGTTGAATTCTGAAAAGCGTATTCTGGAGAGATGTCATAATCCCAACGTGTAACAATATTATTTTCAGTAGTTTTCACAATCCCATCCCACACAATTTCACCAATTCTGGCATGACTGAATGTCGTTTCATCCAATAAATTTTGTACGCCATTTAAATGTTTATGATTTTCGATAATAGGAAGTAGTTCCAGCTTTTTTACTATCCCATTATTAAAACTACAAACCAAATAATACGGTGATATTTCGATTATCTCTGTTATTCGTAACATTATTGCAAAGGATTTATTTTGTAAAAATGGGGAAACTGATATTTCAGTATAGTTAAATTCAGTCTTCCGAATTTGTCTGAATTATGTTATCAACGTCGAACCATTTACCTCTTGTAGAAAACGCAGGAAGAGAAAATATATCCGTCACGACAGAGGATGTTCTTCATAATCATAGCATTTAAAGTTTTTAAATCATCTCCGACAGTTTGCGCACATTTGCAAGTCGTTGAGCAAAGGTTTTATTTCTTTTTGTCGTAATCAAATTGTAACGCGATTGCATTTTTATCCACAATTCGGCATCAATACCCAATGCCGCTTCAAATAGTAAAGCATATTCGGTTGTTACGACACGTTTGCAATTAAGTACCTCGTTCAATATGGTATACGACATGCCCATTTGTGTGGCAAGTTTTCGTTGAGAGATGCCACGGAATTCAATTTCATCTTTTATCACTTCGCCAGGATGTGTTGGTTCGTCCGGTTCGAGGTTGTTGGCTATCATGTGGGGGTCAACCCCTTTCAAAGTAATCATAATACGTTTATTTATAATGGTTTGATAATTCACGAATATCGCACACTGTAACAACAGGGTCAACCCCGTTATCTTTTACTGTAAATTCGATGCGGTATTGATTGTTTACTCGAATGGAAGAAATACCGGCCTTATCGCCACTCAATATTTCGTAATTAAGTGAGTTGATACTATATAGAATTTCAATCGCCTTTGCTCCGATTAATGTATCAATACATTTTTGGTATTTTCTTACGATATCGGGCTGAAAACGATGTTTTTTATCGCTTGTTTTTCCTGTATAGTAAAGGTTTTGCAGATATTCTTTTCCAAACGTTACAATCATATCGCTTATTTTGTTGTGCAAATATAGAGTATTTATTTCTTATATTCACAAATAAGTGAACGTTTTATCATAGAGTGAGAGAAACACTTTGTTTTGACATTTTAAACTCTTATCTTGTGTTTTTGAACCCTTGTCTTGATCCTCTGCTTGGCGTAAAGTTTACCAGGCATAACTTGTACTGTACTTGTTCCGATTTATAGGAATAATCCGTACAGTTTGTAACTGTATATTCAACAAGGTTCAGACTAACAGTCTCACTTTAAGTGAGTCTATCAGTATCCAAACATGATTTCTATGTTTTTTTTCTGAAAACATACACACTTCTGTTTAATGAGATAACAATACCGGGTGAAATATTGTTTATGAATGAATAGCGACTGAAACTTAATCTTGAGAATCAACCGGATTTATTTTTTATAGAATAAGATCTAAACATAATGCCCTTGTCCATTTATCACTTTGTTGCAGCCCTTTCCCATTCAACAAAGCGAAATTGTGAGCAAAACTACCGGAATGCACAGCTTGCCCCGATGTATCGGGGTTGGCCAATAATGAACATAATGTGTATTACCTGCTGGCACTTGTCTCAATTTACCAATTCATAATTTGTACTTCGTCCTCCAGCAATCTCTTTCTGCAATACTTTTTTATGTATTAAATCGTTAATATCTCTAATTGCTGTATCTTTTGAGCATTTTGCAACTTTCGCCCATTTCATTGAAGTCAATTTTCCTTCAAATCCATCCAATAGTTTGTTCAAAACCTTTTTTTGCCTTTCGTTAAGGATTGTTTTAGAATGTTTACTCCAAAAATCAGCTTTATATAAAACCCGTTTTAAAATTCCGTCTGTTGATTTTAAGGCATTTATCAAGCAACTTAAAAACCATTCAATCCATTCGGTTATGTCAAGGTCGCCCTTTTGAGTGCTTTCAAGTTTTTCATAATATTGTTTTCTTTCTATTCTAATTTGAGCAGACATACTATAAAATCGTTGTGTGCTTTTATCCGACTGTGCTAACAACATATCAGTTAATGCTCTTGTTATTCGACCGTTGCCATCCTGAAAAGGGTGAATAGTAACAAACCAGAAGTGTGCAACTGCTGCCTTAATAACTAAATCAATTTTTTCTTCTCCGTTAAACCATTCAAGAAAACGAATCATTTCTTTTTCTATTAAATTGGCATCCGGAGCTTGAAAATGAACTTTTTCCCCTCCTGCGGCACCTGAGACAACTTGCATTGTTCCGGCAGTATCTTTTCGCCAATTAGCTACAGTTATTTTGAATATTCCACTTCGACCCATTGGGAACAATGCAGCATGCCAGTCAAAAAGTCTTTCTGCCGTTAATGGTTTAAAGCAATTTTGTGTTGCATCAATCATCATCTGAACCATTCCCTCAACATTTCTGTCTGATGTAATTGAACCTGCGAATTCTAATCCTAAAATTCTTGCAATTGATGATCTTACCTGTTCCGGGTTCAACAGTTCTCCCTCAATTTCTGCGGATTTTAGAACGTCTAATGTCAATGTTTCCAGTAAAGCTTCATCTCTCAAGTCAAAGCCTAACGATTCCATTTTACCAATTAAACGACCTTGAAGGTTTCTTGCCTCGCTCAGCAGACCAATAAATTCGTCACTTTTCCAGGTAAAGTTTGGCCAATTATCTTTTTCATGTATGTAATTACTCATTCGTCGTAAATTTTGCAACAAATATATACATTATTCTCCGCATAGAGTATTTTTCGTTGTGTTATTTGCAACGATTAAGTGCTTTATTCGTTGCAAATTGCATTTTTTATGCTTGCAGGAAACGACCGAATGTCGATACAAATCAGTGCGTTTCATTATTTTCATTATGCGAATCCATATCTCCATTTGTAAAACAGGTTGGGGAATTGCGTCTTCACTCTGTCCATCCAGCGATAGGCTTTGTTCATATTGGTTTTGTAACGCTTGTACCGTTTTCGTGCCCACCACACTATCCTTTTGCCGTAGTGTAGAAAGACCGGATTATGTTCCGTTATCCTGAACTTGTTGTAGTAGTTTATCCAACCCTGAATGTAGGGCTCTAAATACAAGGATATACATTCTATGCTTTTAAAGTCCAGTAGAGGAATTTTTCAGTTCTTCCTGTTTGTCCGATACCCTTCTAATAGTAGGTTCGAATTTGTATTACATAAACTCAGCAAAATCATGTCAAACTAAACGTTTTCAGTTAATTTGTAAACCAATAATACAATTTAGTTATAGGATTATTCCTCAATTAGAGTTTAAAACTTCTTCCTTTCCTCAAATGAGTCTATTCGGAAACTTCACAAAACACATGATAACTCCATAGAAAACAAACTCTTTTATTTCTCCCCCTTTCTAAATCGCAGTCGGGATGTAGCGCAACCGAGGCTTTCATGCTGGGTCGTGCCGACCGCACGAAGCCCTAAGTATTAGGCGGTCGTAGTTTGGTTTATTAAATTGTTTCTCTTTTATATCAATTTACTATCAAGATTTGTTTTTCAATAATTTCTTTATTCTTAATTAGATGAAGATAATATATACCTCGTGGAAGTCCGTTTAATGATACCTGCGTACTTTTTTGATCTGTAGATATTATTTTTACTAAACTTGTTGAATTCCATAATTGAATATCATATGAGTTAGACCTAGTTGTTGTTGAGGTCAGCATAATAGTAGTTGTTGTTTCAGCTTCTTCATTCAAAGTTACAGTTACGGAGGTAGTAGCAGGGTTTGGATAAATGGCAAATAATGGGCTTAGACCTGTGTAAAATGCAAATTCTTTAGAAAATGAACCACAGGAATTACTTGCTGTGCAAGAAAGTATTAACATTTTACCGCTGACCTTTGAATTCACATTGACAGAATTATTAGAAGCAAACCAACTTATCGGCAAAGTAGTTGATCCCGTTACTTTTTCCCATGAATAATTTGTTGCAAGTCCATAATAATCATTTACAACTAATTTTCCGGAATATTTATAATTGCCGGAACCTGCAATTATCTCATAAGCATCAGAAGCCATACTGTAATTTAAACCTAAAGTGCTTTCTTCAGTTATCGTTAAAGGCTGACCAACAGAAATATTTCCTTTTGATAAATTACAGGTCGCCCCATTAACTGTAATTTGTGCTGTTAAGCTTATTATTGATCCCAAACAATTCTTTGTTACAATTACTGAATTTCCGTTTGGCTGAAAAGTAACAACACCAGTTGGATTACTACCCCAACTAACAGTTGCCCCAGTAGGTAAATCATTTATAGTGTAAGTCTCTTGATTACAAATCCGAGTGGAACCAGTGATGGAAAAATACGTATTTGCATTAAAAGTTATATTATTACCATTTTTTGAAATAGACAAAAGGTCAAATCCAGTTCCAGCACCCGCCCAAGAAATTAAACTAGGTATTGTTTGCCTAGTTAATGAGGTTTTATTACTTGATCCAGGGAATGGACATTCAGCACTATTTATACTTCCGTAAGAAGAAGGTGTTGAAGTTGGATTTTGTGTAGCAGATGCACAAATAGGATAAAACCTTTGCGGGTGTGTAATGTTATTTGTTTGTGAATTTCCATTAAACAAACTATGTACATGATAAACTAACATACCATCTCCGGGTAACCCTGTATCAAACCCCAATTTTTGCCTGTTTTCAATTAGAAAATACTCGTTAGGTGTAAACGTATTGATTCTATAAAATGAATTTGAATTTGAATTGGCAGGATAAAGCGTTATTTGTTGATTTGAAGAAATATTTTGTACCGTAGCCCATTGAAATGTTTGGGTTTTTGTATATGGATTAAAATGGGCAGGTCTGTCAGTACCTCCATTCCAATTACCAGAAGCCATCAAATCCCAACTTCCTGTTCCAATATATTGTTCATTAGTCGCATTATTTGTATCATAGAAATCTGATGAACCAAATACGTGACCCATCTCATGGCAAGCTGTTCCAATACCGCAAATTGTACTGCCGGAATTACTTCTTAATTCAGATGAGCAAGAATAATCTGTAATTAATTTTCCATCTAGTGTTATTCCGTTAATTGACCATCTGTGTGACCAGATTGCATTAGGAGAAGCACCTGCTGCTTCATCAAATCCAGCAAAAATAACGTGCACTCCATCGACTTTTCCATCTCCATCGTTGTCAAAATCAGCATAATTAACAGATGGATTTGCTTTTTGTAATGCTTCAACAATCAATGCCTGTGGGTTAGAGTCATCTCCAGCAGCATTATTAGCTCCATAAAATGCCATATTAAAGTCGGCAACGTAAGGACCGACAACTGTAACATCTAAGTTTAATTGACCATACGAGTTTTCAAGATAAAAGTCTTTTACACTTCCAGTAGAATTGTATCCTGATTGATTCATTAGATTGTTGAATTGTCCTTGTGTTTTTGAAAATGCTCTGTCTTGAAAACCTATTAAAATACAAAGAACCTTTTTTGTGCCAGTTACAGAAAGAGTTGTATTTAACAATGACACTTTTGATCGGTTTTCTTTAACTAGATTTGGAAATTTAATTTGTTGAGCATTTAGCCAGTTTTCTTTTATCTTTACTTCTTTCAGTTTTTTTGTAAATTCTGATTCTTTTTCAGTTCTTTTTGTTTCATCATTTGCTTTAACACCACTAAGCATTTGCGTTCCAGAACTATTTAGTTCAATATATTCAAAAATTCCATCACCGTTTTGTTGAATTAGGAGACCGTCTATTGTTTGACTATAATGAAAAAACTCATCACCAATTAGCTGAATTGTCAATTCAGTATTATCTGGTTGTTTTAATAAAATAGGATATGGATATGCTGAAACAGCGAATACTTTATTCGTTGGGATATTCAATAGCAATAATAAACTTAAAATTAAGATTTTGTCTTTCAGAATATCTGCTTTTAAAATTATTTGACAGGCCAAACTTGTTTGATTAATATATTTTCTTCAAAAAATTTGTTCCACTCTTCAGAGGGTGGGCTCTCAATTCCTTTTAACATTAATGTGTCTCCTTTACAACTATACATTATTTCACGAGAATATTCTGTAATTACATAATTAATATTTCCTTCGATAAAAAAATATTTTTGAGAATTTTTTTTATTTTGATATAAATTGAAATAAATAGATTTGTCAGCAGAAGATGATGTTGGAATTTTGGCTTTTAACCATTCAAGATCATTGACAGGGTCTTCGACATTAAATACGCAATTTTCTTCAGCATTGTTGTCGTTTTCACATCCCAATCCTCCTATCAGTAGAAATAGGGTAATTACTGTAAATAGAAATGTTTTTGTTTTCATAAACTTGATTTTAAATTAAATAATCTGAATTCTTCATTTATAGCCCATATCAATATTTTTGATAAGGGCAAATTCAGGATGGTGGAGTATTTGTTTTCATTAGTTGTGTTTTACTTGATTTGTTTAATACTAAAGATGCAAAAAAACAGTAAATGGTTGCTCACATAATTGACTTTTTATGAACGTCTTTATCTTTTTTTACTATGCCGCCTAACGTATCCCTAAGAGAAACCTATTTTCCGCTATGAGAAACTGAGTTTCTCATATATTCGGCTTAGGAGTTTTTTTTAAAATGATATTATTCTGATATTTAATTAATTATATATTTAATGCTTAATTTTATAGTTTCCGCTGTCCTGTTGGATATACAATCTTTTTTTATAATGCCTGTCTGTTGTATTTTCAATCCCAACTCAAATAATCACAGGATTTTAAAACATGAAACAGTTAAATTGGCATCAAATGTACAAACTATTTATTTAACTTTCTAACATTTTATTCATTTATTTAAAAGATATATAAATATTCTGAATTTAGGGCATTAAAAAACCGTATAGACATATCGGTCTGTACGGTTATCAATAGGGCAAGGTGGATTTTAAATTCGGGACTGAGCCGGTAGAACCGGTAAATTAATGAACAATTCTACACATTTCATTGTGTCTTTTTATTTTGTTACTTTCACCCACACCGAATCCGAAACCTTTCACCATCCCCACTCCGTACAAATACATATCTACAAGCCACCTGTTCGGCCCACTCCCACTCGTTTCCTAGAGGCTGTGTAAAAACGAATAACGTTGAATAAATTACGTACTAACTGAAAGTTGCATTTTTTTTAACAAGGTAAATAAGGTTTGGTTTTGTGGTTGATCGGTTTTCTACTGAGGTTTAATACTTGATAATATGGTTTTAAATGAAATAAACTTATCTCTATTTGTCAACCATCCCCGCTCCGTACAAATACATAGCTACAAGCCACCTGTTCGGCCCACTCCCACTCGTTTCCTAGAAGCTGTGTAAAAACGAATAAAGTTGAATAAATTACGTACTAATTGAAAGTTGCCTTTTTATTAATACGGTAAATAAAGTTGGGTTTTGTGGGTGATCGGTTTTCTACTGAGGTTTAATACTTGAGTATATGGTTTTTAAATGAAATAACCTTATTTCTATTTGTCAACCTCAGTAGAAAATAATCAGCTCTATTTCTAAACCTTATTCTTATATTTCAATGTTGAGTTTCAATTTGATAGTATTTGTCTTAATCAATTTAATTTTTACACAGCCTCTAGGAAAAGAGAGGTACCGATCGGTACAATTCCTATGAATTGCCCGGCCGTCAGCAATTCATCGGTATTTAATAGGCACAGATAATAATTTAATCGGATTAGTTTTACCTAAAAACATGAATGCATTGATATATTTATAGGTTTAATGTATCAATATATTGATATATTAAAAACAAGCTGTCCTATTGGATATAAAATCTTTTTATATAATGCCTGTCAGTTGTATTTTCAAACCCAACTGATATTCCTCCGCCTTTCGTCCGCATCCGGTTCGCATCCGGTTCGCATCCGGTTTTCAATAAAAGAACAAAAAATTAATTTTAAATCAATAGACTAGTAATTAATAATCAATATCTAAATAAGTTTACTTATTTATTACTTATTTATTGATTATATATTGATTATATATTGATTATATCCAAACCGGATGCAAACCGGATGCGAACAAAAGGTGGAGGAAACAAAAAATCAATAAAAGTGGACGAATTATTTAAAAACCATCCGGAAAGTTGAAATAGTAATTTTTTAATGCTTTCTGGATTTTATAAATCTATCTGTGTGATTTTTGCTGTGCCACTTTTGAATACAAGTATTGATCCAATCAACATTATTTATTTACCGAAATAAGTCTGAATATAAAACCGGGACTTATTTATTTAGATTGAGAGTAACCGGTCAGATAAGGTTTTATAGCTATATTTGCGTTTATACAAAATGTTTTTTTTTAATAAAAACTATAGGTATAGGCGTTTAGGCCACCCAAATTAATAGCCTCCAACTTTAGTTGGATGGTCTAATATATGAATCATAATATTGGCTTTAACCAAAATGTAAATGATTAATATTCAGCATTTAATTTGTAATTAATTTGACTAAAGCCGTTTTGCATTATTACTTTTAACTCCTTTTAGGCAATACTGACTCATCTTTTTTTTTGGATATCCGATATTGACAGTTGAAATCCAAATACTTTGGACAAAAAAACGAATGATTTTGGCTATCAATTAATTATTATTGGTTCTTTATACTTAATTTGCTTTATACGTTTTCGTTATTCAGTTTTTTTTCCGAAATTTGCAGACTTAAAAATACGAAACTTAAGGTAGTAATTTTAAGTAAAAACATTATCGTGAAAGAAACAAA
>Ga0302272_1001534_pt1 | contig 10359 bp, 9 predicted proteins | sample III_Bog_N1_2_FD_198772 | JGI IMG/M metagenome (GOLD analysis project Ga0302272, IMG submission 198772) | Peat permafrost microbial communities from Stordalen Mire near Abisko, Sweden - III_Bog_N1_2 | ecosystem: Environmental > Terrestrial > Soil > Wetlands > Peat | place: Sweden: Abisko...
TTTATGGAGACAATCATACCGCTCCTCTTATAAGCATCGACAATACAACAAGTGGGCAAAGTTCGGGGTGGAAATTGTGGAAAAATTTAGCGAAAAAATCGGAAGTTTTTGGCAAACCAGAGAAATTTTGCAGCAACATAGAACACTCCTCTTGGGAGTCAGCGACGCTTACATGTAAACCCTCCGCCTTTGTGGAAAAATTAAAAAAGCTTTCCGTCAATGACCCCTATTCGGGTAAAACGGTGACGGGAGGCATCATCACCATCACCGATTCTAAGTGGTTGATGAGCTTCACGTGCAACAGGCAGCCTCATTTTCTCGAACAACCGGATGACATTTTGGTGATTTGGCTTTATGCTTTGTTCATGGATAAAGAGGGAAATTACGTCAAAAAACCGATGCCAGAGTGTAGTGGGGATGAGATACTGACGGAGCTATGTTATCACTTAGGTATCAAGGATGATTTGGAAAATGTGTTGAAAAACACCATCGTTCGTACCGCGTTTATGCCCTATATTACCTCCATGTTCATGCCAAGAGCTAAAGGTGATCGCCCAAGAATCGTCCCAAAAGGGTGTAAAAATCTAGGCTTGATCGGTCAATTTGTCGAGACAAACAATGACATCGTTTTTACGATGGAATCGTCCATACGAACGGCAAGAATTGCAGTCTATACGCTTCTTGATCTCAACAAACAAGTCCCCGACATCAACCCGCTTCAGTACGACATACGCCAACTGCTCAAAGCTATCAAAGCCCTCAATGACGATCAACCGTTTATCGGAGAAGGCATTTTGCGTAGATTTTTGAAAGACACCTATTATGAGCATATCCTTCCTCCGATGAGCGAAGACAGTGAACAGGAGTCCTCTTTTATGGAGCATATCGAGAAGATTAAAGAGTGGATTTTGAGATGAAGTGAAAGGTGTGGGCTGCTTTTTAGTTTTACATGTAAAAGAAAGTTAAAAATCAAGCCCTGATTCCTATTCTTTGGATTTTACGCTTTTAGTAAATAATTAGCTTCATAATCCATAGCTACGCCATATTCGTTCAATACCTTGCCTTGATGATGCTTTCCATCAGTTAAAAGATCAACAATGATCTTGCCACCTTGCGGAAGAGTCTTCATGAATGATCCGGTCATATTTCCGTTCAAGTCAGTTGTAATCCCGCCTGGCATCACGCCAAATATTTCAACTGAGATTTTATTTTTTGTATAGTACGCACCAAAAGCTGCAATCATTGAGTTTAATGGCGCTTTACTGGTCATATATGCGAAAGGTGCAAAGAAATTACTGGCAACTGTTGGGATGCTCAAATTCAAGATACGCCCATTATTCGCCGCTAATATGGGGGTAAAAGTTTTAATCATTTCGAAATTTCCAAAGAAATTCACATTAAAAACTTCCCTCAATTCATCGGTAGTAAAATCTAAAGCATCCTTATGCATATCACCAGGAATACCGGCATTGTTAATCAAAACATTCAAGTCAGCATGATTGGCTTTAATATATTTTGCAGCAGCATGAATAGTTGACACATCATTCAAATCTACTTTTATCCATTCCGCATTGACGCCACTAGCTTTTAGCTCCTCCACGGCTGCTAAGCCACGTTTTTCACTACGTGCTCCCAATAAGATTGACCAACCTTGTTGACCTAATTGACGGGCAGTTTCAAAACCTATCCCTTTATTCGCACCGGAAATCAATACTTTATTTATCATAATATCTCTCCTTTGTTTTCACAATTCTGACTACTTTATGTAATCTTTCAAATACAATTGGACTATTTTCTAGCATCTTTTATATTGGATAATAGCATATTTCAAATTCTATATTATTAATTTATAATTCTAAAATTTTGAATCATGTTTACATGTAAAGAAGATATCCAACGTCAAACCTTTTAATCCTCAATTTTCCTCTTTAGTGAAAACCCAACCCATACCAAAGCCTTTATACACTAAACTACACCACACTACAAAGGCATCATCCATGAATCAAGATTTACTCACTCTCCAACCCGATAGACCGCCTATTATTACCTCAGAAATCGAAGTGATACCTTTCTACCATGACACGGATGCGAAGGCGGCAGTTCAGCAGATGATAGCAGGGACGTATGTTTTGGTTGAAGAGTTGTATAGCAATGGTTTAGAGATTTTGGCGGAACTTAAACGAACGCTTTTAGTTTATTACACCGATAAAAAATTTCAAGGACAACGTGATTTTCGTAGCGCGTTTAGAGAGGCATCGCACCGTTTGTTAGTGGAAGTCAAAGGTCATAAACTGCTTGTGAAGAAGGCTCCCGTGATTGGTTGGTTGAAATTGTTGTACCCTGAAATTTCAGAATTTTATGTCTCTTTTCCTGAAGTTCAGGGAATGAATAGCGCGTGGCAGTGGTATCAAAAAGGCATTGAAGTCAAAACGCTAGGCATCACGCTTCACCCTTTTTATAGCACTTACTTTCCCACACGATTTGATCATTTAACCCTCTTTGATAAATGGCTCAAAAAATATACTGGCTCAAAAGAGAAGGCAATAGAAATCGGCGTAGGAAGTGGCATATTATCGTTTCAACTCATCCAAAATGGTTTTAATAACATCTTCGCCACCGATACCAATAAAAATGCCATCATCGGCGTGGCACACGAATGCAAACGTTTGGGCTATGATGAGAAGATCACCCTAAATCATGGCGATTTATTTGAAAACTGTGACATTAAGGCGGATGTCATTGTTTTCAATCCTCCGTGGTTACTGGCAAAACATACCTTGGAAGAGGGGCTTGACAAGGCGATTTATTATGAAGCAGAACTCTTTCCACGATTTTTTGAGCAAGCACAAAAGCACCTTACACCTGAAGGCAAAATAGTGCTACTCTTCTCAAACTTAGCACAAGTCATTGATGAGAAAAGTCCTCATCCCATTATCGAAGAACTGCGCACTAACGACCGTTTTAGAAAAGAGTTACATCTAAGACGAGACGTGATTGCTTCGTCGAAAAAAACAAAACGTACCGATGCACGTGAGAATGAAAAAGTCGAATTGTGGGTTTTGTCCCAAAAAGAGAATATGCTTTACATGTAAGAATTATTGTGAGAGTATTAAAGATTCCTATGCGTTATAACGCATAGGAATCTCATAAAAATTAACCGTTTCTGAGTTTGTCTCTGAGTTCAGATAATTTTTGAGCGATGAGGTTGGCATCTTTTTCAAGTTTTGAAAGATGTCCCATCGACTCTAAAATGACAAGGTGATTTTGTGCAATCGCACCTTCTAAAAGTTCCATAATCGGTACAAAATTTTCATTATAAGACGTTTTATCGACCATCTTATCTTTGAAATCATAGTCAATCCCTTTGAGGATATAATACATAGCGATCAGATTGCCTTTGATGCGGTAAAATTTATCATCGTCTGTACTAAACGTCGTTGTGGTCATGAGATTGGTTTGAAGTTGTTGTTTGAGTTGATCTAACGCCGCTGCTAAATTATCAGAATTGACGATAAAAACAGCTCTTTTATTGATCATCTCTTTCTCTTGGTCTTCTTTTAATTGTTGCACGTAGAGATCAATGTTTGAAATGGATTGTTTCACTCTCGTGGTATAGCTTGTAAAGATAGGAATCCTAAAATCCGAGTAAATATCAGAGCGCGCTTGAACGATGTATTTGTTCGCACCTCCCGTTCCTCTATTGCGTGCAAGATTGTTTTCAAGGATGTTGATGCCGATGCGAAACATCTCTATTTCGCCGACTTGTTGGTAGTACTTGTTATCGATCCACGTTCTCACCCCTAGAAAATTAGTCACAAGCCCTTGATCCAGTAGGCTTTGAAGCCCATCTCTTAGCGCCAGCGTTGAGGACTCGCCCGCTAAGGTTTTGTACTCTTTAACGATGGGTACGTTGTCTGTGGTGATGCTGTACAAAGGTGCTACAAAAAGGCTGATGGGAAAAAACCACAGCACGAAGGCCAACGCGGCTACCACAAAAAGAGCAAAAAATCTTTTTACAAAAATAAACCACTCTTTCATGTTAAACACATAGGAAAAAAATCTACTTTTTAAACTTTTTGTTTCCATAAATGACTCCATTCACTATCTTAGGTATAAAGACTATTTTATCTGAAATCTGCCCAATAGCATCTGCTAAATATAAACTGAATATAATGAGCGTCTCAACATGAAACTTGGCAGCTTAAAATTATTTTTTTATCCAAAATTCTTTACATGTAAACGTGAAAACAGAACTCTGTTTTATAAATAAACGACACAGAACACTTTCAATTTGCATTAATCTAAGTCAAGGTAGAATTTCGCTCGAAAGTTGTTTTGGTGACGGGGTTGTCACCATAAAATTTAAGAGTATTTTGGGGTGTCGCCAAGCGGTAAGGCTCTGGTTTCTGGTACCAGCATCAGGGGTTCGAATCCCTTCACCCCATCCACTTTTCTACGTTAATCTACGAAATAAACTTTTTATACTCCATCAATACTCAGCAGTATGACCGTCGCCAACAAGAAAAAATTGATCTTATGAAAAAGGGCACCTGCTCGGCTTGGCGTAAGCGGTTCGGAGAGAATTTTTGTTCCGAAAAAGACCGCCGTTAGATCCAATCCTACTAACAATGCTATGACGGCTGGAGTATGCACGCGAAAAATAAACATAGAAAAAATACCGCAAAGAATCGTAAATGTCCACCAGACAAAAAGCACCCGACGAAATGCTTCATGACCCAATACTTCACTAGCAGTTGGAAAGCCTCCTTTTCGGTAGTCTTCATTATGCTTCGCCATCAACAGCCAAAAATGGGGTACCTGCCAGATAAAGAAAAGCAATCCAAGTGCTAGAAATTCCGGTTCTGCCAGACTGCGTCCTGCTGCCAACCAACCGATAGCAGGAGGGATGACGCCTAAAAGTCCTCCTGGAACGACGGTGAAAGCTGAATGCGGTTTAAGATAGGTATAAAGACCGTTATACCACAAAGGCACGAAAAGAAAGAGAAGCAACCCTGAATTTCCGAGTTCGTTGTGGATTAAAAGCATCGCCACTACGATCAAAACCATCGATAGAAACAAAACGTTAGAAGGCGTGATACGACCAGAAGGAATAGGGCGTCGTTTTGTACGTGCCATTTTGGCATCACTCTCTCGTTCTTGGTATTGATTGAGTGCGGATACCCCTAAGGCAAGGAGCAATACCGCAAAGACAGACCATGTCATCTGTCTTAGATTTTCTCCTCTTACCAGTATAAACGTGAGCACTGCTGAGAGTGTGACTGCCGCTGAAAGGCGAAATTTGGTCACCTCCATAAATAAGCGAATCATTGGATCTCTTTAATATAGTTTACAAGTGCATCTATCTCAGCTTGCGTGAGCATCTTTCCAAACGGCGGCATGATGTTTGGAGGGAAGCCTTCCACCACATCGGCATTTGGATCGTGAATCGATGTGTGCAGATACGCTTCATCCGCCTTCACTTCCCGCATTTTTCCATCTGTGAGGACTTTTCGAACACTCCCATAGATACCTTTAAGGCTTGGGCCTATTTTTTTCGTCCCATCAAGGCTATGACAGGCAATGCAACCTTTCGTTTTAAATAAGGTAGTGCCATCGGCTTCACTTGGAGCAACGGCTTTTGGTTCAGTTTTTGGTTCAGTTTTTACAACCTCTTCAACGACGGGTTTGACCTCTTCATGACTCGTAACGGGTGTTGTATCATTTTGCTGTTTTATAAACTCTATGAGAGATTCCATCTGGTCTTTGTCTATCTGGTCTGAAAGGTTAGGCATGATCCCACTTTGAAATCCTTGAACCACATCTTTATCAGGCGTGCGAACCGATGTGCGAATATAGTCATCATCCGCAATTATTTCGCGTAGTTTTCCATCTGTCAGTACCTTGATTTTTGCACCGTACATGCCTTTAAACGAAGGCCCTACGCTCTCTGAGCCGTCTAAACTATGGCACGAAACGCATCCGAGTGTCTTATACACTTCTTCACCTTTTCCTTTGGGCTCTTCTGTGTCGTGCGGACTTATTTTACCACTGGCATACCATGTGTCAAAGGCTGTTTTGTCCATCACTTCTAACTTTGTAAGCATCATTGAGTGTCCGACACCACAATATTCTGCACATTCGATGTCATAGCTTCCTGTGACGGTCGCGTTAAACCATAAATGATTGATTCTACCAGGCACTACATCTTCTTTGACACGAAAAGCTGGAACAAAAAAACTGTGCAATACGTCGCTCTCAGGTGAAGAGAGACGTAGTCGAATGTTCTCTCCAATAGGGACATAGAGTTCCGCCGTTCTTTTACCGTTAGGGTATGTAAATGTCCACGACCACCGTTTCCCCAACACCTCCACCGTGAACGCATCTTTGGGCATCGTCCGTAGTTCTCTAAAAGAGGTATATCCGTAATAAAAAATGACGAACAGCAAGATCGTTGGAATCACCGTCCACGCTATCTCAAGGGGTAGATAATGTCTGATGTTTCGTATCTCTTCAGGCTTGACTCGGCTGTGATGGTAACGAATAATAAAAAAGACCATGAGTCCCACGACCAGCAAAAACATTGCCACAGAAATGCCTGTAGAAATCCAAAATGCCTGATCTACATCATCAGCGAAAGTCGAAGCATGCTTGTTAAATCCTTCCAGCATCTGGACTCCTTTACGAATGTGCCACGTCGATACCGACGATCACAAAAAAGATAAGCATGATGATCAAAGCCATCACGATATAGCCTTTTAAATAGGCTTTTTCACTGCGCAAATGCATATAAAATGCACTGACAAGTCCTACCTTTATAGCACTTATTCCTAACTGTACACCTGCTGTATTACCCGGTGTCAGATGATACAACGTGGGCTGCATGAACGTGAGCAGTGTCAGAAACAGCAGACCTGCCAATACTTTTGTATAAAGAGCAAGAGAGTACCTCATCTTAGACTCCTATCATGTAAAGTAGCGGAAAAAGAACGATCCAGATTAGATGCACAAAATCCCAGTAAAGAGTGACATTTTTCATAACAATGGTATGTTCAGGTCGGATACCGCCCGAGCGCATAAGCAGCAAGACCCAGCTCATAAGCGCTATTCCTATGATGACATGTAAACCGTGAAGTCCCGTCATAACAAAATAAAGACCGAAAAAAAGTATCTCACCTTTGTCTTTGGCGTCAAGCAGTGCGGATCCAGGATAAATACCGTGGCTTATATCGACACCCCACTCCGAAGCTTTTATGCCTAAAAATACGATCGCGATAAAAAGCGTCAACCCCACTAAAGTAGCAGAGAGTTTTAACTTTCCCTGACGCATCATCAGTGTAGCAACGCCCATTGTATAGGTGCTAGCCAAGAGTAACACCGTATTGGTTCCACCCAGCCAGATGTTTAAATCTGCGGAAGAGGAAGCAAATATGGCAGTATGGCGATAGAAGTAGATGCCATAAAGTAAAAAAAGTGCACCGAACATCATTCCCTCAGTGAGCAAAAAAACCCAAAAGCCAAGTTTATCGCCACTGTAATCATCCTTAAAATCAGCTACGGGATAGGAATTGCCCTGCCTATCATAAGCCATTTCCTGTTCCATTAGCGTATCCTTCTAAAATTTTCGTCCAGCTGAACCAACGGTTCGCCGTCTTCATATTCGTAAGGGTCAAAATCCACATAAGGAATCTTAGAAAAGTTCTCTAAAGGTGGCGGAGAAGGGATGTGCCACTCCAATGTCGTACCTCTCCAAGGATTTGGACCCGCTTCTTTACCCTCTTTGAGCCCTTTGTAAAAATTATACAGAACAAGCAGAAACCCCAATGCAACTAAAAGTGCTCCGATACCTGCTATTTGATGGTAGATTGTAAACGTCGGTAGGTAATCAAAATAGCGTCTTGGATTGCCAAGAAAGCCTGCGATAAACATTGGGAACCAAAGCATGTTAAAGCCAACGAACACTAAGCTAAAAGCGATGCGACCCTTGATCTCATCATACATTTTTCCCGTGATCTTTGGATACCAGTAATGCAGTCCACCAATGAACATAAACACCACTCCACCCAAAATAGTATAGTGAAAATGTGCCACGACAAAGTAGGTGTCATGAAGATGGATGTCAGCCCCCAAAGCACCCAGAGTAAGTCCTGTAAGGCCACCAACGGTAAAGTTTATGATACTGCCAAGTATCCACAGCATGGGTGTTGCTAAAATAATAGAGCCTTTATAAAGCGTGGCTAACCAGTCAAATATCTTCACGCCCGTAGGTATAGCGACCAGAAAAGTCAAAAATGAGAAGATGATACGTGCTATGTCGCTGATGCCCGAGGTAAACATATGATGTCCCCAAACCAAATAACCGATACCTGCAATAGAAGCAGAAGAGATGGCAATAGAGCGGTATCCAAAAATGGTACGTCTTGTGAACACGGGCAGAACTTCAGAGATAATGCCAAATCCAGGAAGAATCATAAGATAGACCGCAGGATGAGAATAGATCCAAAAAAGATGCTCATAAAGAATAGGATCGCCCCCTTTTGAAGGATCAAAGATACCAATGCCCAGTGTTCGCTCCAAGACGACCAATATGAGTGTAATGCCTATAACAGGCGTTGCAAGTACCTGTATCCAAGCCGTAGAATACAAACCCCAGACAAAAAGTGGCATCTTGAAAAAATCCATACCGGGTGCTCGCAAACGGTGGATCGTCACGACAAAATTGAGCCCCGTCAAAATGGAAGAAAGCCCCAAAATGAATGCGGCAATAAGCGTGGAGAGCACATGGGAATCCGTGCGGATACTATAAGGAGCATAAAACGTCCAACCCGTGTCTGCAAAGCCATGTCCAGTAACTAAAGAGGAGAGGGCAACGACTACTCCTAAGATATACAGCCACCATGACAAGAGATTTAAACGAGGGAAAGAAAGATCTCTTGCTCCAAGCATCAATGGCAATATGAAGTTTCCAAGTCCAGCGGCAATTCCTGGGACAATGAACAAAAAGATCATCGTCACTCCGTGAAAGGTAAAAAGCTGATTGTATATTTGGGGTTGTATCAACTGCTGTCCGGGGAAAAACAGTTCTGCACGCATGGTCAGTGCAGCACCTAGTGCACAAAAGAACAGAGTGAACAGCACGCCCAGATACAAAATGGAGATACGTTTGTGATCTACCGAAAATATCCACTGCAGTATCTTGCTTTTATGTGTCCCAAAGATGGTATGTGTCTCATGATAAAAACTAGGCATCATTGTCCTCCGATGAGTCTTTTTTTCTTCCAGTTAAAACTAAGTAAAGGAAAAAACCGCCTAATATAAGCGATAGAACTGAAGCAGCTATTTTTTCTGTTGCAAAGACATAGCTCTTGCTCTTAGCATCGAAAGCAAAACAAAAAAGCAGTGTCTTTGCGATGGTCGGTCTTACCGTTCCCTGTGACGCTTCCATCATTGCCATCTGAATATCAAAGGGAAGTTGCTTTATGCCGTTGAGATAACGAGTGATTTTTCCTTCTGGGGAGAGCGCTATCAGTACGGCAGGGTGTATGTACTCCACCATTCCATGATGCCCCATCTGTTTTTCATAATGAAATCCTACGCTTTGTGTTACCTGCGAGATATCTGCCTCATTTCCTGTTAGAAATGTCCATGCACTGGTATCAAAATGATGTGTCATGGCAGCCATCAGCTCAGACTTTTTATGCGCGGCGTCTTTGGGAGTTTCGACGGGATCAAAACTTAATGTAATGACTTTATAGTCTTTATTTTCGGTGAGTTTGACCTTCTCTAGATTTTTTGCAAGGTCTTGGAGTTGAAGTGTACACAAAGCGGGGCATACGTAGTAGTTTAACGTAAGGATGATCGGTTTACCGTCCATCAGTTGCCTGAATGTCACGTGTTTGCCGGTTTCATCTAAAAACGGGATATCCAAAGGCACATAACTGCCTAGATGTTCTTCTTCCCCAAGTTTTTCATTGGCAACTAAAGCAGAACAGAGCAGCATTAGCGCAAAAAATTGACCTAAAAAAGATGAAAAAACACTCTTTCTTTTTACTGTATAAGTCGACATATTTGAAATCTCCTCTACTTAAAAAACATCACATTCCATCAATCCTCTATAATTATTATTTATATTCTAGGCTGCATCCTAACTTAAGAATTTATAAATCAATCTTTCATATTTTAGTTACATCTACTCTATGTGTTTTGTTTAAATTAAGCTTTGCCATATCGCTTTTCGCTGGACATAAACCCACATAATTCCTTTTACATGTAAACAAAAAATTGCCATAAAAAGTAAAAGTCAAGCGAGGTTTAAGAAGTTAAAAGAAGAAACAGTGGCAGTGATGCCACTGTTTTAGAAAA
>Ga0302272_1001542_pt1 | contig 10335 bp, 7 predicted proteins | sample III_Bog_N1_2_FD_198772 | JGI IMG/M metagenome (GOLD analysis project Ga0302272, IMG submission 198772) | Peat permafrost microbial communities from Stordalen Mire near Abisko, Sweden - III_Bog_N1_2 | ecosystem: Environmental > Terrestrial > Soil > Wetlands > Peat | place: Sweden: Abisko...
TACAAAAACACTCCCTCCCCCTTCTTTCATTTAATAATTAAACAATTCTAATTGAATAAACTAGTGGTTGCTATTTGCGCTCTCTTTCGATAATTCTATTGAGAATACACTTCTAGATTTATAAACAAATAATAATTACCACAAAGATTTTTTAAGGAGAAATTAAATCACAAAAGTAGATTCAAAAACCAAAGAATAAAGAGATAACCATATGGAGAATAGTAGGAGCTGTGACAAAGATGAGGTGGAGGAGACAAACAGGAATGGTAAAGTACTAGCAGAGGAGGAAGAAGAACAACAGGTAGGAAGTTCTTTGAATGAAAAAGAGAAGAGATAAAGTAGCTAAGAATAGATACCAACGTTGAAGGAGGATGCGCAACATCTAGCATACTATGTAACCACAACATCAGCAGCTGAAACACAAAGCAATCATCAATAGACGAATCCTTAACTAGTTGAAAACCCACATGCTTAAGGATAACATAATGAGTCCAATAAACTTTAGTAAGTAATACATGTCCTTGAGGAAAACGAAGAAAGAGAAGAAGAAGCAGAAGCCGAAAGTAAAGACAGCTATGAACATCAGCATTCTAAGCAAAGCCCTGTCAAGAAATAGCAACAATCGCAAGATTAACACTAGCAACTTCGCCCTCAATTAACCCATCCAAAACCTTAAAATTAATCACATCTTTTACATCACAAGCCCTCCCATCCTATCCACAGTTATTCTTTTCACAACAACAACCCTAACCACATCATAACAAACGAGCAAAATGACATCGAATGGGAATGCGTCGATTGTAACAAGAAATATAAGAGTTACCCTGCGTTCTACACGCACAACAAAATCAAGCACAATGGAAACCCACCCGATAGATATAAAATCCCAAGACCACTTGATTCCATCTCCAAAGATAGAGGCAGACCGAAAGTAACCAAAAAATACAATGAAAAAAGGATGAAGAATAACAGCAACAATTAGCTTGTTTTTAATGTGAAAAAAGTATGATATTTTTATCCATTCCCCTAGGCTGATACGAGCAACCGACAGAAATTCACTGATAAAGATTAGAAGCAGCATAACTTAGAAGACTAAATCTATGAATTCTTAGCTAAAACGGGATCGAATGTAAGAAGAAATAACCCAAACCAAACAAATTATTCTTTTTCACTCTGCAAAACTCTAACATCTATTATGCATTTTCGCTTTCCAGGAAGATCAAGAAAACAAAATTATAAGGTAGTATCTCAACGAACCAGTGGATTACATCGATTCCATGCCGATACTAGCTCCTGAGAACCAATTCGTCCAGGAGATTATCACATCCATCAAAGAAGAGATCAAGTAATACCCATGTAAATACGATTTCCCGTCTAACATTTCCCCCTGTTTTTCATATTATGTCCCAGGAAACTTGTGGATCTCGTGAAGCAGCATGAGGACTACTAATACATGGACCCGATGGAGCTATCCGATCCAGCTGAGTAGGAAGTGAATTTGTTTAATTTGAAGTATCTGTTCTTGCACTACAAGACATACAACCTCTTGACAGACTACTCAGCGATTGCTATTTTCATAGCATGGATAGGCAAAGAACTCAGGTTCGATGCATACTAAGAACTCGTGTCTGTAGCGTTAGCGTATTTTGCTGCTTGCTAGGAAGAATCCAAGAAGCAGGACTATCCCTCAGAAGAGGTGCTCAAGGAGATATTTGAAGGGATATACTCCGATCATAAATACTTAAATTTGCTCGAAACTGTGCAGCTGAAGCTCTTCCCGAGAGAGCAAGTACTCAGTGAACTTGTTTAGCTTATAAAATCGTGGATGGTGTATTGGACGGACTCTGCAAATATTGACTTGGAGGTTTATTCGGAAAAGAAAGATTCACCGATGGTGGGGCAAGCAAATCAGATGATCTCTGTTTCCAATCTCAATGAAGATGATGATCCAAATATTAACATAGAAGATACAAATCTAAAGGAAGGAGCAGAGGAAGAACACAAGTGAAATATGAGGAAAAAGGAGAAATAAACCTACTATTATGTATTCATATTTTCATTGTTTTTTTTGTTAATTTATTTATTGTGTTGACATTCTAGCTTTTTTTAAATCTAATAGACATAATTTGTTCGTTTGAACCCAATTAAAAGGCACATTTATAACCATTAAATACTGATCCTATTTGCAAGCTAAAACACCTAGAATTTCTAGATTTTACCCCAGTTTAGCTTTTTAAGCACAGTAAAATTCAAGCAAAAATATTGTCAAAAGCATCTATGAACTTCATTATCTTTCTTTGTGATTTCCATATCTCGCTTGAACACACAAAAAAGGCTATCTTTCAACCACATTCAACTCATATGATCATGCCATACAAAACAAAACCAGATTCAAACAAAAACGGATTTATCAGTTATCTTTATGAGGTTTAATAAGGCAGTAATACAAAGTATTAGAATATTTTCTCAATACTTTATCTCTATCATTTTAGTCTTAGATGGGTGTTATGATAGGGATGGGTGTTGCGATATGGATGGGTGTTGTGATAGGGATGGCTTCTTTGATTGGCTCGTTCTTCAAAGATCTTCTGAGTTGACTATCTTTCACATGTGTTTCCTATTCTTCAGTGTCTTCAGAGTCTTCAGAGCTCGGGTCATCAGATGAAAACTCCTCAAAAATCTTGTCGATCCTTCCTTCCCTTAACCAGTTGTCCTCTTTAAGGCTAAACAGTTTTTTGTCTTCATCAGTTATCTCATTATAAGCTTGTTCCTTGCAAGCAATGAAACCATTTTCGGAGACCTCACAGCTTGAAATAGCAGCAGCGGAGAAGAGCAAGAGAAGTGTCAAAGCGGTGTTGTTAGGTATGAAGAGTTTCATTTAGTTTGTAGAGGGATATTCTAAAAGAATATTAAAGATTTTCTTTAAGAGCGAAGGATTAGTTTTTGAGTAAATTGAGTGTTTTTGTTTTATATGTACTTTTGAGATTTCTTAATCAGCTCTTTAAAGTGCTCCCTGAATGGCAGAAATGACAAAGCTGAAATGGTTCAATTATTTTAGTTCATTATGATGACAACATAATATTGACTTTATATATTAAAGACTTTGAAATCATCTTAGGTTCTCTTACTTCTGCTGTGATTGTCACACTGTGAGATTGGTTTCATTTAGGACGAAAGGAGTTCATTAAGCAGAATGTTAAACTAACTTAAATAGGAGGAATCAATGCTTGAATTTTAGAGCGATTACTTTTGAAATTGGAGCTTGACAACTAGCAAATATTGTAAGAATTCAGCAATCGGCAGTTCCTATTATCCAATTAATTTTTAAAGGAAAATAATAATCTGATGTGAAATTCTTCTTCAGTACAGGAAGTGCATAGAAAACAACAACAATACAAAAAGCAAAACACATTTCAATCTTAAATTATTCCCCCGATTTATTACTAGTTTCAATATCGAGAATCACAGAGGAAAAACATAAAATATGTACTTTTAGATTACCTTTTCCTTCAAAATATCAGCTATTCTTTAAAAGCGAAGATGTCATAAATAAAACCTAAATATTACAGGAAAGTACACAGAACAATCAATTCCATTATGTTGATTGTTCTAATCTCGTTTGATAATAATTGCCTTTAATAATTTCGAAAAACTGCTTTTTTACAATAAAAAATACATGAAAAAATTTTTGCATTTGTAATAAATATTAAATACCAATCATCAAATAAAATCAAACATCAATTTAAATGATAAACTCAGAAAAAATGAAGAAAAAGTGTGCCGATCAAATCTAAAGCAACAAAGAATTCTACAGAAGAGAACTTTTCATTCACTCAATGAAAAAAATCAAATAAAAAAATCTTTACAACTCAATTTAATTCATATGACAACTCAAAGTAATCTCGGAATGAAGAAATGTGCTTGAAGTTGTGTTTAATTTTAATTTCCCTTAGATTTCAGCTGCTTGCGGAAAAAGAATTTTGATACTATGAATGCTTAATGAAAAAAATGCTAAGCACTCATACACTCCTTTCTTTGTATTAACAGCAAGGACCACTGTTGATGGATGAACACAAGTGTGCTAGATTTTGATTGTCTCTTCTATTTTCTGTCAACAATCAATATAAAAGTTATACCATTAAATATATAATTAGTATGCGTCCTGCTTTTTAATAGTTTCTTGCCGATTTTCTGCAAAGGAATGGAAATAAGTCATTTGACAGAATTGTAAAAATAGTAAATTTGTGCTCCAATTAGCTTATTTCACGCTGACTTAAAATAATATTATTAAACTGGTTTTCTCAAAGCTTCTATCAAACAGATACACACAGAGAAAACAACAAAGAGTACATAAACCACAGGAGTCACTCAATACATAATTTCTTTTGCCTTTTGAGATTAGATCAGTTTTAGAGTATTTTTTTTCCTTTTTAAAGGTTCAAAACGTGATAATTAAAATCATTCAGAAGCTGAAGACTTTCTGAAGTTCATTAACGATCTTTTTCGTTGCGAAGTTGGTTTTATCATCATCATCGATCTTTTGAGATATGGTTATGGTTTTTAATGAAGATTATGAACTAAACCATGAGATGTATTATTGGTTCTATTGTAAAGATTATGAACAAAATCATGAGATGAATTGTTGGTTTTATCATAAAGATTATGAACTAAACCATGAGATGTATTGTTGGTTTTATCGTAAAGATTATGAACTAAATCATGAGATGTATTGTTGGTTTTATCGTAAAGATTATGAACTAAATCATGAGATGTATTGTTGGTTTTATTATAAAAATTATGAATGAAATCATCTTAAGCAACAATTCGATCTTTTTCAAAGATATCATGTCCCTTAGCAATGCAAATCACAGCTTAAAGTAATAGGAGGATCAACGTCGCTTTTTTGGGTAGAATTTAAGACATCGATTGAATTCAATTTGTTATGGTGTTTGTTTTTTTTTGAGGATTGTTTTCAAGGTTAATTTATTTTCACCCTCCCATCCCAAGGAAAGATCGGATTTTAAAAGTGAAATTTGTCTTTTTTTATTGTGTGATTTTCTTATTAATGGTCTCATTAATTTTTTACAATAAATGATAATAAATGTTGAAGTGAGTAAAATCGCCCCAGTAATGTGTTGTATTGCATATTATTAGCCTTGAAATGAAAATCGAGTGAAAATTATTAAAATGCACCAAAGCCTATGGAGCAATTCTATGTGTTTCCTCAAACTAGAATTGGCTCTTTATATTGAGTATTTTTTTAATCATCTCTCTCAAATGAATAGATGATTGCAAAGATTCCTTTATTATATACCTTTGAGATTTGAATTTTTTCAATCCCCAAAAAAATAATATATAGGAGAATAAAATGCTAAGATGATTTAATCGAATGATGTTCTAAATCAGCAACGAATCCTAAACAAGCTTCTTCTACAAGACACGCAAGTGGATGGGAACAAGAACAAGAACATTATAAAACAAACACAAATATTCTTATTATTATTATTCTCACAATTTTTTTCTTTGATTTTTGATTCCCTATCCCCAAATCCTGCTTGATTAGCAACAAAAATCATAATCTTTCAGGAAGAAGGAAGGGCACTTAGCAATGTCCAAGAACATCGCAGAAGTCGTCATTGAAATTATCTTATGCGTGTTAAGTTGCATCTTTGGGTGCGCTCTGATTCTTCGGCACTAAACCCTCTAGACCGTCGCTCGATAAAACAGCGGATAGATCACCAAGCGAGTCAGAAATGGGAGGATCACATTATAGCTTCTCAATATCCTCTTGTACATCTTATTGATGACTCTCCAAGCCCTTCGCGATTATGATCCCGAATCCGATAGACTCTACACTTTGCTATGGGTCCCAGTGATTCTCGTCTGCATAGTGTAAATCGCAGTGGAATGCCATGAATTCACAATGAGGATTCCTCTTATGTTCTAACATTATTTCTTCTGGCTAGCGTAGTTCTTATGCGCAATCGCTGATACCATCGCGTATTTCATTGGAGAAAAAGTAACATAATGGATCAATATTTATAAATAGGGAGAGAGTTTCTTCCTTTAATTCTGTTGCGTCATTTTTTGTTTTCTCTCTAAACTAAGGAATAGCGGCTTTTCGTCTCTAGCATAGCAATAACCCGATGCATAGTTTAGCTATCAATAGTTGTGTACACAATCTGGAGAAAACAAGATATCGCTGAATTCTTGGATATCGCTCTCTATGGATATAACTACTTCTAAAGCTCCAATATCGACAATACCCATCTGATATAAGGAGACTAATTCTCGCTTTAACAGTAAGTTGTAGATTGGAGGGCAAGCACATACAACCCTCCGACGAATCAGCAAGATGATGAGAGAAATCCCTAAGATTTTCCATCAGAACAAAAGGTCCAATTAGTCTAATCTGCTTCATCATAGAACTAACCGTCGTACTATTAGTTCATGCAATAACACTCCAAACTCACAGTGAAATTTCTCTCGAGCATCACTGTGAAAGCTGGGCTAGCACATTTCAAAATCCATGTGATAGCATCACCTTGCCAGACTAACTCAACTAATGTGGACATGCAACAGGAACAATAACCTCATCACTAGCAGCATATTCTAAAGGAATTGCAATATGAAATCAGTAAAGAATTGAATGAATTCGTGCAGCTACAGGATGACATCGTGAAAGAAACGGAAATAGATTTCTACACATCAGATTCGACACTACTGGAGATCTAAGCGATCAATCTGAGATGCTACTAATCTGGATAGATCAACTAGACGCAGACACTTGAATTAAGGACGAAGCTCTAGGAACTATTAGATGTGCTTGCTAGCAATCATACACATTATTATGCTGCTTTTTTAGATTTCCTGAAGTTACCACCAGTGTATAAGAGATATTACCTAGCTCTATCGCCAACTAGAACAAGTAAAATAAGAATTTGTGAATTTTAAGCCTTCACCGGGCTGAATAATTGTATTTTTTTATTAGAAAGTGGACGATTAGTGTACAGCACTGTTTAGACGAAGCTAAATGAGTCGATCATCCAAGCAGATCGACTGCATGGTGATTTCTTCAGCGTCTCGATTAATAACTCCAGAGAGGTCAGACATTCAAAATGGAAATGCAATGGTTTATAACATTTTCATGTTTGTTTGGTTTTTTATCTACCTTTAGTAATCCGCTGAGATTGTCCGTTACGAAGTTAAAATCCGCAATCTGCAGAATAGCTAAAAATACGAGTTTACCATGCGATTCAGCGAGTTACGCCAACTCCACGCGAATCTTAAAGATCGTATCGGGAAGACACCGTAGTTTCCGCCTCGAAAAATTATCTCCGCAACGAATGAGAAGTTCCTGAGTGAACGGCGAGAATTACTGAAACTCTACCTTGAAATCCTTTTAAATGAAGTCGAATATGTCACGAAGCCGTAGCTCTGGGAGTTACTGCTGAACCCGAGGGATTTTCATAATTAGCTGGTTAAAGAAATCGACATCGATTAGCGACATATCAGTGATTATTCCTAATGGGAAGTTATCGGAGATGGATATTTTATATAAATGTAAAGCAACGAGATGAAAGGATTCACGGTGTATCGCTTCAGTGTTTTCGAAGGGCAGACGAAGAAGGGGAACATCGAGAAGCGCTTCAAAGAGTTCGTGAAGCTGCATGAGTTATTGGAGAATAAATTCGTCAATAATAGCTTATATTAGAATGTTCAACTACCTGATCTACCATCGAGGGTATCAGCGTTGAAGACATCTGTACCTTAGGACAAACGGCAGAAGAAACTCATTGAATACATGAACCATCTGTTTGCTATCCCTGATATGAGGGAATCATATTGTTTTAGATAGTTTTTCGCTGAACTTGATCCGTAAATAGTAGATTAGTAGAAAATCGAATCTGCCAGGAATATCATAGGAAAGCAGAGAAGGCGATCATCTTAGTAGAAACATAGGTAGTCACATCTGATGAGGAAGGACAAATCTATCCATGAGGATGTTCTATTTGAAGATGATAATAATAGAGAACAGCAGCATAAATTAAATTGTACAAATACTAGAAAAGAATAGTTTTTAAAAAATTATTAATCCGTTTGATGTTTCTGATCTTTCTTCTTGTTTTTCGTTCTTTCTAGGTTCCTCATCCTCATGTGAAGATGAAAATAACAGAAAGAAAGAATCAGACGCAGCTGATAATACCGAGAACCAAGAAAATAATCTAAGTTCTCTTCAAATCGACGAGCTACAGTAATTCGCAAATCGGACATCGCCTATAACTGTAAACCCACTTCCATATTCAAATTGAGAGAGAAGAAAAGAATGGCTTTAGAAGGCTTCCTTCTTAAGCTTGGGGAAAAATACAAAAGAAATTGTCGAATATGGCAATATGGATATTAATAAAAATAACAAACAAAATCCAATGAACTTATTTATTGTAATACTTCGAGTATCTCTTCACTGATTCTCTCTTGAGTATTTATGTATGTGTAAATCAATAATCAATCAATAATAACGAGAGTCCAAATGTATTATTTATCTCCTTGATACTCTTTTTAACCCATTTTAAAGTTGTTTCAGTTAAGATTTGTTGAATGTGAAAACAGCAGCAGGGATGATGTTCATTGAACACTAAAAAATCCTAAATAGAAGCTTTTGATAAATTTAACGGGAAGGACAACCCACCAACTTCTTTATGTTAATTCGAATTCGAAACGATTCTGAATTAGCGCTTCGAGATTATCATTCATCCCTTAATTAAAAAAATCAAGAACAAAATCGGAGAGTTTAACAAAATTTCAACACTTCTTTGCATTCAAAACAAAAATAACATAATAGATTGATATTTTAAACACCATACACCGTTGAGCTATGAAGGTCAGTGTGAGTCTCAGAGAGCATGTAATTTTTTACTCTTAACACTCGTTTACCCTTCATATCTTAATGTGTTTGAGGGCCTAGTTCACTTGATGCTAATATCAGTTGATAATGTGCTTGTGTTTGAATCTTAGATGGAAGCATTGGCTGAGAAGAATAAGCAAGGCAGATCTGGAGGAGTTACTGCTGCAAGGAGTTTAACTTAAGCTACTGAATCAGATGAGTAGATTTATCATCAGCAGCAGCATAATCTCCTTAGACATTCTACATAAGCAGATACCAATGATGAAAATTAATCACCAGCTCTAGGAAACAATAGTAGAATGTCGCATAGGGCGATGAGAAGCAGATCTCAATCTACCTTGCAAAGTCAAAGGAACATCCCCAACAGCAACAACAACGCTCCTAGCATGCAGCTAGGCAATACTGATCTAATCAAGAGATCAACTGAGGAGCTCGAGGAATTAGAAGAGTTCCTGCGAATGGAGAAGAAAGAAGTCGGAGGAGGAATTGGAAGCAGTGGATTATTCGCTGAACTTCAATCACCTAATTTCGCGCAGAATGCATTCAATAAGAACAACTAAAACAGTATTAGCATGAATATTCTTCCTCCTCCTCTCCCTGCCCTCCCATTGAGCAGCAGCAATAGTTCGTTGCTTCATCATGCAAGCAAACAACCTAATAATAATATTAATTATAATTCGATGATGAGCATGCTTAGATCATCATACTAACCATCATAACAACAACCTTCCTAACCATCTACTCTATGCTAATCATCTCGCTAGAATTCCAGTTCTAGTCTGCAACCATTGCGCAAGAAGATCTTTGAGCCACCTTCACCTGCAGAACCTGCTAAGACACTCTCTGAGCTTGTAAAATCAAAACAATATCTCTCGCAGCAATGCTAATAAGTCAACGCGAATAGATAGAATTATATGAACAATAATAATAATAGTCTCAGCAATAAGGAAAATATCAAAGGAAATTCAAATTATTAACCCTCCCAATAATAGCAGCATGAACCCATTGTAGCTAAGCACACTTTCAATAGCAATAGCACACATAGCACAGCTAACAACACCCAGGAGAACCCTGGTTACTTTTCGAACTCTTAATAGGCTTCTTAGTAGTAGAACCTCCATTAATATGCTTCATTTTCTTCTATCAACGATCTCCAGTCAGCGCGTGAGAAAATCAAAGAACTCGAAAATAATCTCTGCAGGGAAACGCTCAACAGCGAGGAGCAGCGATCGCTGAATAACATCCTCAAGGCATAGCTCGAAAGACAACTCTAAGACAATGGGTTTATGAACTTCTTCAAGACAACAAATTCTTCCACTAACCTCTCACATATTGATATTTACTTGGAGCTGCAAGTCATCAAAGGGAAACTCCTGGAGAAAGAAGAAAAGCTGTAAGAAATCGTCGGAATCGCAAGAGAAGCGACGAGT
>Ga0302272_1001552_pt1 | contig 10287 bp, 5 predicted proteins | sample III_Bog_N1_2_FD_198772 | JGI IMG/M metagenome (GOLD analysis project Ga0302272, IMG submission 198772) | Peat permafrost microbial communities from Stordalen Mire near Abisko, Sweden - III_Bog_N1_2 | ecosystem: Environmental > Terrestrial > Soil > Wetlands > Peat | place: Sweden: Abisko...
AATTTTGGGATTTGTTTCTCTTTTTCAGGCCTGTGAAAAAGAGAAAATGAACTCGTCCTCTAATGCAATCCTTCATTTTTCATCAGATACCATTACTTTCGATACCCTCTTTACCACAATCGGTTCACCAACCCGTATCCTTCGGGCAATAAACAAAACGAACGAAAATGTTGTAATTTCATCAGTCAGACTTGCCGGAGGTAAACAGAGCGGTTTTCGTCTGAATGTAAACGGCGATGCATCGAATGAAACTTACAATGTTCAAATTCCGGCACAGGACAGTATTTTCATTTTTGTCGAGGCATTACTCGGAAAAAATGGACGAAACGCTCCTTTGGTTACCGAAGACTCCATCATTTTCGTTATAAATAATATCGAACAAAAAGTACGGCTATTGGCATGGGGACAAGATTTCGTAATGATAAAAACAGATCATATTAAAACCGCGGTTTGGAATAAAGAACGCCCCTATCTGGTTTTCAACGAAGCGCTTGTCGACTCCGGACAAACACTTACCATGGAACCAGGCACTACCGTTTATTTTCATAAAAACGCCGGGCTACAAGTAAAAGGCACCTTAAAAGTCTTGGGATCATTCGAAGAACCTGTTGAATTTAAAGGCGATCGTCTTGAACCTGCATTCAATGATACGCCCGATCAATGGAACGGAATAATTCTATTTTCAGGAAGTCATAATAACAGAATCAATTACGCAAAAATTAAAAATGCAAATATTGGTTTGCAGGTGGGCACCATTGAACATAGTGGTTATGCTTCTTTAGAGCTGTCCAATACCCGGATTGAAAATATGAGTTGGTCGGGAATATGGGCCATGAAATCAAAAATCCTTGCTTATAACTGCGTCATTTCGAACGTAAGGTATTACAATACTGCTCTTTTGCTGGGTGGCGACTACCAATTCTACCACACAACCTTTGCCAACTATTACAACCAGTTATCCTCGGGAATGAGGACTACCGAAACGTTGGTCGTATCGAATTACCTTGTTGATAACAAGAGTGGTACAAGATATGTCGGCGATTTAAAAGAGGCCACCTTCGGAAATTGTATCATTACTGGCAACCGCGTGAACGAACTTTCCATCTCCATGGATAAACAAGGAGTTGCGAACTACCTCTTCGACAGATCGCTAATCCAGATTTCCGATACGTTTAAACTTTTGGAATCCAACCGTTTTGTTGACATTATCCGAAATGTAAATCCACGTTTTAAAAACCCTTACAAAGGAAATTTTGAATTAGATACCTTATCGATTGTCAAGGATTACGGAAAAGCCAACTATGCCAAATCGTATCCGCTTGATCTGAAATACGAAAGCAGAATAAGCGATGACGGGCCCGATCTTGGGGCATTTGAACGAATCGAAAAAAAGAACGGAACTAAAAAATAGTTCATGAAAGGAATTCTGAAATGGATTCTTATTCTTGCGGCAGTTTATACTGGAACTAATGTGCCGCTCGCTGCACAAACCAGGTACAATGTTGTATTCTACAATGTTGAAAATCTATTCGATACACGCGATGATTCATTAACCGCAGATGAGGAATTTACTCCTTTGAACGAAAGGCATTGGACCAGAGAACGTTTTGACGATAAAATCAAAATGATTTACAAAGCACTGATCTCAGCAGGAAATGGTCAATTCCCAGATATCATTGGTCTTGCCGAAGTTGAAAATCTTTGGGTACTTGAACAGCTGATCAACAAAACCCCCTTAAGCAAAGTCCCCTATGGAATTATCCATAAAGATTCTCCCGATCCGCGCGGAATTGATGTCGCTTTACTTTATCGCAAAGACAGGGTAGAACCTATAGACTACGAGCATATCCCAGTTTCTGGAGAAGGAAAATACAGATTCAAATCACGCGATATCCTTCATTTTACCGCTCAACTGGGAACAGAACAAATCCATTTCTTTGTAAATCACTGGCCTTCGAGAAGCGGCGGATATATCGAGACCAGGGAAAAACGAGACATAACTGCCAGAATTTTAAGAAAATGCATTGACTCAATACTGGTTAAAAACACTTCGCCGAATATCTTGTTAATGGGCGATTTCAACGCTACTCCAAAAGAAAAATGTTTTACCGGCATCCTCAAAGCACTTCCTTATCCCGGAAATAATAATCCATCCTGCTTAATTAATCTTTCGACGATTTGGACGAAACGCGCCGATGGAACCATCAGAAACGGAGGTCAGTGGGAGATTTTCGATCAAATGATCTGTTCTAACAATATGGTATCAAACAATGCGTTAAAAATAGAAATCGAGCAAAGCGGTATTTGCAATTTCGATTTTTTATTGGAACCAGACCCAACCTATCTTGGTAAAAAGCCTTTCAGAACCTATCTCGGGCCAAAGTACCACGGAGGGACAAGCGACCACCTGCCTGTGAAAGTTTGCATTTCCAAAAAGCAATAAGGCATTCCAACGTTCAATTTCCATCTCACAATCGTCAAATCTTACTACTTTCTCATATTCAAAGCATGATTATCAATACTATTTTGCAATATAAGTTATTGATTTTCGAATACATATCATACAAAAATATTTTAATTGCAATCGATGATTAAACCTCCGCATGTTATTCCCATCAAAGAACCGAATTAATTAAAATAGCAGAATGAGAAAAGTATCAATATTTATAATCCTCCTAACAGCAATCGTTGTTCAATTGAGCGCCCAAACACCTCCTCCGATTGGTGGCGTGACAAAGAACGGACCTGGCGAAGAATCGACGCTCAAAAACCTAACAATCAAAGGTAAAATTGTAGAATCAACCAACCATACACCCATGGAATTTGCCAGCATCGCCATTTATTCGGCAGCTGACAGCTCAATTGCAGGCGGAGTTATGAGTACTGCAACCGGAGCTTTTGAGGTTAAAAAACTCAAACCTGGAAAATACTACCTCCAGGCCAATTTTATCGGCTTCGAAAAAACCACCATATCAGATATTGTATTAAAAGCCAATGTGCCAACAAAAGATATGGGACAAATTGAATTAGCCGTTACTAGACAACAAGTTGGTCAGGCCACTGTCACAGCTCAAAAAGCCCGTGTTGAATTTAAGATCGACCGACGGGTAGTGAATGTCAGCCAGGATCTTACTGCAACCGGTGGCTCTGCTGTTGAGGTTCTCGAAAATACACCTTCTGTACAGACCGACTTCGATGGGAACATTACGCTTAGAGGTAGTTCCTCCTTTACGGTTTTGATCGACGGCAAACCAAGTGTTTTACAAGGAAGTGACGCCCTGCGTCAAATTCCGGCAACAAATATCGAAAACATCGAAATCATTACCAATCCTTCTGCCAAGTACGATCCCGATGGTTCATCAGGAATCATCAATGTAGTAATGAAGAAAAACCTGAAGGATTCTTTCAGCGGATTAGTCAATATGACTGCAGGATTAAATGACCGATATCGTGGCGACATGAATTTGAATTACCGTACCGGCAAATGGAATTTATTATTGGGAGCCGACTTCACAGATATGCCCCATAACGGAACCCGCGATACAAAACAGGAAACTTATTCGGGCGATACCATTACCTATAGAAATACATTAGGCAGCGGAGATCAGGTTCATAAAGGGCATAGTGTAAAAGGCGGATTCGATTACACAATTAATAACAAGACTTCGTTTGGAATGACTGGTTCGGTTGGGTATCACGGGAATGGCAATATAAACATCGGAACACAACACGAATACAATAACATGGGATCACCCGATATTTACACTTTCCAGGATAACAGTGCAGAAAGAGGCGGAGATTACTGGAGCACTGATATGAATTTCCAACACAAATTCGACAAAAAAGGACACGAGATCCAGGCATTATTCTATGTTTCAGGAAGTACCGGCGACAGCAAAGAATATCAGACCAGGTTTCTGACTGACGCTAACTGGAAAGCACTTAATGACTCATCCGTTTATAACATGTCGATGGAGACGTCAGATGAAAAAGAATACCGCGCAAAAATCGACTACACATTGCCATTAGGCGAAAAAGATAAATTAGAAGCTGGTTATCAGGCACGTATTGATAAAGAAAATGAATACTTCGATTTCAATGAATCACCCGATAATATCACTTGGGTGAAGAACAATCAGTATAGTAGTTCATTCAATTATGCAAGCAATATTCATTCATTATATTCGACCTTTGCACATGCAGGTGACGGATTTTCGTACCAGATTGGTTTGCGGGGTGAATACAGTGACAGAACAATTGAGAGCATAAAATCTCCGGTGGCACACAAACTAAATATGGTCGACTTTTTTCCTACGCTCCATTTTTCGCAGAAACTAAAGAATGATTTCGAGTTCCAGGCAAGTTACAGCAAACGCATCAACCGGCCTGACGCCAATAACCTCGAACCTTTTACATCTTTCATGGATCAGTATAACGTCAGGGTAGGTAATCCTGATCTTAAACCTGAATACACAGGATCTTACGATCTGACGATTTTGAAACGTCTAAAAACATCTTTCGTTTCACTTGAAGGATATTACCGAAATACAAGAGACTTAATGACCAGGATTCAAACATTGGGAACCGATGGTATTATGGTGAACACAATGGCGAACGTGAATGATGACTATTCACTTGGCGCAGAATTGATGGCCAATATTGAAGTAAAACCCGGATTCAGGATTATTGGTAGCGCTACGCTTTATAACTATTGGCTCAAAGGCACTCTTAATGGAGCAAGTGTCGACCAGAGCAGTACCAATTTCGATTCCCGCATAAACCTGGATATGAAACTGGCCAAAAACACACGGTTACAATTAACCGGAATTTACCGTGGCGCAACAGCTTCTGCCCAGGGAACACGCGACCCCATGCTATTTGCCAATGCAGCAATAAAACAAGATTTCTTTAAAAACAAACTTACTGCAACCTTACAAATGCAGGACATTTTTGCTTCGATGAAATTTGCAGGTACAACTTACGGTGAAGGATTCCGCACTGCATTCAAGTATCAACGCGAACCACGGGTAGTCCAACTAACACTAAGTTATAAGCTTAATAATTTCAAAGTTAGTGAATCGCGAAATGAACAATCCGGTCAAGGCAGCGAAGGAGGCAATGGAGTAGAATTCTAATCCATACTTTACATATATAGCAAACCCTCTCCTCTGTCAAACAGGAGAGGGTTTGTTTTTTTAACTATATTACTTTGAATTAAAAACCAGATTATTTAATCTTTTAGCTTAAATCTGCATTAAATTTCTGTTAACAAGCGTTAAATTGCAAAAAAACACACGGTACTTATTTGTATAAAATCCAGTAACAAAAAATAAAACAATTGTTCAGGAAAAATATGGCATTCCAATTACCAATGACCCAATTTATTATACAACTGAATTATCGCTGATTGATCGATCAACTTACAGATAACAAAATGAGTTTAAAATTTGCGAGTATCATCCGGAACCAATATCTTTAGCTGTCAATTACAAACCATCAAACTTTATAAGATTAATACATTACCATGAAAGAGAACAACAAAGTTTCAAGAAGAGGGTTTTTAGGTACGGGCGCGGCAGCAGCTGCTGCAATCACCATTCTTCCCTCAAACACAATCGCAGGTCTGGGTCACCGGGCACCAAGCGATAAATTGAATATTGCCGCAGTAGGTATTGGCGGTATGGGACATGGAAATTTAAAGAACCTTAAATCGGAAAACATCGTTGGTTTATGCGATGTTGACTGGAAGTATGCAGACAACTGCTTTAAAGAATTTCCAGAAGCTAAGAAGTACAAAGACTGGAGAGTAATGTACGATGAATTGGGAAAATCAATCGACGGAGTTTTGGTTGCAACTGCTGACCACACCCACGCGATTATTGCTTCTCATGCCATCACAATGGGCAAAGCTGTTTATTGCCAAAAACCACTTACGCACACTGTTTATGAGTCTCGTTTATTAACCAAATTAGCTGCAAAATACGATGTTGCAACTCAAATGGGTAATCAGGGTTCATCTGCTGAAGGTGTAAACCTTACCTGCGAATGGCTTGCTAACGGCGCTATTGGCGAAGTTACCAAAGTAGAAGCTTTTACAGACCGTCCTATCTGGCCACAAGGTTTGAATACACCTAAAGAAACACCTGCTGTTCCAAGTACATTGGATTGGGATTTATTTACAGGTCCTGCAAAGGTCATTCCTTACAACCCACTTTATCACCCATGGAACTGGCGCGGATGGTGGGCATACGGAACAGGTGCATTAGGCGATATGGCTTGTCATATCCTTCACCCCGTATTTGTTGGTCTTGAATTAGGCTATCCAATCAAAGCTCAGGGTAACTCAACTTTATTATTACAGGATTGCGCTCCAACAGCACAGGCTGTTAAACTGACATTCCCTGCCAGAACACCAAAAAAGAATATGAAAATCAAACTTCCACAGGTTGAAGTATTCTGGTTCGACGGTGGTATTAAACCAATGCTTCCTGCTATGTGGCCTGCAGGTCAGAATCCAAACGATCAGGGCGGTTGCGTCTTCTTCCATGGTACAAAAGGTATTTTGGTTTGCGGATGTTATGGTGTTAATCCATGGATTTTACGTCCTGATGGCAAGGTTGAAAAACCTGAAGCTCCAAAATTCCGTCGTCGCGTTACCCTTTCACACGAAATGGATTGGGTTCGTGCAGCAAAGGAATCTCCTAAATCACGTGTGATGACTGCATCCGATTTCAGTTTGTCAGGACCATTCAACGAAATGGTTGTGATGGGTGTTTTGGCTGTACGTCTTTCAACACTTAATAAAGAATTGAACTGGGACGGACCAAATATGAAATTTACCAACATCACCGATGCTGAACAAATCAAGATCGTTGTTGAAGATAAATTCAGTATTCATGATGGACATCCAACATTCGACAAAGTATACACTGATGCAGTTCCCGCACCTAAATTCGCTGCAGAACTGATCAAACACACTTACCGCGCACCTTGGACATTACCCGATATGCCAGCGTAATTGTTGCAGAATAAAATTAGAAAGGGCGGAATGATTTCCGCCCTTTTTTTATTGCATACATTTTAACAGTTAAAACCGGTTGTTTTTGTTCGTCCGAAGTTTACTTCTACCCGTCAGATGACCATTACTGCCTGTCGGATGACTCCAACCACTCGTCAGAATACTATAATCACTCGTCAAACTACTACAACCGTTTGTCAGATCACTACAACCACTCGTCAGAATACTCCAACCAATCATCAATAGACCATAACCGTCCGCCAGACTATTACAACCACTTGTCAGAATACTCCAACCGATTGTAAGAAGACTATAACCACTTGTCAGATATGTATAACCGTTCGCCAGTATACTCCAACCGTTTGTCAGAATATTACAACCGTTGGTCAGATCACTACAACCACTCGTCAGAAGACTATAACCGGTCGTCAGATGCCTCCAACCACTGAGCAGATGATTCCATCCATTCGTCAGACAACTTCAAGGTATATTACGATATCTCAATTCGGAATATAAGCAATCTATTTTTTGGAGTCGTCAGAGATTTCTGTTTCTACGTTCACCTCTTCCATCCTTTTGTTATCAGATCTCTTCTTCCGGATAATCGTAATCTTTTCAAGCCCTTTACCAATGTCTTTCTTCGTATAAGAAATAACCGATCCATCATTTGTATCGAATTCGAACTGATCTCCCATTGATTGTCCGTTCATCATAAATGGAGGCATTGGTGGTGGTGGAGGTGGTGGAGGAGGTGCAAGAAACTCATTATCTTCCATATCGCTCAACGAAATAGCATCACCATTCTCGCCTATTCGAATATTTTTCCGAATGTGCTTCGTTATACCGGAATCGTTTTGCTGAATCATCACATCGAATTCTTCATTTTCCGGCAAATTAGCTCTTCCGCGACTCATATATTTCATATGCTTACCCGGGTGATGGATAAGAACATTCATTCTTCCGGAATCATTTCTTTCAATACCAAGATTAGTCAACATTGAATCAACTTTCCAGTTGATCATCCTTTCATCAGGAAGATTAAACGTCGTATCGATTTTTGTCTCCTTCCCGTCCTTTTTCACAATAACCTTCACTTTTTGCTCCTTTTTCTGAGGCCCATCACCTGCCAATTTCGCGTCTACAGAAGGACTAAAAGTAAACGACGATGCACTCAATAACATCGCCAATAAAGCAATGCCGAACACCATCCTGTTTCTCCTACTTAATACTCTTTTCATCTCGATTAATTTTAAAGGTAAATTACTTCTCAATCATAAATATGATCACAAAATTAGATGGTTTATGAACCAACACCGGTTAAGGTTCTGTAAAAAAGTGTTAATGGAAAGTTAAAGTTGAAAACAGGGTTAAATTATTGTCTATATTTGGGTTATGAAACGAGTTCTGATGAAGCAGGGCGCGTTCCAAAAGGCAATACAAATACTTAAATTGATACAAGTGAATAAGCGCATCATCATCGGCTTAGTATTTCTAATGGGAATTTCGCTGCTCGGAATTGTAGCAGTTCAATTCTATTGGTTTAACAACTCGGTGAAAGTTAGAAACGAACTATTCGACCGGTCGGTGAATGAAGCACTGAACATGGCCGTCCGTCGCCTCGAAACCGGTCACGATCTGCGCATCATTCGGAATATTGTAGCAGGCGATTCGATAAAATGGGATGATGGTATACCGCCGCCACCACCTCCTCCGCCACCAGCTTTTGAGGACATCGATGTATTGATAAAAAAAGACTCCATTAAAGGGAGAATCAGCGTCATAACATCGAAATCAAGAAAATTAAAATCGGGGAACCACCTATCATTGCAAGTATCCTCTGCAGGAAAGTCGCTTAAAGCCTTAAAAGATTTCAAGGACACATTGTGGACGAATAATGACACCATATTAGCATCCGAATTTCCGGAAATCGGGACCAATATGGCGAAGAAAATTGAGCAGATTGAGGAGTTATCGAAACAAATTTCATACGAATACAGAGGTTGGGAAACCGGAAGGCATATTGATGAAAAGCTATTAAAAGATCTTATCAAAGAAGAAATGGTTGACAAAGCCATTCCAATCGATTTCAGTTTCACGATTGATTCGAAAGATAGTATTAATAACGCAACTGCTAAAACTGCTGATTTCAGGAAGTGGTATAAAGTCAACCTTTTCCCGAACGATGTGTTTCGAAAGAACCTTGAATTAGCGCTCTATTTTCCCGATCGGGATCTTTTTATCGGTCGTACCACTACCCTGCTGCTCGGAGTTTCAGTCGCGTTTACACTTATTATCTTCCTCACCTTTTTACTAAGCATTATTTTGATTCTCCGGCAGAAGAAAATTTCAGAAATGAAGTCCGACTTCATCAATAACATGACGCATGAATTCAAAACACCTATTGCAACAATCTCTATTGCTGCCGATTCAATTGCAGACGAAAAAGTGATTAGCAATGAAGAAAAAGTCCGTTTTTTCGCAGGGATGATTAAGAAAGAGAACATTCGGATGAACGAACAAGTCGAGCGTATCCTGCAAATTGCCCGGCTCGACAGGAAAGAATTTGAATTCAACTTCCAGGCAGTGAACGTCCATGAGCTGATCAAAGAAGCCATTACAGGAATTGCATTGCAGGTTGAGAAAAAAGGCGGTAAAATTGTCAGGCAACTCGACGCTATCAATCCCGTCGTGATGACAGATCCCATTCATTTTACAGGACTGCTTTACAATCTTTTAGACAATGCAAATAAATACTCTCCCGACACACCATTAATTACAGTTACAACGACTAACTGTCCCAAAGGCATCTACTTATCAGTTGAAGACAAAGGCATTGGAATGACCAAAGCTGTACAGGCCCGAATCTTCGATAAATTTTATCGCCTTACCTCCGGAAATATCCACAATGTAAAGGGTTTTGGTCTTGGATTAAGTTACGTAAAAGCAATACTGGAAGCCAATAATGGAAGTATTAAAGTATATAGCGAACCCGGAAAAGGAAGCAAGTTTGTTGTTTTCGTTCCATTTTTAATTAACAAACGATGAGCCCCAAAAAATCTCTCTTTTTCGTTGAAGACGATCTCAGTTTTGGAGCAGTCTTAAAATCCTATCTCGAAATCTGTAATTTTTCTGTCACCTGGCTCGATGACGGAAAACATGCAGTGAGTGCGTTTAAAGAAGGGACATTCGATTTGTGTCTGCTCGATGTAATGCTTCCTCATGTTGATGGATTTTCAATTGGCCGGGAGATCAGATCGATCGATCCCAAT
>Ga0302272_1001561_pt1 | contig 10260 bp, 9 predicted proteins | sample III_Bog_N1_2_FD_198772 | JGI IMG/M metagenome (GOLD analysis project Ga0302272, IMG submission 198772) | Peat permafrost microbial communities from Stordalen Mire near Abisko, Sweden - III_Bog_N1_2 | ecosystem: Environmental > Terrestrial > Soil > Wetlands > Peat | place: Sweden: Abisko...
CTAAATATATCGAGAAAATATTATTATATAAATCAAAAATTGAAATCCTTTTACCCGGAGATACCGTTAGTCAACGGAAAATCCTGAAAACAATGGATGACTTTAATGAAATATTGGCCATGAATGAGCAGGAGTATAGGGACGATCTGTTTGAGGAAAAAAGAAATAAGTTACTTAAGGCAACAAGAACTTTTTATAAGAATAACTACCGGATAACGGTTTGATATGAGTTCACTTGTTAGTGGAGTTTATTGTTCTTTTCATTCCGAATTTCGTCCCCTTGAACCAACCGGTTTGAGGGGATTTTTTATGAGCTAAATCAAACCGACCGGAATGCCAAAAATGAGTGATTACTTGGCCCTTTTTTTAGTGACAAATTACGATGTCCTAAAAATAATAGGATGACATTTTATAACATGCACAATAATAGCACGTTGAAAAATGGCTTGTCTCGATTTATTTTGGTCTTTTTTTTGTGTAATTGGTACAATTACCTTAATTTAGCACGTCTAATTGATAGTGTCTGTGGTCTTGTTAGTTTAAAAACTTTATGTTTTGGGTAAAGCATAGGGTAAAGACAAAATTGTATCCGGCAGGGGCACTTATGTTGGAATCTGAATCTAAAATACACACAGCATGCATCTTAATTTCACGAAGATGAGTGCGACAAAAATAGATGATCATAAAATAAACGGGGTAAATGCCGGATTTGGTTCTGTTTGTTTTATTAAGTAGGGCAATTCAGTAGTTGTCAATTATTATTAATCAGACTTTCTAATGGAACATTATGTATTTCTAACTGTCAATATAGCCTTGATTATAGGCTGTATTTTCATGGCTATCATTTTTCTGACTCTGCCTTTGCCTCCCGACAAAGGATTGAAAAAGTACCGTATCTCCCTCCGCTTTTTGGCAGGTGCATATCTTACCACGGCTGCACTAAAAACTGTTGATCTGATATTTGGTGGAGCAATGCTTGATCTTATTTCAATACAAACAATAGTTATAGCTTCTTTACAAGCTCCGGTATTTACTTTTTCGCTTATTACTCTTATTAATCCCCGCTTTGTTACCAGGTCTTATTTCTGGAAGCATTTAATGCCGGTATTTATATTGATTATGCTGTATGTTTTAGTTGCTCTGGTGTGGGGAAGTCCGAAGATATCCAGTTTTGTTATATTTAAACTGGTTGCTTCGCATCCCGCAGTGTTGGTCAGGGTATTATTTCTTGTATATTATGTTTTTCAGCTCTTGTTTTTGTATCGCTTGTTTTGCGTTCAGGCTAAAATATACGAGGAAAAACTGAACAATTATATTGCTGATCATCAGTATTCATCTCTTACGGGCGTGAGGTACTTGTTTTATGCAATGTTAGTGGTGGGCATTTGCATCTTGCTGTCATGCTTTATGCTAACCGAGCCGTTGCTGTTGATTTTTTCCATTGTTTATACTGTTTTTTATATGGTTTTCGGAGTCTATTACATCCGGTATCCGCATAAGTTTGCCAATATGCAACAGATTATTGCTCCTTTGCCGTCTTTTGCCGAATCTTCGGCAAAAGAGACGAAACGTTTTTACTGGACTGAGTTAAAAAATCATATTATTGCCGACAAATATTACCAGCAACCGGGGATAAATATAGACGAAATAGCTCAGCACCTGAAAATAGGGCGCACTACGCTTTCCAACTTTATCAACTGCGAAGAAGGTCTAAACTTTAATGCCTGGATCAGCCTCCTGCGCGTGGAAGAAGCTAAACGTTTGCTTGTTGAAAACCCGGATTGTAGTTTTGCTGAGATTGCCGAACAGGTTGGCTATAGGGAGTCGTCAAGTTTTAGTCGCGAGTTTAAACGAATCACGGCCAAGTCACCTTCAGCATGGCGAGAAAACCGGTAGAATTAAGACTTTCTTTAATCAAAATGCATATAATCAAAATATAATAATCAAATCAACTTTACATATTCTGTAAAATCTGTGTATTCTGTGTGCCTAACTAGACAATATTGATATAACTTATCAAATTGTACAGCCACTTTGCACGAACGGATAAATGATGTATGATTCTTTAGTTTTAGCTGTGCAAACAAAGGAATCGGTGTAAGTCATTGAGAAGTATAATGAATGATAATTTATATATTCATTACCAATGGATTGAAATAAGATCAGGAGATCAGTCCATTATTTTTTATATAATCTCATTTTCTAAACTTTACAGCATGTTGTTATCAGAAAAAAATCAATTTTTACGCGAAAGCTTTCGGTTAAACGCTGTACTTTTGCTAAAGTGCAACGACAACCTCGTATTAATGAAATCGGCAGTAGATGAATTGTATCGGGTTGCCAGTTACATTACCGATGTAAGGGTAGATCAATGTGGCGAGAGTAAAGAAATTGTACAACCATTGTGGAAAGTGGATGATATGAAAACTTCTGGTTTTTATTTACTTGAAATGAAACGAATAGCTGTATTCCTACGGGGTATTTATAAAGCTGTTAATGCCAAATTAAGTGAAGTTACTTCACGCCCGGTGAGGATACTGTATGCAGGTTCGGGTCCTTATGGCGAACTGCTCACCCCCTTGCTGCATTTGTACAAAGCCAATGAGGTTTTGATCGATTTTATCGAGATAAATCCGGTTCTATTGTTGAGTTTACAGAAACTAATCGATGGATTAGAACTTAGGCAATACGTGGATGAGTTTTATTGTGCCGATGTCACTACCTTTACGGTTAGCAAGTCCTACGATATTGTCATTTCCGAAACAATGCTGGCTTGTATAAAAAGAGAATCGCAGGTGGCTGTGATGCAAAATCTGATTCCTCAACTGAGTAAAGACTGCATTTTCATTCCCGAAGAAATATCGATCAATGCGAGCCTTATCACTCCCTGGATACAGATGGAAAGTTTGTCATATTATCAAAATGAACAAGCTTTATTGGAACGATATCCGCTTGGAAATGTATTTAAACTTGGTAAATTAACCATACAGAACTTGTCGGAGCATAAAGTAGTGGAAATCCCCGATGAAATTGCCAGATTCCCGCTATTGAAACTTTTTACTACAGTGAAGGTCTACAGAGATGAAGTGTTGATCGACAATGATTCAGGTATTACATTGCCTAAGCAGTATTATGATTTCAGAGAGAAAGCTGCCCGGGAGGTAGAATTTTGGTATACCGGGGGCGAAAATCCCCAAATCGAAAGCCGGATTGTAGAAAATAACAAATAACAAAGCCTGGAGAAGTCAGAGGCGTAATGGCTATATGGTATGTTGCATGTTCTGCTATTTTTTTTAGAGTTGAGCATGTGTATTTCATTACTTCCTGTTCATTGCGGACAATACCACGGAATATTGAGAGTATAATTTTGAATGAATTGAAAGAGTGAAAAAAACAATGATCTTATCTATCGACGGTGGGGGAATCAGAGGTATTCTTCCGGGTGTCATACTTGCTTACCTGGAAGAAGAACTTCAGAAAAAAACCAGGAATCCGGAAGCGCGGCTGTCCGATTATTTTGATTTGATAGCCGGAACCAGTACCGGTGGAATACTTACCTGCATGTACATAACTCCCGATGAAAACGGGCGACCTAAATTCAGGGCTCAGGATGCGGTTGACCTGTACCTGAAAAACGGACAAGAAATATTTTCCATCCCTTTTGCCCGTCGGCTTATCAATTGGTTTGGATTGTTCGAAGCTCGCTATCCGGTTCGGAATATTGAGAAGATTCTACGTGCTTATATGAAGGATATCCGGCTCAGTCAGGCATTAAAGCCATGTTTGATTACTTCCTACGAAATTTTTCAGCGAAAAACGATCTTTTTTAATAAGCTCGATACTGCCAAAAGCGAAACCCGCGACTTTCTGCTGCGCGATATTGCCCGCTCCACCTCGGCAGCGCCTACTTATTTTAAACCGGCTCAGATTCATTCTACTTATGGCGATCCTCTTTATCTGGTAGATGGTGGAATGTTTGCCAATAACCCGTCGATGTGTGCCTATGCCGAGGCGCGAACCATAAAATTCAGCAGCCTGCCCGAATGTGCAGGCAAAGCCGATTATCCCACGGCCACCGAGATGGTACTTGTTTCCATCGGCACCGGTTCGCATGGAGATGCTTATCTTTACCGGAAGGCCAAACGATGGGGTGTGGTAGGATGGCTTCGGCCGCTGATAGACATTCTGATGTCCGGTAACTCCGAAACGGTGCATTACGAACTCAGTCAGATGTTCGGCGCCGTCGATCCGGCTAATCTGGCTAACTACTTCCGGCTCGAACCAACGGTAGGCACAGCCAGCAGTGCCATGGACATGGCTACGCCCGAAAACATGCGAGCGCTGGAAGAAGCCGGCAAAACTTTTGTAAGTAATAATGTGAATCAGCTCAACAGGATAGTGGATTTGCTGATTGAGAATAAATAATGAACTAAAATGAATGACTATTTGATTGATAATTTCCGTAACACGGGATTTATCTTGGCGGTGGTACCCACAACAATCAAGGTCATGATACCACCAAACGCTACCGAAGGAATCAGCCCCATCAGTTTAGCAGTCATTCCCGATTCGAATGCACCTAATTCATTTGATGAACCAATGAAAATGCTGTTTACCGAAGCTACCCGGCCTCGCATGTGCTCCGGAGTGTAAAGTTGCAGGATGGTGCCCCGGATAACCACACTGACATTGTCGAATAACCCGCTCAGCAGTAAAAGAGAAGCCGACAACCAGAAGTTATGCGAAAAAGCAAAGCCAATCATACACAAACCGAATGCTGATACGGCAAGCAGCAAGGTTTTACCACTGTTTTTTACCGGAGGATAAAACATCAGGTAGAATGACATTATAATAGCTCCTACAGCGGGGCAAGCCCGTAGTAATCCAAGTCCTTCGGGCCCTACATGTAATACATCCGATGCGAAAACCGGAAGCATGGCTACTGCGCCTCCGAATAATACGGCAAACATGTCGAGCGAAAAAGCTCCCAATAATTCCGGTGATTTCATTACAAAGCGGATGCCTTCGCGAATGCGACTGAAAATATCTTCTCCTTCTGTTTGCACAGCTCTGACAATGTGTTTTATTTGTACACGGCTGATCATATACAGCGAAATCAGGTAAATAGTCATAATGGAACAATAAGCCACCGTGATGGTGGAGAATCCATAAATCAAACCTCCCAGAGCCGGTCCCATAACAGCACCTATTTGCCAGTTGGCGCTACTCCAGGTAGCCGCATTGGCATAATCTTTTTTGTCTACTAATTGGCCAATCAAAGCAGTATGAGCAGGCATCAGTATACCTCGCGACAGTCCGGTAAGGAATATGGTGACAAAGATAGGCCAGATCCCCAGATGTTGATAAGAATGAAAAGATTCAATACTGTAAAGAGCAAGAATAGAAGAACCGCACAACAGGATAAGTGTTGAGTTCCTGACTATTTTTTTTCTGTCCCACAAGTCAACATAATGTCCGGCAAAAAGTGAAATGGAAATTTGTGGAATTACTTCCACCAACCCGATCATGCCTAACCACACCACGTTTTTAGTGAGAAAATACATATGCCAACTCACAATCACCGATTGCATAAGCGTAGCCATAGTCATAAAGAAACGATACCCGAGAAAATACCTGAAATTGCTATTCCGAACAGCTGTAAATGCGTCACTCTTAAATAATCTACCAAACATAGGTCACCTTTTATTATACCGCTGCAAAGTTACGAAATATTATTTCTCCATTTTGATACCATTTATTGAAATAAAAAACAAGCGGGTAGCTAACTTTTTCCCATTCGTTTTTTCTCATGCATATTTCGGAAGAATCTATCAATAATCATAAGCAGCAATATCAGCGAGGCAATATATACACTGAACCCGAAAATAGTTTTGGATTGTGGACTGAAAAAAGATGCCGGTATGCGAAAGCTGAAATTGAATGACAGATGATCTTTCAATAAATAAGTAGCCAGTAAAATCAAGCTTATGGATACAGTTGAGATAAGTATATAAGATAATACCATGCTCTGCTTTTTACGTGCTGCCGATGCCAGGTATATTTGAGTCATCATGCGGGCATTAAAATCGGGAGGAAGCTTCTCATCCTTTTGCGATTTCAAGATTTTTATCAGGGCTTTATCTTGTTTCATAAGTTTTGACTATTCATTAATACGTATAATTTTTTTCTTACTCTAAACAGTTTCACTTTTACATTTTCCGGAGTCAGTTCCAAAACGATAGCCAATTCGGCTACCGGCTTTTCTTCCATATAATAAAGTGTTATCAGGGCTTTTTCTTCGGCATTTAATTTTTCTATTGCCACTTCCAATCGTTGAAGCATACTTTCGTCATCATCTTGGTCGAAAATAGTTTCCACCGCTTCATCGGGTATATTTTCCAGCAGGTTTTCGTCAATCACAGGAAAAATAATCTTTCGCCTTCGCACAAACGAAATCGCGGTATTGTATCCAATCCGAAACAACCAGGTGGAGAAGCTGCAATCGCCTTTAAAAGTATCCAGCTTACGGTATGCTTTCAAAAAAGTATCCTGAGTCAGTTCCTCGGCATCTTCTTTAGTCGGAACAATCCGCAGAATCAACGAATAAATAGAGTTACTGTAACGATTCAGGAAATACGAAAACAAATTCGTTTCTCCTGCATCCAGTATCCGCTTTATATAGTTTATTTCTTCCTGATTATCCATCTGTTTTTATAGACGCAATCGTTGCAGTTTGGTTACAGATATTTCAAAAATAAAAAAAAGGACAACAGCTTGTGTAACCAATTTCAGGTAGCAGCGTCAAACAGTACAAAGAAAGAAATTATTTATTTTAAAAACAAAGAAATTATGATGGACTTTATTACCGCTCCATTGGTTGTTGGAATAATAACCCTTGGCATTTACAGATTGTTTGATTTATTTGTCCGCAAAAAAGAACGGTTGACTATTATTGAAAAAATCGGAGAGAAATTTGATCCTTCGATGATCGAAAACAAGTTTTCATTCCCGTTTAAATTTGAGGGAACAGGTGCTTTTGGAACACTAAAAATCGCTTGTTTGTTGCTTGGTGTGGGATTGGGGTTACTTATCGGATATTTTATCTGCTATGGTACCTTGGCAGGCTTTACTTCAAGTAACTTTGATAACCGTGAGACCGCCGGAGTTATTTATGGTGCATGTGTATTATTATTTGGAGGCATGGGATTGTTGGTTGCTTTTATCTTAGAAATGAAATACCTGAAAGATAAAAAGTCAGAGTAAGGAGTATCTTCAATAAAAAGGAATAACCCGGGAGTTTTAAATTCCCGGGTTATTCCTTTTTTAGTCTGGTGTTTGTCCTGAGCGTTCCTTTAGATTGACTCAGAATGAAAAGCTTCTATTTTACCTGAATGCTCACACTGCTTTTCACTTCAGCAGAAGATGCTGCGTTGCGCAACACAAATTCTCCCGGTTCCACCGTCCACGACATAGTTTTTTCGTTATAGAAAGCCAGGTCTTTTACTTTTACATCCATGGATACCGTCTGTGTTTCGCCGGCCTTAAGGAATACCTTTTTAAATGCTTTCAATTCTTTTGCCGGGCGTATCACCGACGCTTTAGGCTGCGATGCATATACCTGAACGGCTTCCGCACCATCTACCTTGCCGGTATTTTTTAGTGTAAACGATACTTTAATAGTTTCGTCAGCCTTATACGCAGTTTTGTCGGTCAGGATTTTCCCATACTCAAAAGTTGTATACGAAAGTCCGTAACCGAAAGCAAACTGCGGAGCAATTTTCTTGGTATCGAACCAGCGGTAACCTACCAGAATATCTTCTTTGTAGTATTCGTTGATGCTATCGCCGGGATACGAAATTTTTCCGAACGAATGTGCAGCATTATCTTCCAGTTTTTTGGGAAAAGAGAATGGCAATTTTCCAGAAGGATTAACTACACCACTTAGTACGTTGGCAATGGCATTTCCACCTTCCGATCCCAGATACCAGGTTTGTACAATAGCCGGAACATCTTTCACCCACGGCATAGCCACGGCATTGCCAGTTATCAGAATTACCGCCACATTTTTATTTACTTTCAGAATGGCTTCGATCAATTTATCCTGACCGAAAGGTAAACTATAGCTTTTACGGTCTCCACCTTCGGCATCCTGAAAATGATTTTTATTCAATCCGCCGACAAAATAAACTACATCGGCATTTTTAGCCTTTTCCACCGCTGCTTTTATCAATGAATCGGCATTTAGTTTCGAAGGTTCTTCACGATCGTACAATGACGGACCGGAAGCATATCCCATGCTGTAAACAACATGATCTTTTCCATAGTTGGAAATAAAGCCATCCAGCGGCGAAACTTCGTATTTTACCTTCAGGGTAGACGACCCACCTCCTTCGGTTACACTGCGTGTTGCATTTTCGCCAATAACAGCAATCTTCTTATACTTTCCCGTTGGAATCGGAAAAAATTGCTTGTCATTTTTCAACAATACAATACCTTCTTCGGCTACCTTGCGGGCAGTTGTGCTGTGGTCTTCACAAACGAAACGACCATAAGGGCGATTTGGAGTCATAGCAGTACGGAAAATTAAACGCAATACCCGACGGGCTTTGTCATCCACAACAGAAACAGGGACTTCTCCTTTTTTCAATAAATCAAGGAATGGTTTTGCCAGATAATAATCGTCGTAACCGAATTTTGCTTTTGATGAAAGTCCATTGGTATAACTTCCCATTTCAATGTCGAGTCCGTTCAACGCAGCTTGTTTCGTATCGTGTGCTCCACCCCAGTCGGTAACCACTGCTCCGTCAAATTGCCAGTCGGTTTTCAAAATTTTGTTTAGCAACAGATCGTTGTGACAACAATGCTGTCCGCGCAGTTGATTGTAAGAACCCATAATTGACCAGACTTTTCCTTCTTCCACAGCCGCTTTGAAAGCTGGTAAATAGATTTCGAACAAGGCACGGTCGCTCAGGTTCACGTTGATATGTCCGCGCCATTCTTCCTGGTTGTTCAACGCGAAATGTTTTACACAGGCTGCTACACCATTTTGCTGTACTCCTTTGATGTAAGGCACTACCATCACCGAAGCAAGATATGGATCTTCGCCCATGTATTCGAAGTTACGACCATTCATTGGCGTACGATAAATATTTACTCCGGGTCCTAGCAAAATATCTTTCCGGCGATAACGGGCCTCTTCACCAATGGCTACACCATAGGCATGTGACATTTCCGGATTGAAAGTGGCAGCAAGACAAGTTAATGCAGGGTAAGCAGTGCAAGAATCATTGGTGAAACCGGCATTTCCCCATGAGTCCCACTGGATTTCTTCGCGAACTCCGTGCGGACCATCACTCATCCATATTTCCGGAATACCCAAGCGGGGTACACCATGTGAACTAAATTTAGACTGGGCATGACACAACGCCACTTTCTCCTCCAAAGTCATGCGTGATAAAGCATCTTCTACACGCCTTTCAATAGGTTGCGAATTATCTAAGTAAATCGGTTTCTTTGTTTGCCCATAGGTTTGAAGTCCTGAACCTAAGACCAGGCAAAACAAGGCTGTTTTCATTTTTTTCATTTGATACTATCTATGCTATAAATTTGATTATCTTTTTATTAATTCTTGAGTAACTGTAAATTCGCTATTGCTTTCGGTTCATATTGATGAACCGCTTCAACTTTCTTACAAGAACTCATTTCAGTACAGTCGCCACAGGTTTCGAATGTTTTTTCCTTCACACAATTTCTTATGTCGCAGATATCACAATAACCGAAATGTACACCGGTCGTCCGGCAGCCATTGCAATTTATCATTTCAGCAGTAATGATTGCTTTGTTCATGGCAGACCATTCTTCGGCTGTTTTTCTTCGCAAATCATTATCATTTGTATCAGTTGCAATTTTTGCATTGCAGGTGGCACAATCTAAGCCACAACATGAAATTAATTTTTCCATTTTGTTTGTATTTAATAGATTACTGTTTTTTTATAACTCAGGGCTAAATTATCATATACTATTGTAAATTTGCTTTTAAAACTTTACCACTTCAATCTCACCGTCTGGCCTTTAGCCAATATTATCGATTTTTGTTTTTTGCCGAAAATCAAAGTCGTTTTTCCTCCTGTTTTAGACAAGATTGTGACCGTTTTCGGTGTTTTGTTTACCCAATCCATCGACACCACAAAACCGCCACGGGCACAGATGCCGCTTACCGAACCTTCGCTCCATGCATCCGACAAGGCCGGCAATAAAGTT
>Ga0302272_1001562_pt1 | contig 10256 bp, 8 predicted proteins | sample III_Bog_N1_2_FD_198772 | JGI IMG/M metagenome (GOLD analysis project Ga0302272, IMG submission 198772) | Peat permafrost microbial communities from Stordalen Mire near Abisko, Sweden - III_Bog_N1_2 | ecosystem: Environmental > Terrestrial > Soil > Wetlands > Peat | place: Sweden: Abisko...
GCCGATGCATCTAATTTTCCGGCACGCGCACTCGCTTCGGCATAAGTGAGCAAGGTTTGTGCATATCGTAACAAATACAAAGTAGCTTGCGATCCCCGATTGGGGCCCCCATAGGCGGTAAAAGTATTGGAATAAATCAAATCCCGATCAATCCATTTATATGAATACACAGACCGAGCAAACCAATATGGATCGTCCAGCCCGGTTCTGGTCGTGTTTACATATCGCTTACTGGCATTATCGTATTTTTTATAATATTCAACAGGATAGACGCACTTTTTTCGGTAATTAACAGGGAACTTATCGTAAAATTTAAATTGAGGTATATAAGGGGTCATAATATAAAAAGATTTGGCATTGATATTATTCTCAGTTTCCAGCAAAACACGGCTTTTAGGATCTATGGGTTTCCTCTCCGGATCGAAAAACAAGCCAAAAATATCCTCCTGATTATGCCTGTTTTTAGCCGTCCATAAATCAGCAATATCGGGAAGTAATGTATAATTATAATATTCAGCCTGTTGGATGACTTCGCCTGAGAGACGGGCAGCTTCAGCATACTTGCTATTATCGTTAACCGGGAAACCAGCCCACGAAAGATAGATTTCGGCCAATAATGCTTTAGCCGTCCCTTTGTTCGGGGTTTCCCCCGGAATCCGGGCAGTGGCATAATTGTCAGGGAGCAACTTCAAGGCCTCCTGCATATCTTTCTCAATCAGTTCATATACTTCTTTAAAGCTTGGTTTCTTAACATTAAAATCAACATCAGCATCGAGCACTAAAGGTGGGGTCCCGAACAAATGCGCCAGTTTAAAGTACGAATATGCTCTTAAGAAGTACAGTTCCCCTTTCAACTCTTTGTCTTCAGTAGCAGAAAGCCTCGGAAGAAGGCTGTTGGCTATAATTATTGCATTATATAAGTTCAGATAAATGGAGCCGGTTATCGATGCGAAATCAATTTCAGGAGCGTTAACATAAGAATTATGACAAAGTCCGCCTTCGTATATAAAATTCCATTCGTTATAGATATTAACATCGTCGCTTCTAATCAACGCTTTGAAATAATCTTCATTGTGAACCTTGACCAGACACGAATACATGCCATTCACCAAATCGATCTTCTCCTGTTTCGTGTCAGGATCGGTGTACTTGGTATCCTCTTCATGGAATATGCTATTGCATGAAAGCAACAGCAGTAATAATAATAGTGATATATTTTTTTTCATCTTTCGTATCTGATTCATTAGAAAGTTATATGAAAACTAATGTACGCTATAAACGCAAATACAAGAATCCAAATTTCAAATCAATCCTGAAATCTGGATTTTTGCATTAATTCATTTTGCAACAACCCCACGATCGGTATTGCACGCTTTTCCCGAAACTTGCATCCGCCAATCTTCTATTTAAAATTAGGGTTGATTAAACGATCTGCATCCGGTATCTGGTAGAAATACCAGTCATCGGTAAGTTTTGCCGATGAGAAGTCCCAAAGGACGTCTTGTCCATAGCTGGATATCTTATCTTTTAAGTCGAGGCGAACAATATCGAACCACCTGCCGTCAGGCTCAAAACATAACTCCCATGCCCGTTCGCAAACTACCGAATCGAGAAATTGTTCGGTACTTATGTTTTTAGATAAATCAAATTTAGAGGGCGAATTGGGGTCAAGCTTGTTGGCCCTCCGGCGGACCATATTAACAGCTTCATAAGCCGATGCATCTAATTTTCCGGCACGCGCACTCGCTTCGGCATAAGTGAGCAAGGTTTGTGCATATCTTAACAAATACAAAGTAGCTTGTGAACCCCGATAGGGGCCATCATAGGCACACGCAATATCGGAATAAATCAAATCCCGATCAATCCATTTATATGAAAACATAGACCGAGCAAACCAACCTGGACAGTTCAACCCGGTTCTGGTCGTTTTTACATATCGCTTAAGGGCTTTATCGTAATACGAATAATATGCAACAGGATAGACGCACTTTTTTCGGTAATTAACAGGAAACTTATCGTAAAATTTAAATTGAGGTATATAAGGGGTCGCGAAATAAAAAGAATGGACATTGATATTATTCTCCGTTTCCAGCAAAACACGGCTTTTAGGATCTATGGTTTTCCTCTCCGGATCGAAAAACAAGCCAAAAATATCCTCTTGGTTATGCCTGTTTTTGGGCATCCATAAATCAGCAATATCGGGAAGCAATGTATAATTATAATATCCAGCCTGTTGGATGACTTCGCCTGAGAGACGGGCTGCTTCAGCATACTTGCTATTATCGTTAACCGGGAAGCCAGCCCACGAAAGATAGATTTCGGCCAATAATGCTTTAGCCGTCCCTTTGTTCGGGGTTTCCCCCGGAATCCGGGCAGTGGCATAATTGTCAGGGAGCAACTTCAGGGCCTCTTGCATATCTTTCTCAATCAGTTCATACACTTCTTTAAAGCTTGGTTTCTTAACATTAAAATCAACATCAGCATCGGTCACTAAAGGTGGCGTTCCGAACAACCGCGCCAGTTTAAAGTACGAGTATGCCCTTAAGAAGAACAGTTCCCCTTTCAACTCTTTGTCTTCAGTAGCAGTAAGCCTTGGAATAAGGCTGTTGGCTATAATTATTGCATTATATAAGTTCAGGTAAATGGAGCCGGTTATCGATGTGAAATCAATAGCAGCCGGGTCGCTTAATGCTATAGGACCTTGACCTTCGCCGTCTTCTGTAAAAGACCATGAGGTATAGATATTAACATCGTCGCTTCTAATCAGCGCTTTGAAATAATCTTCATTGTGAACCTTGACCAGACATGAATACATTCCATTCACCAAATCGATCTTCTCCTGTTTCGTGTCAGGATCGGTGTACTTGGTATCCTCTTCATGGAATATGCTATTGCATGAAAGCAACAGCAGTAATAATAATAGTGATATATTTTTTTTCATCTTTCGTATCTGATCTGTTAGAAAGTCATGTGAATACTAAAATAAACGCCTTGTGCGTTTGGATAAGCCCCTCTATCCATTGCATTGTCGGTAAGGTTGTTGTTGGTATAAATTGTAGATTCAGGATCGTACCCGGAGTAATGGGTTAGGGTGACCAGGTTTTCAAAACTAAGGGTATATTTCAGCCCGATCAATGATGCAACTTTTTTGGGTTGGGTATAAGAAAAACTCAATGACTTTAAACGTATAAAACTTGCATCCTCAATGAAATAGGAACTCTCATAAACTGTTGACGCTGTAAAACAGTTTCTTTTATTCTTAACAAAGTCTTGAATTGCGGCATTGGTCCCAGTGATATAAGTCGAAGCTTTTGTGGCATTGTACTTATCGGCGCCAATCACCCCATACCACAACATCTCGCACTCAAAATTTTTAAACTCAAATTCATTCAGCCAATTAAATGTAAAATCGGGCAACGAATTGCCTATAACTGTTTTGTCGCCCTCAACGATACTATTTGGATACAACGAATCAATTTTCAAATAGGCCAATCCCCCTTTTCTATAGTTAATGTACTTTCCAGATTCTTTTTCCGACTTTGATAAATTGGCATACAATCCCTTGCAGCTATAACCAACTATTGACCCCAGCTTTTCGTTTTCTTTAATATAGAAATCGGGGATCAATACGTCGGCATTATTAAAGTTGATTGTTACTCCGTCGTTGAGCTTTGAAATGTATTGGTTATTGGTTGAATAGCCGAACTTGGTATTCCAATAAAAATTGTGTGTATTGACGGGAGTGATCTCCAAGCTGAGTTCAAGTCCTGAATTTTTCATCTCTCCTATATTTTGGTAAAAAAAACCACCGCCATAATAATTCGGGATCGTACGTTGAATAAGCAAGTTCTTGTTCACTTTTCGGTAATAATCTGCCGAAAGCACGACCCTGTTTTTAAACAACGATATTTCGGACCCATAATTGGTTTCGGTCACTTTTTCGGGAACGATGTGATGGTTTGCCAAGGTTGAAATATAGACAGCCCGCACTTTTTCGTCGTTGGTAGTATAACTCGAACGTGACGAATACAAATCATTGGATAAACCATTGAGCGGATAATTTCCTGCCTGGCCACTATTAACGTATAGGTTAAACGAATTTATCCAGCGGGGAAGTCCTAGGATGCCTTCTTTTGCCAAATCCCAATCCAAGGCAACTGACGTATAAAGATTTCCCTCCGAGACAAACTTCCCTTCCTTTAATTTATCGTAATTGCCAATCAGCGAGATAAAGTATTTCTTTTTATAATCGTAATTGGCATTAAAAATGGCAGAATTGATGGAACGGATAACAGAACCTTTTTCGCCTAAAATCGCCTGAGATCCCCTTAAATAGACATCGCTTTCAAGCGTTAGGCCGTCGAGTTCAACATTCTTGACTGAGTCAATATTCCAATAGACATTGTCGTTGTAATTTCGGTAGCGGATAAAGGCATTTAAACTATGATCTGTCCACTGTTTTTCATAATTCAAATCATATTGCTGGTTAACGATATTAATATGCTCCTTACTCCTGAGGAATTTGTAATCGTTGTAACCTTTATTGGCGGCAGGGACGAACGACGAATACTTAATATCCCTCAACGAGATAGAAAATGTTGAATGCAACGAGAACTGTTCGTTTAAACGGTAGAAGCCCACAAGGTTAACCGAATTTAAATTTTCAATTTTTCGTTTACTCTGTGCATAGAACAAGCTGTCGGGCGACAGCCCCGTATTCGAGAGCGTAGCAACCGAAGGGCTTGTTATTCCATTGTAATAAAGCCGATTACTTTTTACCAGAAAGGAATCAGGTGTCGAGCGATAGGCCGGTTCATAATTGATCCCTTTAAATATCACATTATTACCCATGTAATTGTCTAAATTGTTGTTGTTCTCCTGATGGCTTCCTTTATAGAGCAACCGGATCGACATTTTGTCGCCAACAACCTTCGATAAGTTACCCGTGAGGGAATATTTATTGTACCCCGAACTGACGACGACCCCCTTGTGATTGTAATAGTTCCCTGAAATGAAGTAGTTAATTTTTTTAAAACTCCCCTGTCCCGAAAGCTGATACTCGTTGATTTCGCCAGTTTGGAAAATCTCATCCTGAAAATCTTCAGAACCAAGCGTATTCCCTTCGGCATCTTGATATCGCGGGTAGGTTTCAAACATTTTTATCATTCCTTCGCTCCATTTGGTATGAAATTTAGTCCCTAATTTCATATCACTGGAATCGAGCGTGTTTAAAAAGGTTTTGGCATCCATCAAGTCATATCGCTTTTTGAATCGTTGGTACCCTTTCTTTATGGAAAAATCGAAACTCGTTGGGCCGCCCCCTTTCTTGGTTTCAATAATTACGACCCCATTTCCGCCCAGGCAGCCATAAAGCGCCGATGAGGACGCATTTTTCAAGACAGAAATGCTGCTTACATCATTGGTATTTAAATCGGCAATACCCAAAGTTTTAAAATTAACAACCGGAACAATCACACCATCAACAACATACAATGGATCAGAGCTTCCAAAAATTGAACTAATCCCACGTATCCTGATCCTGTTGTGATCGCCCGGAGCCCCGGAAACCTTCGTTGCCCAAACTCCGTTTATCCGACCAAGCAAAGCGCTATTCACATCGTTGGTATTTAACCGACTTACTTCTTTTGAGTCAATTGTTTCAATTTTTCTCCCTTTCGCAAACGATTTCGTATCTGTAATGTTCCCGGTAATTGTCACTCCGTTAATCTCTTTTTCTGTAGCCTCCAATAAGATTTCCAAATTCAGGTCCCTCGAAAGATTGATTGCAAACTGCCGTTCCTTATACCCCATATAACGGCAAACCAATTGATAGCTGCCCATTTTGAGATTATATGAAAATTTCCCTTCTAAATCAGTTACGGTACCATCGCCTGTCCCTTTTATGTAGATAATGGCGCCAATCAAATTTTCTTTTGTGATACTATCTTTCACGGTACCATAAACAGTGATGTTGCCACTTACCTCTTTGCTTTTTACTATTACATGGTCTTTGTTGTATATTATTAAAACGGGAACCTGACTTTTGATTTCGTCTAAAGCCTTTTGCACTGTCGTTAATTGGGATGGAAATTCAACATTCATTTTAAGGAACCTCTCCTTGCTGCTAAAGAATATATTAACACCTGGCACCTTGTTCAACTCGTCAAGCGCCTGTTTCACTGTCAAGCTCTTATTGGTGAATTTAACCGCCACATTTTGCAGGTTGACTGACGCGCTTGCGAACGGGATAAAGTAAAATTGAAAAAGGAGGAGAAGTATTGCGGGAATGGGCTTAATTCTAATCATAACAGGAGGAATGGTTGGTTTTAATATTGCAAGGTTAATTACAGATAATGATTTCGGCATCGGACGTTTTAACTTTTACATCTAAAGTGAGTCGGATTGTATTCAATATGTCTTCAAGCTTTTCATTATTGAAAGTTCCAGTCAAAGCCTTATCTGAAATATTGCCCGACGTTATTACACGCTTCTTGAAATGTCGGCTCAATTCACTACAAACATCTTTTAATGGGGTATTGTCGAAGGTTAATACGCATGTTTTCCAAGCCAGATAATTTTTATTTGTATTTACCGAAGAAAAAATTTTGGCTGACGAATTGATATACAGTCCTTGTTCTGTAGGGGTTAGGATTGCCTTCTTCGAGTTGTTGGTAGTTCCGCAAAATTCGACTCTACCTGTATTCACAATAACACTTACATTTCCCGACAAAGTGTCCAATTTAATGTTAAAACTGGTACCCAATACTTTTGTGATTGTATTTCCGGCAGAAATAAGAAAAGGTTTGTGTTCGTCCCTTTTTATTTCAAAGTAAGCTTCACCTTTGAGTATTACTTTCCGCTGCGTTTTTGCAAAGACTGAAGGGACTTGCAAGGAGCTATATTCGTTTAGCCAAACATGCGAACTGTCGGGCAACACGATTTCACGGATTTCGTTTGTCCCCGAATATTTTACGAACTCTTCTCTGGCGCTAAACTGAATATATATCAGGCCTGTTAACCCAATGATTAATATAGCAACAGCAGCGATTTTCCTTAATATAGTATATCTTGGCAGCGATTTTTCCAACGGAACAATGCCTGCCTTTTTGTGGACTTTGAATAGTGCGCTATAAACTTCGGGGTCAAACCCTTTTGGATATTTTTTTGTTTTTTCCAAAATTTCCCGGTATTCCTCAACTTTTCTTGAATTCTTGGGGTCAGATTCGAGCCAGCGCTTAAAAGCGGTTTCCTCATCCAAGCTTAATTCGTTCAATAAATACCGCAACATAAGGTCATTTTTCTTTGCCATATTTTCTAAGATAAGTGTCAACTCACCTTTATATGACACAAAAAAAAGCGTTCCCCTCCCCCTAAACGAAAAAAATAAAATAATGCGGCAATGTTTCCCTATGTTCGGCCAACTCATTACGCAATGCCGAAAGTGATTTGCTTATGTATTTCTCAACCATCCTTTCTGACATTTTTAGCTGTGCCGAAATCTGTTTGTAGCTTAACCCATCGAAACGCCTTAAAATAAAAACTTCCTTTTGCCTTTCGGGAAAAGAGTTTATGATCCCAAACAACCTGGATTCTAATTCGTTCAATAAAATATCGCCATCAGCATTGTCGGTTCCTTGGCGGTTAAGGCAAGCAGAATCGATTTCGACAGAACTATTTATTTTTTTGTTATCGCGGATGGTATTAACCGATAGGTTGTAAACAGAACGATAGAGATAGGATTTAATTGATTTTTCGATTTGCAATGATGCGCGATTTTCCCATATTTTAACAAACACATCCTGCACTACCTCCTCTGAGATTTCTTTTTTACAGATGACTTTAAAGGAATAAAAGCAGAGATTTTTGTAATGCCTGACAAATAAAGTGTCGAATGCCAAAACGTTACCTTGCGTAACCTGTTCAAACAATGCATTATCTGTCAAGTCTTTATATTTCATCTATCTGGTCGCGTCTGAACAAAAGAAGAGATTCTCAATCGAGGAGAGAAACCTCAAATTTATTATTTAATATTATTAGTCGCATTAAAATGATCAACCTCTTTTGAAGAAAAATTTGAGATCAAATAACCTTTGATGGAAATCGCGTTATATATGAACCGCTCTGTCCAAATAATTGATGCAACTTTCGATTTAAGCATTATTAAGTTTCTTCCAGAACGTTTCAGAGTCCGCATCTGTAAGTTGGTTAATCCAGGTGATCAAATCAATCTTAATTCCATTTAATTCTGTTGTGGACATTTTTATTGTTTTTAGACACACAAATATAGAATAAAGCACGAAAAGAGATTATTCCTGGTCATCATCGATCAGCATGAAAAGGCAATTATCTCTAAATAATAACTCATTCCAAATTTTAGGTCAAGCTAAAACCCCCGTCCCCACTCTGTCCACCCTGCGGGTAGTATTTTTACCAAAATCCTTGCACCAGCCCGTCTGTCTGATTTTTCAGTGCATAACAAAAACATGGAACGAGAATCCAGCATTTAGAATCAAGGCTGTATGCAAAAACAGGAAGATCAATCAACGAGAAAGAACCATTCAGGAGTTATAACCGAGCCTGTTTCAATAAACAGGAAAGAAACATGGCAGAAAGAAATAAACAGGAATATTTAAACATCAGGAAATACAAGTCAGGAATAAAGTCTATGTTTGTATTCTCTTCAAGAAAGTAGTATAAATCCTGTCAAGTTATTTTAGGGAAGGTCACCTCGGAAATAAGAAATATCCGCAATCGGGAAAGACTGATAAATCGCAAATGCCCATCCCCACTCGCCCCGCTGAGTTTTTCGCCGTCCCGCTGGAGGAAATTGCCGTCCCGCTGAAGTTTTTGCCGTCCCGCTGGCAGAAATCATAGTCCCGCTGAAATTCTGGCTGTCCCGCTGGTTAGGGAGCTGTCCCGCTAAGGGTTTCAGCAATTGTCTGAACACGATTTTAATGATTTGCATGATTGACATGATTTTCCCAATCATCATCGAAATCAGGCACATCTATTGAAAAATCCTTTAATCCTTTAATCCCTTAATCGTGTTCTGACCTGTTACGATTGGCAAGTTTAACCATTTTCTCTTTTCGTACCTGATGTCGGTTTTTGATTGAAATAGTGGCTTATGATGTTTGGCGCTGGTATTTTTTTCATATACTCACCCCTCGCAGCGTACGACTGAACTCATGCCGAAGTCTGCCTGCGGACTTCCCCGCCTGACGGACGAGGCAGGGGGGTGAGTTATTAATAAAATACGACATTATATAGTTTCCACTCTTATGTAACTACTTTTTATGTCGTCTCTGTTCCGTCCGGAAGGAGATTTTTTCCTTGAACTACACTTTCGCGCGGACGGTTTCTTTTTTGTCCGTTTCAACCCGGGGTGCCACTCCTTCGTCGTTTTACCCCGGGCTACCAATATGTCGCCCGTACCGGGCTAAACCCCGTGTTTGATCTGCATTCTCCTGTTATTCGTTTATGGGCTGCATTTTTTTTTGCTGAGGGACTACTCAGGTTAAAAGATAAGGTTAGCGATTACTTCTTTTAAACCATTCATCCTTCAGCAGGTAATAAACCAAATCATTGACCCATTCGCCGTTTATCAAAAGACTTTCTTTGAAATGAGACTCCTTTCGAAATTCCAATCGCTCAAACAAGCTGATTGATGGCAGGTTTCCCGGATCAACTGAGGCAATTATCCGTCGCTTATTCAACTCGTTAAAAAGGTAATTAATGGTTTCGGTCAACGCTTCGGTAGCATAGCCTTTGCCTTGATGATCCTTGTTCAGGGTACATCCAAGTTCAACCTGAAATGCATCTGAATTCAGGAAATGCACCCCAACATCGCCAATTAATTCGCTATTGTCTTTTTTGATGATCACGAACTGGAACCAGGTTCCGGGCAGGTTTATTTCACGGGAGACTTTGTTTGAAATGAAATGATTTACATCTGCCAATGTCTTCGGAATCCATCCCTGGTATTGGTTTACCAATGCATCTGATCGGTATGCGAAAATAGAATCTGCATCCTCCATCTGTACCGGACGCAGCAGTAATCGTTCTGTAGTAATGCGTATGATATTTTCCATAAGGATTGATTTCCGGAGATTAACATCAATGGCCTATCCGATTTCGCGGGTAATGGCAATGGCAGCAATGGTTCCGTCGGCAATTGCCGTGGTAATCTGCCGGTATTTTTTGCTGGTAACATCGCCTACCGCAAATACTCCGTCAATATTGGTCCGTTTATCTTC
>Ga0302272_1001572_pt1 | contig 10222 bp, 7 predicted proteins | sample III_Bog_N1_2_FD_198772 | JGI IMG/M metagenome (GOLD analysis project Ga0302272, IMG submission 198772) | Peat permafrost microbial communities from Stordalen Mire near Abisko, Sweden - III_Bog_N1_2 | ecosystem: Environmental > Terrestrial > Soil > Wetlands > Peat | place: Sweden: Abisko...
CCCCTATCCTGTTTTGCAGCCTGAATTTCTGTCAATGGTCTTTATTAGATATAATGGATTGTACCCCACAAAAATACAATTAATATTTTAATAATTCCATATTTTAGAATTCAAATCGAAAATATCCATAATATTTTTTTGATACAGGAATGGCAGATATAAAAAATCCGCACTATAAATTCTATGTAGTGCGGATTTTAATGTAAAGTACGGACAGGTCGCGACCTGTCCCTACACCCTACAGATTATTTCTTTACCAATTTTGCGACTAATCCATTGGCTTTGACTATATACACACCTTTTTTGAGAGAGGTGATGTCGATATAGCTTTTGCCTGTGGCTTGTTGGGTCAGTACCAAAGCTCCGCTTAAATCAAAGACAGACACAGTGATTGTTTGTGCGCCTGCATCAAGCGTGAAACCGTCGGTGGCAGGGTTAGGATAAATAGACAAGGCGTTTGCTGTCGGATTATCAAGACCTGCTCCTACACTTGTGGTGAAAGACTTCACACCACCATAACTTGTACCGGCAAGGTTAGTGGCATACGCCTGTACATAGTAAAGAGTATTGGACGACAAGCTACTTATTGACTTACTGAAACTTCCTGTTCCGGTAGTTCCGTGAATATCTTTTGTGACACCTGTTCCGCCAATTGTGGGAGCTGTATTTGTAGATGAATAAACCACACCACGTTCGCTTACGGCCGATGCTCCGTCAGCACTTATGTTTCCACCAAAAGTAGCCGAAGTAGCATTAAACACAGTAACGGATGTGGTGGTAATAACAGGTACTACCATCTGTCTCTCAAAAGCTCCTATATCGGCTATTCCCACACGTGCATTACCACATTGGTCTAAGGTTGGGGCGGTAGTATTGTTTGCATGATTAATAGCTACACTCCCGTCCTGCAATGCACAGACCCACATTCCTGAAGCAGCATCTTTTGCAAAAGCAGAAAGGAGAATCTTCGTGGTAAGGTCTTTCCCGATTGAATCGCTTGCATTGGCAAAGGGAGCGGTATTGCTCAGATTATTTCCCATGGAACTGAGTGATCCGCCATTAGACGTGATCAGATCATTGTTGACAGCACTTACACCGGAGGTGTTTCCGGCTAAAATTGTATTCTGAATGCTTACCACGGCACTTGCTGTAATATCTAATCCTCCGCCACCTGTTGCACTTGTAGAATGATTATTATAGATAGTACAATTCAGAATAGCAATTGAGCAAATAGAAAGTGATGCCAATGCTCCTCCACCTGATTGGGCCGTATTGCCATAAATAGTGCAGTTTGTCAAATTCAAATCCGCACTCGTGGCAATAGCTCCCCCATACGCTTCGGAGCCGGTAGTATTGCATCCGGAAAAGGTACATCTATTGAGAACAACTTTTCCATTATTTCCGGTAATGGCATATAAACCTGACGCTGCTCCTATAGTGGAAAGGCCGTTCTGTATGTTTAAACCATTGAATGTAACCGTTCCTGTGGGTATTTGCACTGTGAAGATACGGTAGACATTGTTTCCCGAAATGATTGTGCCGGTGCTATAGCCATTAATGGTAATAGTTTTGGCGATTATCGGAAGTTCGGAACTAAGGGTAATAGTTCCGCTCAGGGCTATATTAATTATATCGCCATCCACGGCACTGGTGATGGCTTGCCGAAGCGAACCTGCGCCGCTATCGTTGGTGTTTGTTACACTTATGGTACTTGCATAAATTATGCCTGTACATAGGAACAAACAGCTTATCAGAAATATTTTTTTTATCATGTGATTGTGAATAAGTTAGTTAGAATCAATAAATTATATCTTTTCCCGCATATTCATTTAATTGCGCGAGGGAAATATTCCTGAAATGCAAATAATATATTGAATTGTATTGTACGATTGCCTGTTGTCAATGGGTACTCCGGCTCCGGCAGCATCCGTAACACCAATTGAAAGTGCTGATGTGGAGGTGGCTGTAGAAGAAAATTCATTTCCCCGCTGCGGGTTGATGGCAGGATAGTTGCCTTCGGGTGTATTTGAATTACCAATTCCTGAATAAACTCCTAAGGTGGCCGACCCCATATGAGCATGTGCAGCCATTTGAGCGATTGTAAGCGTTTCACCTTCGGTGCCACCTATTTGTCCTAAAGTATAGAAACTGCCTGTAGTGCTGGTTCCCCGGCTAATGGGTACTCTTCCGCGTAAATCGGGCAGTGCAAAATTGGTTGTTCCATTGCCCCCATAAGTAGTTCCAAGTAACGAATAAAGCGCTTGATATTGATTAATTTGAAGTATTTGACCATTGCAAGGCACCCAATTATTGGGAACTTGGCTGGATGCTGTTAGTTTTACTTCTCCCAGAAATGATTCACCAGATGTAGAACCATAGAGTCCTTCCATACAGATAATATAGTTAATGCCCGTGTAGGGTTGCATGTTGTTCTGTGATTGACTTCCACCGGCATTAGATAAGTTTCCGATAGACAAACTGCTTATTCCCATATTGGCATTGGAAGTTGTGCTGTATGTATTTCCAGAGGTAATGCCCGGATAATTACCGACAGGAGTATCTTTATCACTCGTATTCTGGCTTGCGTTAATTGTTACTGTATGTGTATGAGCAGGAAGATTGGCAACACCATATGTTACTGTATTGCTACCACCTTGTTGTCCAATTGTATAATTAGACAAGCCTGTACCCTGACCCATGCCCACGGCTAATTTATTCCTTAAATCGGGTACTGCGAAAGTAGTTTGCCCATCGCCTCCATAGGTAGTGCCTATATATGTATAACAGGCACTGTATTGAGAAATACTATATAAAGCTCCATCACAAAATGCCCAATAGGCAGGAGCAAAAGTGCCTGCAAAGAGACGAATCTCGCCTATCATGGGATCCTGAGCAAAGAGTACCGAACTGTAAAACAAGATGGATGCTATTGCTATTATTTTTTTCATTGTTTTCATTGTTATAGTTGTAAATAATTAAGGTCTCTGAGGAAAAATACCTTGGACACAGATACACCATACTAAAGTAGCATAGGGTTGCATATTGTTGCGGGGCTGGGAACTACCTAACGGACTTGAAGTAACACTTATGGTAGCCGATGAGGCATTGGAAGTGGAATTAAACTCGTTGCCCCGAGCTGAGTTAACGGCATAAAAACCGGGTGTTCCGGTTGTGCTTGTGCTATTGTTACATGGAAGCTTTGAAGCTGCGGTTGTACTGTGATTATGAAAGGGCAATTGAGAAGAAGTCATTGTTTCTTTTTCGGTACCACCGGTACTCCCCAGACTGATATTGCTATTATCAGGCATAATTGGCGTTCTACCCTGTAAATCAGGTAATGCGAAAGTAGAAGCCCCATTTCCACCATAAGTAGTATATAAGATTGAGAATAGAGTTGTATATTGGGAAATTGACAAAGTCTGTCCTTTACATTCCAACCAATTTACCGGAACAAAATTATACGGGAATAACCGTAACTCGCCTATAAATGCGTCTTGTGCTTTGGCTTCTCTTGTGGTAACCACTAAGGCAAACATGAGTAAAAATAAAAGTTTGAAATTTTTCATACGATAATGATTTTGATATTAAATGATGTATGACCGAAAAGTCAGTGAAGTGAAGTTAAACTCATCCTGTCTTTCGGGACTCGTTTCAGTGGGTAATCCCCCGGAATAATTATTAATAATTTTATACTGACAGGTCGCAACCTGTCGCTACACCCTTCAATCCCCTATCCTCTTTTACAGCTTGAATCTCTGCAAATTGTCATTTTTGAATAGGATGGATTGTACGCCACAAAAATACAATTAATATTTTGTAAATTTCATATTATAGGGTGCTAATATAAAATATTCATAATAATTTATTATGAGTATCCGTTTGGATACCTAATTACCCTGAATGGGGTAAAATTTGAATTGAAAATCAGCGAAGCTAATAACCGTGTGTGAATTAAAAATCAGCGAAGCTAAACGCACGGAAAGAACAAAAGAACGACTTCAGCCCTGAAGGGGTTGAACATCAACAGGATTAAATTCAGCCACCTTCGGGGCTGTTGTTGCTACACAGTACTTTTCCCCGCACTTCGTACGGGGTTATTGAAATTTAGTCCCTTCGGGACAATGAATAGGTACGCAAACGGATACTCATATAATTTATTGATTCAAGAGTGGCGGATATGAAAAATCCGCACTATATTGAATATATAGTGCGGATTTTATTGTAGGAATAGGACAGGTCGCGACCTGTCCGTACCCGACCTGTCCGTACCCGACCTGTCCGTACCCGACCTGTCCCTACACCCTACAGATTATTTCTTTACTAACTTAGTTACCAATCCATTGGCTTTCACTACATACACGCCATTCTTCAGCGAAGTGATGTCGATATAGCTTTTGCCTGTAGCTTGTTGGGTAAGTACTAATGCTCCGCTTAAATCAAAGACAGTGACAGTGATTGTTTGTTCACCAGCATCAAGCGTGAAACCGTCGGTGGCAGGGTTAGGATAAATAGACAACGCATTGGCTGTGGCATTATCAAGACCTGTTCCGGTAGATCCGTTTTTATAATAAAACATATTTGAAGAATATGACCCAATGAGCACATCCTGATCCCCATCGCCATCCAAATCCGCAAAGGCCGGTACAGCACGGTTACCAGAACCAATAGATACACTGCTCAAAGGATTTGATGTACCTGTTTGTATGGCAAACGAAGGAGAAGTAGTAGTGCCAATGTTTTTGTAATAGGATACAGTGCCATCGAATGCTCCCACGAATACATCCATCACACCGTCATTATTAATATCCACAAATGCCGGAGCAGCCAAATTACCCACAGCCACACTACTGAGAGGGTTTGAAGTGCCTGTTTGTTCCACAAATACCGGAGCATATTTTGTGCCGGTATTTTTAAAGTATTGAACACCACCGTCATTATTACCTATAAACGCATCCATATCGCCATCGCCATCAATATCCACAAAGTCAATTACACATCTCCAACCTCCTATACTCACAAAAGATAACGGGTTTGAAGTGCCTGTTTGTTTCGTAAATACCGGAGCATTCTTTGTGCCGGTGTTTTTGTAATAAAAGACATAACCATAACCGTTAGTAATAAACGCATCCAGCACTCCATCGCCATCTATATCTACGAATTTAACATAGCTTTCATATCCTTCATTCACACCATTTAATGGGTTAGCGGTCCCTGTTTGTTCCGTAAACACAGGAGCATACTTTGTGCCTGTATTTTTGAAATAACGTATGGTTCCTGCTGATGTTCCGGCAAAAACATCAATAACGCCGTCGCCATCAATATCAACAGCTGTTTCTCGAGCCTGAGCGAAAGTGACTCCATTAAATGGGTTCAGAGCGCCTGTTTGATTGGTAAATGTTTGTGCCTGCAAGCCTAAGTTGATACTTGCCAGAAAAAGCATAAGCCCTAGTTTTGTAAAAGTTGATCTCATGTGTTTGTTTTTTGTTGATTAAAATTATAACTATTTATTCACGGTGCACTTTCTATACAAATAAATTACCCCGCAGCAGAGCTGACGAGGTATTGGTTCAAAACCATCTGTTTTATCGAAGCAGAGCTTCGGAGAATTTAACCCTTGGTAAGTAAATTAACACCGCCTTCTGCTGACACTTCTATCTACCAATAGGGTAACGATTTATCTTAATTTTATTAGCAATACGTGTGGGTTTATCGGGTATTCAAATAGTACTCAAACTACCCTTGTATCTTCACTCCATGTTGTGTTTAATTGCCTGAAATTCATTCAATTGACATCTTTGGGAATAGTCTGTTTTGCCCTACAAAGATACAATTATATTTTGATATAATTCCATATTTTAAGTTGCAATCCATAATTATTTACAATTTTTAGTTGGAAGATGCAATATATTATGAAATGAGTCCCGAAGGTCGTGACTTGCTTCTTCTATACTGATTGTAAATAAATGAAAATGAACACATAAAAAACCCGCACTATATGGAATGTATAGTGCGGGTTTTAATAGATGGACAAGTCGCAAGCTCTATTTCCCTGCCTACATCAAGGGACTAAAATATTTGCGTTTTATAAAACACTTGTATTCAGCATGGAAACTTTTTCATTAACAATTCATTGTCAATACTGACTTGCGGCAATTAATTTATTATTTGCCTGCGGCAGGCCTTACTTTTTGGCGCAAAAAGTAAGCAAAAACATTGACGGAAAGAACTCGTTCGCACGGCCATATACCATTCGTTCAATAGCAATCCTCTATAGGTGGCCTACTCACTCTAACAGCTTTCCGTCGGTTTGGTATTCTTGTTTATCCCTTCGGATCGCACTTCTCTCCGGGGTGCTACACTATCTCTCGGCAAGCGAGAAACGAATTTGAAAGAGTTTCTCTTGCTCATGCAGATTGGAGTGGCCTTGCACGGTGAGCCAAAATTGCGATTAAGCAAGCGCAGAGTCAAACTTGGTTGAGCTCTGCCGAGCGTGAGCAATTTATGTAAAAAACAAGAGAGACAAGTGTAAAATCGCCCATTGTCCGAAGCTCCTGACGATAGGAAGGAGCAAGTTTGAGCGATTTAGTTTGACGAACGCCGGTTTTTTGAGCGAAGCGGAAACTAAAAATTTCCGTTTCCCCTCTCCTCTTGGAGAGGGTGGCCGAAGACCGGGAGAGGTCGCCTTGACCTTTTTGTTTACTTTTTGTGTCAAGACAATTGGAGCGAAGCGAAAATCACCAACACAAAAATATTCAATACACTTGGAGGTAAAAAGTAAATCGGGGTCGCAGGGGCGGAAGCCCCTTGAAAAATAAATTCATTATAGTGGAGTGATAATCAACATTTAATTTTTATACAACCCCCTATTGATGCATGGCTGTTAAGTTCTAAATTTTGACCCCTCCCGACCTCCCCAATCCCGATGGCTATCGGGAGGGAGGGTTAGGGAGGGTCGAAACTCATCAGTAAGACAAAATGTATTGAGAACTTAGCCCTGCCTATTGATGGGACATTCAGAGCCTGCGAAAGTTCAGTAATAGATGGACAAATCGCAAGCTGTCCTCACAATTCCTACAGGCCTTTGAGTTTACACCACAAAGGTGGTGATTTCGTCGCTCCACACACGCGAAGGATCGCTGCCGGCTCCTGCCATACGGAATACCAACTGGTCGCCACTGGTAAGACCATCGACAGTCTGTTTACGCTTAGTCCCGGTTTTACTTATCCAGAGACTGGAAGACGTGGCAGGCGCTTTGGTATAATTTACCTCATAAAAGTCGGCATACTCTACCACATCGCAACTTACTACCACACTCCCTTTGTTATTGCCCATTGTCACCACCAGTCCGGTAGCTTTATCAAGTGCTCCTATGGAAGAGGGCTTTTTATTGACATCGAAACCGCTGCTGAGAATAATGGCCGTATCGCCACCACTGGTTTGCTGCACATAGTCGCTCAACTGTTTGAGCAACTGTTCGAGTTCTACCCGAAGGTCGTTTTTTATTACCGTGTCCTCTTTCGAACCACCCACCACCTTATTCATAGCGGCAATGTAGTTGTTGTTGGCCGTGGTAACGGCAGCAAGTGCCGGATTTGGAGTTACATAACTCACATTGTCGGTCATTTTGAGGACAATGTAGCTTGCCTTCAGACTGAGTGCACTGTCGGTAAATTTACTCGACGAAAAATTTCTCGATACTTTTGATGTTCCCATACGTTTTTACATTTAACAAGTGAATAATTAGAGCTGATATAATAAAGACATTAGAGCCATGAACAAAGAGTCGGGTGCTCCTTAGAGATTATATATTCAAAGTCAATTCCATTGAATATCCTGACAGGATGTGTCGTTCCTATGGAACTTCTCTGAATTTTGCCGCTTTAATACTATATTCATTTCATGCCTATAGCATTAAAATCTCATTGGGATGACAAGTATATAGCATATAATCAGCGCATTTGATGTGTGAGTGACGTAGGTACGATATTTTTTATCGCCTTATAAATCCCAATTTTAAATACGTAATAACCGGGGTAATAACTATCTCATCTACCTTTCTCCGAATTGTCAATACAACCCCATTATCTTACAAATTATGGCTTAACTCTCCCCAAAGTTGAAGCATTTTTCACCAAAGTTGAAGCAACTCTCCCCAAAGTTGGAGCATTTTTCACCAAAGTTGAAGCATTTTTCACCAAAGTTGGAGCATTTTTCACCAAAGTTGAAGCAACTCTCCCCAAAGTTGGAGCATTTTTCATCAAAGTTGAAGCATTTTTCACCAAAGTTGAAGCATTTTTCACCAAAGTTGAAGCAACTCTCCCCAAAGTTGGAGCATTTTTCATCAAAGTTGAAGCATTTTTCACCAAAGTTGGAGCATTTTTCCCCAAAGTTGAAGCATTTTTCACCAAAGTTGAAGCATTTTTCCCCAAAGTTGAAGCATTTTTCACCAGAGTTGAAGCCGTTTTTACTTCCCTGCGTTCCAAAAAGGAGTAAAAGAGTACGGCACAAAAGTAGCGAGAAACAATAGGGTATAAAATACCGATCAATCAGTATTTTTTATTAAATATAATAATATTTTCCATTTGAATTTACAACTACAAAGAACAAATAAAAAGAGGGTTTAGACAATACAAAACTTACTATATATCTATTATACAGCATATTAAAAATATATGGCATTTAACATTCACGCAATAATATTTGAATTGTACACATAATTTAACTATATATAGTGTATATGTTTATTTTGACATTAAATTTATATTTCTATCTTTGCTCACCAATAACCTGTTAAAATAATGCCTTAAAATTGATATAAATGGAACAAAAAACACTTTTGCACAGCCTGCAATACGAAAACAAGTTGCGTAAACTGCAAAAACAGCTTAAGCATTCCTCCTATCGATGTGAGGTGAACGAAAGCGACTATTGCGCATTTGAACCGCATAAACAACAACTGCTGCAACAGTCGCTTATCAGCAATCGTTTTGTGGCGATATTCGATGTCAACAAGTGGGAGTATATGGTGTTTCACGGGCAGCTCCGGCTCACAAAGGAGCATACGCCCTACCCTACACCGGCCATGGCATCGGCGGCGTTTCGAAAATCGCTGTTGAGTACGCATACGCACTTTATGCTTGACTCGCTTACTCAGGTGGCAAAGTATATGGCCGATATGACCGCGGAGGAGAAAAAAGAGTACCTGCTGGTGTTCGACTACCGGTATTGCGATGCCCTCGGTATTAACCTGCGGTTTACACAACGCACCGAAGTGCTCCGAACCGATAGCAACGGCAATATATGGTTGGTAAAGATGGAGATAGAGTTAATGCCGGGCAATGTAACCGACAGCCCGCCGCAACGATGGTTGAAACACAGAAAAAGCAACACCTATCAGCTGTTTACCGATAATAAGCTCCCCACTCCTACCGAAATAGAAGTGCTGCGCCGAATTATGATGGGACAATACAGCAAAAAAATAAGCAAAGAGCTTTTTATCTGCAAATGCACCGTGGACAAACACCGGCAGAATATAATTGGTAAAACATACACCACCGACACCCTTCAGGCCATTCATCTGATGCGGCAAATAGAGTTGATATAGTTTTTACCGTAAAATCGGGGAACGCAAATCGAAGATCAGCGCAGCTAATGACGCAAAAAACGCAAATAAAATCTGATTTTAAACACTAAGCCACAAAAATAATTGATTAAAGAGTCAAGAATCAAGACAATAATCTGTGTAATCTGTTTTTACCGCAGAGGGCGCAGAGATTTTCGCAGAGAACACAAAGAGAATCTATGTACATCCATGTTCCCGATAGCCCACCCCCGATAGCTATCGGGGTCGGGACTGTAGACAAAAAATAATTTGCGGTGATTTGCGTTTTTTGCGTCATTTCCGTTCTCAGATTATTAGCGTTCTCAGATTATTCAACTATAGCAATTTGTGTTGATTTGCATCATTAGCTGCGCTGATCTTCGATTTGCGTTACTTGCGTTCACAGATTATTAGCGTTCACAGATTATTCAACTATAATAATTTGTGGTGATTTGCGCTTTTTGCGTCATTTCCGTTCTCAGATTATTAGCGTTCTCAGATTATTCAACTATAATAATTTGTGTTGATTTGCGTTTTTCGCGTCATTTCCGTTCTCAGATTATTCAACTATAATAATTTGCGGTGATTTGCGTTTTTTGCGTCATTTCCGTTCACCGATT
>Ga0302272_1001574_pt1 | contig 10205 bp, 11 predicted proteins | sample III_Bog_N1_2_FD_198772 | JGI IMG/M metagenome (GOLD analysis project Ga0302272, IMG submission 198772) | Peat permafrost microbial communities from Stordalen Mire near Abisko, Sweden - III_Bog_N1_2 | ecosystem: Environmental > Terrestrial > Soil > Wetlands > Peat | place: Sweden: Abisko...
TACTCTTTCGAGTGGTGCTGTATCGTCGGCCACGACCTCTAGCGGTGTGGCTACATCCAGTGCCATCGCCAAGTCTTCTACTGTGCAGTCTTCGGCAACAACAAGTAGCACCACAACGACATCGTCTTCCACAGCAACATCGTCAGCAGCAGTTTCCAGTTCAACGGTGGCAACCTCATCCAGCTCCGAAGTCATTGTTAATGGCGTGACCACCATTACCGATGCCCGCGACGGGCAAACCTACCGCATCACCAAGATAGGCACCCAAGTGTGGATGGCGCAGAACCTGAATTATGGAACCATGATCACTCAGGTGACTCCTCAACGAAATGATGCGGTTCAAGAGAAATACTGCTACAACGATGACCCAGCGAATTGCACGACATATGGAGCTTTGTATCAGTGGCAAGAGGCTATGCAAATTCCTGGTGGTTGCGTTTCAACATATACCCCTCCCGAAAATTACACAGACGCCCAATGTGAGGCGTTTGTTTATGCAAAAGCACGTCATCAGGGATTATGTCCTTCTGGATGGCATCTTCCAGACACAAGTGAATTCAGAACCTTATTAAATAAGATTGCTTCCGATGGATATGCGTCAAATAATGGGCAAGTCTTACGAGATGTTGGCTTTGGAGGAACTGGGATAAAAGGGCTTGATTTGTACAAGTTTGATATTTTGGGAGCTGGACATATTGTTGGCAACGATGTTGTTAATGGAGGAGCAGGAACATCAGGTTATTTAAATAGTATCGCCTGGTTTTGGGCTTCAAGTGTAGACACGGCTGGTACATATTTGCCTTATGGAATGGAAGTTCAGGGAGCCCTAACGACCGTTGAGTATCAGCCCTATGACGACTACTCAACCATGGGTTTCTCCGTCCGCTGCCTCCGCGACAACTAAACTCAAACTAATCGCCCCCAATACCGCACGAACAGTCCAACAGGGCTGTTCTTCTTTTTACCTTTGCCCCTAGCGCACCCAAGGGGCACCATGATTCGTTTTTCTTTTCCCATTCTACTTTCAATTCTTTGGCTATCCATTGCCAACGCCGGCACCACTTCTTTGCATGTGGGCACAAAGGTCTATACCCTTGTAACCTTGGACTAAGACAGCAAAAGCCTCGGTTATCTCAATGCCCTCGCAACAACAGACTTCTCGCGCTGCCCGCCTCTGTCATAGCGCCCTCTTGCCATAGCGCCCCTTCTGTCATTGCGGCTTGGCCGCAATCTCACAACCTTCCACAATGTCACCTCGGCATGAGATGGCCGCCAAGCTGCCATGACGCGGGTAAAAATTCACTCAGGAATTCTTCTTCTCCGTGCCTCCGTTGATATGCTGGTTACGCTTTAGCGGTTACCAGCACATATCCAAGCAGGGATCTTTAAGTTCCGCAAGGAACGTGATCCCATCATTTGGACGCTCCGCGTGAACCCTGCATATACCTATGAGATGCACGTCCGACAATTCTCCACTCTAGAACTCTCCACTGCTCCACAGAACGATTGAACGGCTATGGAACGAGTTCAAGTCTTCGTGCGTCTAATTGGAAAGCACAAGAAATCACGCGCAAAATTTCGCCCTCGCTACATTCATCCATCTAGCGATATAGGCTTTAAATCATTGCTATTGAATCCAGCCAACAAAACCATACTTCTCGCGGTATTGAACGCAACCTTAGAGCATCTTGGCGAGAGCGCGATTATCGATCTCGATTACTTGCCTACTGGGGCAGATTCAAAGGCAAGTTGAAAGAGTAAAATTGAAAGAGGAAAGTGCGGGGGGAATTGAAACGAGCTCCTGCACCACTTTCAATTTTCAACTTTCAATTTTCAATTACAATCTCCATTCTTACGTTTATTGAGACCCCAAAAGTGGCATCAACAATCACAGCTTCGCAGAGTCGCCTCGAATGGTGGATCTGTTGCTTAGCTCATATGGCAGAATGGAATGAAATCCCAGCACAGCTTTCAAACGATTCTGAATTTTGCAACTTGTTTCGCGCTGCAGAATTGGCGAACTTTAGTGTAGCAGAGCAGAAACACTATTTCAAACAACTTGATTCAGGTCGAAACATGAAATACGCACTCGAATACCAATGGCAGAAAGGCATCGACGAAGGTTTGTCGCAAGGCATTGAACAAGGGCTCGCTCTTGATAAGATTGAAGTCGTTAAAGGGATGCTTGCCAAAGGCTGTGACTGGAGCTTCATTTGTGATATCACAGGCCTAAACAACAAAACGTATAAGGCGCTCAAAGCAAAATACGAAGGCAGATAGGTGAGTAGCAACAACTAACCCCCTGGGTTGCATCAATTCTCTGTGTTCATTTCCTCTCTGCACCTCCGTTGATATGCTGGTTACGCTTTAGCGGTTACCAGCACATATCCAAGCAGGGATCTTTATGTTCCGCAAGGAACGTGATCCCATCATTTGGACGCTCCGCGTGAGATGATCTAAAACTATCTTGACTGCATGAGATTTGCGCAAAAGGGAAATGCCCTGGCTTTAACGCTAACCGTATTGCTGGTGGCGACCCTTTTGGTGAGTGCCCTCATGGTTGGATCGGGGCAAAGTGGAAATTCCGCCAATCAAAAAATGGCCAAGATGCAAGCGCGGTATATGGCAGAGTCTGCGATACGACTCGAGGCCTGGAAGCTTGGAAACATTGGCTTTGACACTACTACCCCCTCATTTTTAACCTCGCATTCAAGCCTTGCAATACCCAATGTGTGGATGGACTCGAATGATTTTTGGTCGCGTCTTGGAGCCACGGGAACCTTTAAGAATCAAAGTGCGACGGTGATTGCAGAACTTGGAATGCCACTCAATCCCGATGCATTTCGCTACGGCTTGCGAGTCCTCGACACCTTTGCCACCGAGGAACGTTTTTCGATTCGCACACAAGATTCCGTTATGGTTGGCCCATGGGCAGGGAAGGTCACATCGTTGCAGCTGCTAGAGCAATTGCTGAATATGCCAAGCGCGTTGGTGGAGCACTGGAACGCACGCTTGCACAACGAATTTTCACCCGATACCCTCAAGAATTGCACCCAAGGTTGTTTGCATGGCTCCCAGCATTTTAGTGGTGCCAATGACTTCGCTTCATTACCCATTGTTCGCGTGAGCACAGGGGATCTAAGCCTTGAATTTCCTCGGGCTACCACGGTTCACGGAACTCACATTCTCGCCGTGCAAGGAAGTGTTGAACTGCATGGCGATGTCACCTTCGATACCTTGATCATTCTTGCAGAAGGCGCTGTGCATGTGCGCGGAAATATTTCAGCCAAACGCCTCACCCTTGTTTCAAAAGGGCGTGTAACCCTTGATGGCACTGGCCGCATGGAGGTTCGCGTATTTGCGCAAGGGGATCTTCGCATCATGGGGAACATGGAATTTTCGCCTTGGTCATTTCTCACCACATACCCACCGCAAGATAGCACCGCAGGCCGTGGCGATATTTTGCTGCTCGATAAAACGCGCTTTACGGGGTATGCGATCTGTGCTTCTACGAGTAGCCTTGCACCCCAAGCTCCCATGGCCGATGAGGTAGGGATTTACATAGCCCCCCAAGCCCGTGCTTATGGAGTTGTAGCCTCGCTCGGAAGCATTCAGAACGAAGGGTTCTTGGGTGGAATGGCCATTACACACAAACTATCTTGCAATGGAAAACCCAATATCAATTGCGCTGGCAACGGGCAATTTAATCGCGATAGTCTTCCTGCGGGTTTCTTACAAGTTCCTTCGCTCAATTTTGGTGAGGCTCGAAGCATTGCCGCAGTAAGGTGGACCGAGCTATGAGGTTGCGAGTCATTGCCGTTAGGCAATCTCCCTGCGCGGCGAAGCGAGGCTTTACCCTGGTTGAAATTTTGGTCTCGGGATTAATTCTCGCGGTTGGATTTACAGCGCTCTTTTATTGGTTCGTGGGCAATAGCATTATGCTGAAGCGCGATCGCGTGCGGGTCGAGGCACTGAGTGTACTGGAAAACGAAGCGGAGCAAAGCATTGCCCACCCTACTCTCGCAAAGGATTCTAGCTGGTTGGCTGTGGTTGGTTACGATACTTTTTCGCTGCACAGCGAGGTTCTCGATAGCGCAAAATTGAAACACATCGCAGACTCGCTAGCCCTTGGCCCTGCTGATGCAGAAGTCTTTTCGCATCGTCCACGTGAACTGCATATAAGCCTACAAAACTTTACGCCTAAGCCACCCTACTCAACCGATCTCTACGTACTCATCGATGGAGTGTCCCATGTGGCACAATAGCAGGCGCTGCAAATCGTCACACATTAGCAACCCCAGCAAGTCATCGCGCAATAAGTCACGCGGTTTTACTCTGGTGGAGATGCTTGTCTCCATTACCCTCGCGGGTATTCTATGCGCACTCGCAATGAATTTATGGTTTGGCACTCATTTGAATGTGTCTCAAACGCGCAAGCACAATTTAGACCAAATGGGAATTCAAACAGCAAGCATGGCACTCGATGCGCGAATTCGCCAGGCCGCGACTTTCCTTGAACTTCAGCCCAATCGCTTGATTTGGATAGAACAAAATGGATCGATGGACACACTATTTTTCGCCCACGATTCTGTGTGGTTGAATGGCCGAACTGTAATTTCATCGTTAGTGACTTCATTTCACCTGCAAGCCGATGGACCTATATGGAATAAGGATTCCTCAACACAACATCCCACATGGGCGAAACTCGACTTGAATCACGACGGACACTTAGATGCAAATGAACTTGATGCCAATTTATCGCAATCACTCGATGTTCACGAGCTCAGTCATGCCGCGCTAATCGAGATGCGCCTAGGCTTCGAAGACAAGTCCACTGTATTGATTCGCCGAGCAATTCGAACGCAAAGTCCCGTGCAATAGAAGCAGAGCCATATATTTCCGCAGAACCCAACAAGAGTTAGCGAGTCATGAACACTACTTTATGACTGTATAACTCACCAGCCTTGAAAACGAAAATGGAAGCCCCATGGTCACTATTCAAAGTGGGCAAAGATACCGAATAAATTCCAGGTTGCTGCCAGCCATACTCTTGGCTAAATAATTCAACGCCCTGCAAAGAATAAAGACTTACACTCACTGAAGACGCTTGGGGAATCCTATAAATAATGCCGCTGCGTTGTACCGCAAAGTACGGTTCCATACTCTTGCTCACCTTAGTGTTGGTGGGATTGTCTAGCGAAAAAGAATATGCATCGCCCTTTGAGCCCCACCCAGAGCTGTTATGAGCATTAACTCGCCACCAATATGTTTCGCCGCTGCGTAAACCCTGTATCATAACAGTAGAATCGGTTGTGGTATCAGAAGATATCACATTGGCCATCAAGGAATCTGTAGCGAGTTGAAATGCGTACTCTTGAACGCTTGATGAGGCTCGTAGCCATGCAAAAGACATACTGTCAGTAGTGGCTATGAATCCATTGGCGGGATCAAGTACAACAACAGCGGCAGGTATTGTAGGCATTATATTCGCGAGAGCTGTATCGCTAGCCACGAGTCCTCCAGAATTTTTGACTACACAAATAAACTTCGCTCCAGAATCCGCATAGGACAATACAGGTGTCGTGTAGTTTGCTGATGTGGCATTTGCTATGTCCACACCAGATCTCTGCCATTGATAACTCAGATTTGTTCCTGTCGCCGATACCACAAAACTTGCGCTACTACCCTCTGAAACCTGCTGGCTCAAGGGTTGTGAAACAATTGTAGGGGGTAACAACTCCACTGAAAGAGTTGCATTTTCTGTCACCACGCTTCCCCCTGAATTTTTGATCACGCACGTAAACTTCGCTCCAGAATCCGCATAGGACAATACAGGTGTCGTGTAGTTTGCTGATGTGGCGTTTGCTATGTCCACACCAGATCTCTGCCATTGATAACTCAAATTTGTTCCTGTCACCGACACCACAAAACTTGCGCTACTACCCTCTGAAACCTGCTGGCTCAAGGGTTGTGAAACAATTGTAGGGGCATGCAGCAAAACAGAAAGAGCAGCTGTATCACTAACAACAGTGCCTCCCGGATTTGAGATCACACACGTGTATTTCGCACCAGAGTCTGCATAAGACAACACCGGTGTTGTGTAGCTGGGAGAGTTCGCTCCAACAATATCGGCACCTGATTTCTGCCACTGATAAGTTATATAGTCTCCCGTTGCCAATACGACAAAAGCAGCTGTACCACCTTCCATAACAGACTGAACGTTCGGTTGTGTTTGAATCTCAGCAATAGGCATTCGATATTCATACGCTCCGATATCTACACCAGCTCCATTGGTTCCATTCCCATCAAGAGGTCTGGGCGTATTTTCAAGATCATACAAAGGAGCGCCCGTAGACGTACCCGCATCGATTAATACGCTTAACGGGGTTAAATGGAAATTCGTTGGAGCACTTACAAACCCGGGGTTTTGTGAAAATGAACCCGAACTGGGTACCACGTTACTGAGATTAGTCACCACATTGCCCCATATATCAGAGTATGTAATCAGAGCAGTGCCGCTTGTTCTATTCACCCCAATTGAATTACTTGTGATTGCAGTATTTTTGATCGAGGTCTTACTGTTTGCACCGGCATGAACATAAACACCACTATTCATATTTCCATAAATCGTGCAATTTACGAGTGACAAAGAATCTTGGGTCTGTGAATTTTCAACGCCACTTGTATTCGTGTATACCAATGAGTTTGCAACTGTAGCACTCCCTGTTGTCTGAACCAGAAGGCCTACCGCATTTTCTGTCATTATGTCGTTGATCAGAATTGCGTTACCTGCAGTTACATTCAGTCCATTCGCAGAATTATTGCTCAACGATGAATTCGTAATCGAAATATTAGGTGCAGCACTTTGAATGGCACTCTCTGCATCTTGAATATTGGCATGATCAATCGTAACCGGTGTCGCAAAGTTATTGATTTCAATACCAGACCAAGTGCCCTTTGCTGCTCCACTTTGTGCATGGATCGTTATGGGATTATTTGCCGTGCCCTGGATAAGCAAAGAACCATTCACAATGATCTCGACTTTATTCGGATTCATTCCAGAGCCCTGATCATCGCTAGAATTTATTTGAATTTCTACTCCGGGCTCAATTGTCAAAGTCGCCCCAGAAAGAATTGTGATGTCACCTTTGATCACGTATGGGCTGTTGGCTGCACTCCAAGTCATGTTTGTTATTTGGCCCATAATATTTGTCGTTGCCATTGAGGTGAATGGCATCATGAGCAATAAAAGCAGCATTTGCAATCGGATTCGATTCATAAATATTCTTCCCTTGGCAAAGCACACTGGCTGTTTTGCAGAAAAGTTAGAATAATGGGTTTTGAAAAAGTGAGCACTCACTTCCGTGAAGCTACGACTGAATTTTCAAAATTTCTTCTACGCGTTTCACAATCGCATTGCGGTCTCCACACCAAGGTGGTGCAAGCAAGCTGTCACTAGGAGCATCGCCAGTGAAACGTTCAATCGCAGTGGTTGGTGGAATAATCTTTAACATGTGCGCAACCGCTTGGCAGTAGGCATCAAAGCTCATGATTTCAATATCACCTCGCGCAAACTCTTGAGCTAGCCGCGTTCCTTTCACAATATGCAGCGGGTGAATTTTTACTGCACTAAAAGGATACTGCGCTATGCAATGCGCCGTGGCTTCAAAGTCTGCCAAGCCTTCTTTGGCAAGGCCTACAATCAAATGCGTTCCTAAATCAAAGCCCGGAAACCCTTGCTTGCGCTCTTGCGCAATTCTTTGCACACTACGTTGTATGCAATTCTCAAATTCTTTTCGCGTATGCCCGCGCCCCATGCGCAGCAAGCTCTCATCGTTTGCCGTTTGTAGTCCCACTTCAAGAATCAAAGGCTTGCGCCTGCTGATTGCACACAACAAATCCAGAACATCGTCACCCACGCAATCTGGGCGCGTTCCAATCGAGAGCCCCACCACCGCAGGGTGTACAAGGGCTGGCTCATAAATCTCAGCAAGTTTTCTTACTGGCGCATAAGTATTGGTATACGCTTGAAAGTATGCAAGAATCCCAGCATCGGGAAAACGAATGCGAGTCTTGGGAATTTGTGCATCGAGTTGTTCACGGATCGAATCGCCACGCATAGAAAGCGCAGGACTAAAAGAGCGATTGTCACAATAATTGCAACCACCATTTCCCTTTGTTCCATCAAGGTTCGGACACGTAAAGCCAGCATCAAGCGTCACCTTGCGCACATGCTTGAAGGATGGAAAGCGCTCTTGCAAAAACTCTTTGTAGGTGCGGTACATTGGCATATGGGGAAAGATAGAACTGGTAAGACGAAGAAGTAGTGGAGAGTTGCAAAGTCTAATCTACCCGACTCATTTCAAACCGTATGGCTAGTGGAGAGTTGTAACTTCTAACCCAATACACAATTACGAATACAAACGGAGAGTTGTGAAATCTAATCCACACGAGGCGTCCCAACACGCGTGGCTAGTGGAGAGTTGCAACATCTAGCCCTCAAAAAGATGAAACGTTGCAACTCTCCACTATCGAACTCTAGAATTCTCAACTGTTTCAAGGCTTTCTATATTTCAGGCACACTCAATCCTCTACGGAGTTCACATGTTCCGCGAATCCATTAAGGTACTCGACTGCACAGTCCGCGATGGCGGCTTGCTTAACAAGCACCAATTCAGTTTTGACCTCGTGCGCAATGTGTATCAAACATTGGCTTTCGCGGGTGTGGATTACATGGAAATCGGCTATAAAAACAGCAAAGAGTTGTTCTCTGAAAAGGAATTTGGTCCTTGGAAATTCTGCGACGACGAAGTGCTGTGGCGCATTCGCGACGGCATCGAAAATGGCCCTAAGATGTCGGTGATGGTCGACATTGGTCGCGCTGACATGAAGGCAATCAAACCAGCCAACGAGAGCCCATTCCAAATGGTGCGCACAGCTTGCTACGCCAAAGACATCGATAAAGCAATTGCACTCGCCAACCATTTTCACGATTTTGGTTACGAAACTGCGATCAACATTATGGCATCAAGTCGCGATAGCGGTCCTGAGCTTGACGAGGCCTTAGACCAAGCCGAACGTGAATCTCGAATCGATGTCATCTATGCCGTGGATACTTTTGGTTACTACTACCAAGAGCAGATCGACGCGCTTGTGCAACGCTATCGCAAGTGGATCAAGACCAAGGAAATCGGCTTCCATGGTCATAATAATCAGCAGCTCGCGTTCTCAAACACGATCCAAGCGGTCATCAATAACGTAAACTATCTCGATTGCACCATCTATGGCATTGGTCGCGGTGCGGGCAATTGCACTACCGAATTGCTGCTTGGATTCTTGAAGAACCCTAAGTACGACATTCGCCCTGTGCTCGACATCATCGCCTCTGACTTCATTCCTATGCGCGAAAAGGGCGATTTAGAATGGGGCTATGTGATTCCTCAAATGATCGCAGGCATTTTCAATGCGCATCCAGAAGACGCAATCAAGATGCGGAAGACTCCAGAACGCAACAACTACCGCGACTTCTGGGAACGCACCGTCAACGCGGGCTTAGATTAACAGAATACTTTGTATGTAAAGAAGGCTTCCGCAAGGGGGCCTTTTTTTGTGGACATTGGCACGCAAGTATGCGAGACTAGTGCGCTGGAAATGGGCTGCTAGGATCGGATAAAGGCTGCACAGCGTGGTTTAATTGATCCGCATTGTGCTGCTGTTCTTGCACACTCATGTGAGACTCTTTGCGCACTTTATTTTCGTAGTCGTTGACCCATTTCAGCTTCAGGTAAAAGCCAAGCGCAAGCGAAAGCGCAATGATGCAAAGGCCTAGAAACTTCCAACCCAAAGGAATAGGCCCGGTATAGCTCTTTTTGTAGTAACGACGGCCAAACATGGGAGAAATATAGATCGCGCGACTTGAACCAACTGTTGATTGTACCGATCGACGCGCTGTATAAGTAGACAGCGGAGATCTTGGTGCATACGGTCGCTTTACATATACCGACCATATCTTTAGACGATCAAACAAAAGAGGCCTTATGTCTGTTTTCGTACGAATGATTGCTGGATTTGCTCTATACGCACTCGCTCAGAATGCAACCGCCGCAACAGGCACAGTAACCCCAGGAACAAAGTACCAGACCATTCAAGGCTTCGGTGGTGGATCCGTGTACTACAACAGCTGGCTGCCACAGCATCCAAACAAG